>OFGL01000028.1_pt1 | contig 141516 bp, 106 predicted proteins | sample 1521801 | NCBI WGS metagenome assembly OFGL01 (sample SAMEA3504085, study PRJEB24116) | mouse gut metagenome | biome: mouse gut; feature: mouse-associated habitat; material: faeces | place: Denmark | collected 2011 | reverse complement strand
TCCCGGTATTGAGCGAGGCGCAGTGGGAACGGCACCGTCAGCTGCTTTACATCACCCAGCATATCCATGTTGATCGGGTCAGCCATTGCAAGGTGGCCCTCCTGACCAAGACGGACTATGACTCCCTCAATCTGGCCATATCCCATCTGCACGCCCTGCTGGGCAATATCCGCCTGGCCAGCATCACCGTCGGCCCCACCGAGGCCGACCAGCCTGACTCAACTTCCAACCAATAACACCACCATCATGTACAGCACCAACACTAACAATCAACAGGACAGGGGGCGGCAAGCCCCCAATGTCAAACCGGCTCCCAAGGGAGGCCAAACAATGAAAGATATGTTTACCGCCACACCTACGGAGCGTGAGATCATCGAGCGCATCGCCAAGCGGGCTGTCGCCCTTTACCGTAAATACGGCAATACCGACGTCGATGAGATGGATATCCAGATGGACCTGGAAGCATGTCATTGCAACGGGTGCCCACTGCGGCTTGCTGACATGGAGCAGGCTGATGCTTTTAACCTGATGCACGATGTCACAGGCATCAACATGCACCTTAATCGCAACACGGGAGAACTGAGTAAGCGTTTCCTGCCTCGCTTTTTTGATGCTTCCAAAGAGGGCCGCCGTCATGAATGAGGACATCTACTGCTATTACCACCGGCACGCGCGCCTGGAGATCATCCAGCGCCATGGGCAGACCTATGCGGTCTGCCCGGAGTGCCGAAGAATCATGACCGAGGGTATCCGCTCAGAGCTGAATCGCGCCAATCACGGCAATCATCTTTCCTCTGATGACCTGGTACACAAGCTGATCAACAGAGCCGAGCCTGTTAATCCCATCCCTCCCGTCTACATCTACATTGACCAGCCATGACCTACGATCCCAATACACTGGCCTATCTCATCGGCCTGCAACTCTCCCGGTTCCCCGGAGCCTGTGACCACTGGGAAGTCTGCGACCCCCGCTGGCCGGGCATGATCGCCATCCGGCTGGAGCAGCTCGGACAGTACTACGTCCCTGTAGATGGAGAGCGATTTCTGGAGTGGCTCAGCGCCACGCCAGACCTTACCTGGCAGCATGTCGTTAACATGCTGGCCAAAAAGAGAAAACAACTCAACAAGAGAAATACACAATAACAATGGACAATGAGAAATATACATGCCCGCACTGCGGCAAGCTCAGACCCGTCGATCCGTCAACTTTTAAGGTTGGAGATGTGGTCTACGTCAACCAGACCTGTATGACCAGCAGCAGGTCTGCCAACCGAACCAGAATATCACTCAGATCAGCCGGATATGATGGGGTTATTGAGGATATATTGTCAGGTGATAAGGCGGTGGTCCGGAGAGGCCTCAAGGGACACGGCAAACAATACACCGTGGCTCTTGCCGATCTTACTCCGGACGATGCTCCTGGGGTACTCACTTACGTCCTGCTGGGGCAGTGCCAATGTAACCAACAACCAACTACAGACTGCAATGGGAAAGATACGCACAACCACTAAAGCAACCGACCAGCAGGTTATTAAGGACAAGGCTGAATTTTGTCAGACCCTGGACGACATCGCCCGCAAGGGTGTTGAACTGGACACCTTGCAGGCCGCCAAGGAGACCGCCATGCAGCAAGTGCTCACCGAGCATGATCCCAAAATCAGCGAACTGGCCAGGGAGATTGCCCGGCTCACCAAACTGGCCGAGCAATGGGCCTCCCCCCGCAGGGACGAGCTGTTTGCCAAGGGCCGTAAATCCGGCACCACCGCCCTGACTACCTACGGCTACCGCCTGGGGCAGCCCTCCCTCAAGCCCGCCAAGGGCTGGACGTGGGACAAGATTGTCGCCCTGCTCAAGAGCACCCGCCGCAGGGCCTACCTGGTCACCAAGGTGACCCCGGACAAGGAGGCAATCCGCCAGCACGTCAAGCCTCACAAGCTTGCCAAGCTGGGGTTGGAGATCAAGCAGGTGGAGACTTTTTACGTAGAGAGGAGCACCAGGGATGACTAAGATTGAGGTTAAAGACTATGGATTCCAGACCCTGCTGACTATCTGGACGGGCACTGATAGAGGAGGAGCAACAGCCACTCTTGTCTATCTGACGCCCAAGCAGCGGCAACAACTGATCAAGGCTTTACAAAATTCCGAACAACAATCCGATCATGAGCAATAAGCCACTTACCAAGCGACAGATTGCCGTACTGTCCATTATGGCCGGCAAGGCTTACAAGCGCATCCAGTCCCAGGGCTGCCCCCTCCCGTCCCTGACGGATTGGCGGCATGACGAGGTCTGGGCTGCCACAGGAGTCACCGATTCTCTGACCAAGGCCACCCAGGAGCACTACGTGCCTGTCTATAATAGACTGGCAGCCTACCTGGGCGAGGCACCTATCAAGGATCGTACCTGGTCGGAGATGGACAAGGCCATCCACAATCTACGCGATGCCATGCAGCGCTATGAGACCAGCCCGGACTATCTGGCAGAGATTGTGCGCGACCAGCTGCACCTGCCTTGCGCGGGCCGGGATGTGTACCAGGCATTGCGCAAATGGGCCGCCGTGGAACACGTCCAGCACCTGATGTTCACCGTCATCAACCGGGGACGAGCGGAGTCTCGCAAGATGACCTCCGAAACTGGCCAGGAGACCTACGAACCGCACGCCCTGCCGGGAACGCTCCCTCCGGGAGGGCTGGCGAATTATGTGGGAGCCGTCCGAGTGCCCAGGGCCGTCCAGGACGCTGGCCGGAGAGCAGCTGCCCCCCTAGCCCCCGAACCGAAAACGGCCAGGGGATGGAGCGACACGGTGTCATTTGAAGACGAATTCCCCCTGTAACTTTTCGCATCCCTGCGGATGCGCGGATTGAAACAACAGAAAAATCATCATGCCCCCCTTAAAGCCAGGAGACAACATCAACTGTTATGTTGTAGATGGCAATGGCCAGCAGTCCGGCTATGCAGTACATGCGCTTGTTGTTGCCACCAAGCAATCACTATTTGCTGACGGCCTTTATTCAAGCGTCCTGTGCATTATGGACGAAAGGACGGACAAGCTGATAGAAGACCATCAGGACGAGGAAATGACGCCCTTTGTCCGCGCTTTATGTTGCGATGATTAGCCCAATGGGCAGATACAATACAGGCCGTCAGGTTGTTCCTGGCGGCCTTTTTCTTTTCAATCATCTTCTCTCTCATCCCTGATCACAATCCACACGTTGTCGAGCATATCCCTCACCCAGCACGTCGTTTTACTTCCCTCACGAGTTGTCCACATCAACACGACAGCGGTATCATGGAGGTGATAAATTTGCGGGTTCTTTTTCTTCCGGTCTGCTGGGGATATAACGGTAACGGAGCCGTACAAGGGGATGCAATATGTAGGTGTACACATGCGGGGCATCCTATCATGATTTTTTACCTTGTCGTTGCTCTATCACCTACTCTTTGCAGCTCTTGTGCAGCATCCCTGCATAGCCTGTGTACTTATATCAGATACTTGTCATTTACCCTCTTTTCAGCTCCGACTTTTATAAGATAGCTCATGACTGGTCTGATCCTCCTTAACTCCCGTGTCTTCTAGGGTTCCAACGGATTTCAACCCTGATTCAACTTATATCAACTATCCTGTCATTCCTCACTTACACCAATCAATCAACCGCCACGAGTTTCAATCCACGCACTCCTTGCGGAGTGCGACAGTAGGGATGAGTTTTTTTTAATTGTTACACTGAGTTTCAATCCACGCACTCCTTGCGGAGTGCGACTCGATTTATTTTCCGTGATGAATTTGAGGGCATGTTTCAATCCACGCACTCCTTGCGGAGTGCGACCGTCAGCAAAAAGACATTGCCCTGATTGCGGAACAGGTTTCAATCCACGCACTCCTTGCGGAGTGCGACTAAACCAAACAATAGAAAGACAATAGATATGAGAGTTTCAATCCACGCACTCCTTGCGGAGTGCGACCTATCAGGACGCAGAAGACGGAATGGAGTACCTTGTTTCAATCCACGCACTCCTTGCGGAGTGCGACTGCGCCCGACCTTATACATTGCTACTCAACAGAGCAAATCATACTTTGCGCCAACCTCCCTAAAAAGACCGTCATTGCACGGTTGCTCTTTCTGAGTATTTATCTGTCAATCTTCTATTCCCAATGCATTACACCAATCGCCGACCTGCCGGGGAATTCGTGTGAGCTTGAGGTTGGCGCACAGGCCATGTTCAACAGTCTTTAAATAATCAAGGGACCGGAGATGTCATAGCTTTTCTCCTTACCCAATTGTTCTATTTTATGATGCCAATTGGACCCCATATGATAAATTCTGAGGCTGTCACTCTCGCTATCAATAATCTTAAGCAGCTTGTTCCTAATGTCAACCAATTGAGCAGGAGGCAATTCACATTCAAATACGGAATTCTGCACTCTCTGTCCGACATTTTCACAGGCTCGGGCAACTTGCCGCAACCGCCGCTGCCCGGCCTTGTCATCCGTAGCTACATCATACGTAATGAGAATATACATGACAACAGCTCGTTTTACTTGCCGATGAACGGAGGGTAGCAATCCAGATCCCCACGCAAATGGCGTGCCAACAAAAGGGCCTGAATATGAATCAGCAATCCCAGGGTGGTTTTTTCCTGAAGAAAAGGATGCACCAGAACGGTCTTTTTCCGTTCCTGCCAGGCATTTAATACTTTTTTACGGGAATCTTCCTTCAAAAAAACGGCTCCGGATTCTTCCTTGTCAAAATCATCTGAGGATATCTGCTTGCGGTTAATCAGGGTAAGGGCCAGGCGATCGGCAAGAGGAGCCCGGAATTCCTCCATCAGGTCCAAAGCCATTCCGGGACGCCCCGGGCGGTCACGGTGCAGAAAGCCTGCGGCGGCATCAATGCCGGAACTTTCAAGGGCGGACCTGGCGTCATGGCACAACAAACTGTATAGAAAAGATAAAAGAGCATTAAAACAATCTTTGGGAGGGCGTCTATTGCGGCTTTCAAACACCAGCTCCGGATCTTCTGTCCTCTGGCAATGGGACAAGCAGGAAAAATAGGTTTCCGCTGCGGAACCTTCAATGCCCCGCAACATGTCTCCGGAATTGCATCCACGGGCCATGCGGCAAAAAGCCGCCAGACGATCGATCGCCTCCGACAAATCTTTCCCGTATGTTCTTTGCGCCCTTAAAAGCAGACTGCGGCAATTCGCAATTTTGGCTCCTATCATTTCCCGGGCAACGCCAACCCATCTTGCCTCATCATCAGCCCAGCGGTATTGCTCCCGGCGCAACAGGATATTTCCCTTCATGAAGCCCTGTACGCCAGCCAGAAATTTACCGTAAGGATTGCAAAAGGAAAGCGTGATGCCGCGTTCCGCACAGGCTCCCATCAAATAAGGGGAAACTCCTATGTCCCATCCCAGCGTCACAATACCCTCCAAGTTATGGAGGGGAACCCGCAGCAGACACGTTCCTTCCGCATTGACTTTTACAGTATCGCCATCCTTGGACAGCCAGCATCCTTCCAGCGTCACAAACAATGTATTTAAATGCTTCTTCATAAATCATCGGCTTCACTTGTTTCCAGGCTGCCTTCAAACACACTATCCACCCGGGCTTTCATGGTCTGCCTGTGCTCCCGGCAAACGTCAGGAAGACAGTCATTGACCAGGGAACAGGATTTGCAGGCTTTGGAATACATGGGCGGCGGCGTCACTTCCCCGGTTAAAACCTCCCTGACATTCCTGATAGCCTCGGCTGTCAGAATACGCAGCTCTTCATCAAATACCACCTCCATCCTTTTCTGGGTCTTTCCATAAAACAGAAAACCGGAGGGAATCTCCAACCCAAACATTTCTTCCAGGCACAAGGCCTGGGCGCACACCTGCACTTCATCCGCACGGTGCGGTTTGGGCTTGCCAACCTTGTACTCCACGGGCGTCATGGATACGGGAATGCCGCCTTTCTCAGCATAAACAACCTCCACGACATCCGCAATGCCGTGAATTCCCCATTGGAGGGAAGAAATATGAAGAGAACGCAGGATCCTCTTTCGCCCGCGGTTTTCCGTCATGCCGGAATCCGCCCGTTCATGAAATACATTCCCCTCCGCCGTAAATTGATTATCAGCCCACGCGCATTCCAGATGAATCAGTGCGCATTGCCTGGGACAATACAAGTAATGCTGTAATGCCGCCAGGGGCACTGAAAAAAAGGAAGAAGACATCTTGGAAATTTTGTTCAGGGTGAAACACTAAATAAAATACTAAATTAATCAATTCATATATTGCAAATGATCATATGGAACCTATGATAGTTTCACATGTATCAGGCTCGCCCCCATCAGTCTCTTTCCACTCACGAACAAGAATGTGCCCGTACGATGTCCACCCTGCTTGCTCCCTTAGGGCTATCGCAATTTGGAGCCTTGATCGGCGGCATGCACGACTTCGGCAAAATGAGTGCAGACTTTCAGCAATACATGGATGCTCTCTCTCAACATATCAGTCCTCCAATTCCACAAGGCGGCATAGACCATTCCACTGCTGGAGCCCAGTTTGTCTGGAATTATTTTCCCATCCCGGAGAACTCTGAAGAATTTTTTATCTTCCGGCAAATCATTGCTTTATGTATTGCCTCCCATCACAACCCTGCTCTCATTGACTGCTTCCGTGGCACGATGCCCGGAGATGACGTATTCTCCAAGCGCATGAAAAAATCCGGAGAAAAAACCCATCTTGATGAAATCCTGTCCAAATTGACGTTTCAGGAGAAAGAGCATTACTACTCTCTCCTGAAAAAAACGGAACTGGCCACGGAATTCAAGAATGTTTACACCCTCCTTACCACACTGTTTGGCCACTGTCCAAAAAAACAAGCATTCCATGCCGGACTAATCGCACGGTTCTGCTTGAGCAGCCTTATCGAAGCGGATTACACTAGTGCTTCTGGAAAAGGAAGCTACGAAAGCATTCCGGAACCGGATTGGGAAGGAATGTTAAAAAACTTGAATAAACATCTCGAACAATTCAAGGCTGATACTCCCATCAATCAAAGCCGGGCAGCCATGTCGCAGGAGTGCCTTCAAGCTGCGCCAGGACGAGTTGGCAAGTGGAACCTTACACTTCCCACCGGTGCAGGCAAAACCCTCTCAAGCCTTAGATTTGCCCTGGAACATGCACGGCGGCACCATTTGTCACGCATCATTTACATCATTCCCTATACCTCCATTCTTGACCAAACGGCCAATGCCATCCGGAAAGTACTTGGAAATGAATATAAAGACTGCATCCTGGAGCATCATTCCAATCTGGTGAAGGAAACCCTTAACAAGGAGGGAGAAATGGAACCATGGTCACCGGAAAGAAAAACCTGGTACATGGAAGCCACTCAAACATGGAACGTTCCCATTGTACTCACTACATCCGTCCAATACTTGAATGCCTTATACGCATCCGGCAAACAGTATGTGCGGCGCATGCACTCCCTGGCAAATGCCGTTGTTATTTTTGACGAAGTGCAAGCTATTCCCCCAACCTCACTACGGCTTTTTGAACATTCGCTGGATTTTCTCGCCGGCATCTGCCACAGCAGCACCATCCGCTGTACGGCTACTCCTCCGGAAACTGCCACGGAAGACGGAACGCATGCTCATCTCATCGAAACACCTATTATTCCGGACAGCCAAGCTTACTTCGATCAATTTAGCCAATTACGTCAATGCGAGGTTGTCTGTGAACGGAAACCCTCCAATTACTGGACTGTAGAAAAAATGAGGGACTTCATCATGGAGCAAGCTTCTTCCAAAGGCCCCACCCTCGTCATCGTAAACACCAAAAAACTGGCCTCCAAACTGGCCTGCGCCTGCCGGGACCTGAATACAGAGGCGGACGTTTTCCACCTCAGCACCAATATGTGCCCTGCCCACAGGAAAGAAATCATCACGAACCGTATTGACAAAAAATCTCTGGAAAAGGCCAGAAGGAAGGGAAAAGCCGTTGTGTGCATCAGTACCGGCCTCATTGAGGCCGGAGTGGACGTAGACTTTGACGTAATCATACGGAGCGTGGCCGGCCTGGATTCTTGCACTCAGGCGGCAGGCCGATGCAACAGGGACGCCAACCGTTCCGGGGGAAGAGTTATCCTGATTAATCCCGCAGGCAATCTGGAAAGACTGGATTTTCTACCGGAACTTGAAATCGGAAGGGAAATTGCTATGGGAATGATTTGTGATCCTGAAGAAGGAGGAATTCTGGGAAATAAATCCGTTTCGCTCTATTTTAAGGACTTCTACGGCAAACTCACCCGCTCTCATAATCATGATCATCTATCCTACCCGTTTATATGCTCCAACGTCGCCACCAACATGGAGGATGCGCTATCTCAAAATTTCAAACTGATGACACATCCCCGTCAGCAGTCCAAATATGCTCCCCTCCGTCTTTTCCAGGCCTTTGACTCGGCAGCACGCCAATATCATCCGATCAAGGATGATACAATAGCTGTTATCACCCCTTATGGAAGAGGGGAAGAATGCAGGGAAAAGCTTTGGAATATGAATCCTCATACGGATGAAGAATGGGAACAATGGAATGAATGGCTCCAAAAAGCCAGAGCCTATTCCGTCGCGATTTCCAGCCAACTTCTTGAAAAATACTTGAATTCGGGAGACATTATGCGTATACAGGAAGGAGTGGATATTTATACAACAATACCTAATAAATATGATCCATTTCTGGGCTTTCTCACAGATCCCGGAGAGACTTCCGGTGCGCTGACCGTTTCCCAGATTTAAAAATTTCAACAGCTTTATATTCATGCTTAATCAAATCGAATTTAAGGTCTACGGGAAATATGCGCTTTTCTCCGACCCTCTCACCCGGATAGGCGGAGAAAAATGTTCTTATCAAATTCCCACTTATGAAGCCCTGAAAGGAATTGTAAAGGCGGTGTACTGGAAACCCACCCTGATCTGGTTAATTGACGAGGTGAGAATAATGCGCCCTATCCGTCTGGTTCCCAAAAATATGAAACTGATCAAATATCATGAAGCCGGGGCGGATTTATCCGTATATACCTACCTTCAAGATGTGGAATATCAAGTCAAGGCTCATTTTGAATGGAACATGTACCGTCCGGATATGTCCAAGGACCGGATCGACGGCAAGCATTATGAAATTGCCCGGCGCATGATTGACCGCGGAGGACGTAGGGACATCGCGTTAGGAACCAGGGAATGCCAGGGATACGTGGAACCATGCCGGTTTGGAGAAGGAAAGGGATTCTATGATCAATATGGAGACACCTCCTTCGGACTCATGTTCCATGGTTTCAATTATCCGGATGAAACGGGAAAAGAGGAGCTCTCCATACGTTTTTGGAGTCCGGTCATGGAAAATGGAACGATCCGCTTCGTGCGCCCTGAAGCATGCGAAATTGTCAAGCATGTACGCCCCATGGCGGCATGCCCGCCAAGATCCAGCGGACTGAATGATCTGAGCCTGGGAGAATGAAAGGAAAAAGAAAACGATGAACTGGATGTACGCCTTATACGCCACCTATGAACAAAACCGTGATTATGTGGGTCGTATTGACAAAGAACCGGCCCACGGCAACAGGAAAGAACGCCTCATTACCCCTCTTCTGCCGCTGTACCACAGCATGCAGAATGCTCACATCACCATCACATTGAACAGACAGGGAGAGCTAATTGATGCATCCCTCAACAATCAGAACAGTCAACCCACCATTATCCCCGTTACGGAAGCCTCAGGAGGACGCACCAGCGGAGCCTGTGCCCACCCTTTGTGTGACAAGCTCCAATACGTGGCAGGTGATAACGCTGACTATTTCCCTCCGGAAAAATCCCCGGCCAAACGGACCAAACAACTCAAAACCCTGCAGGCATCCTACGAACAATATGAACAGCAATTATCGGAATGGGCGGCGTTTGACCCCGGGAATGTCAAACTGAACGCCGTTCTGGCCTATATTCGTAAGAAATCCCTGATCAGGGACTTGATCAAGAAGGAAATCTTACATGTGGAAGATTCCACCAACACTCTGCTTCCTGTATGGAAAGGGGATAAACAGGAAATGCCCGCTATCTTTGAATTTCTGGGAGCGTCCACCCAGGAAAATGCGTTCATAAGATGGAAGATCAACAACAAGGATGGAAACCCTCCGGAAGTGTATGAAGACCCCGCCATGTACGAATCCTGGCGAATTTATACGGAATCCAAGGCCAACAAAGAAGGGATGTGCTATGTCCTGGGAAAAACAGCACCTCTGGCAACCACTCACCCGGCACGCATCAGAAACGCAGGAGACAAGGCTAAACTCATTTCTTCCAATGACAGTTCCGGCTATACCTACCGCGGCAGATTCATTGAAGCGGATGAAGCGTGCGGAGTAAGTACGGAAGTCACCCAAAAAGCCCACAGCGCGCTTCGCTGGCTTATCTCCCGCCAAGGCTGGTATGATGGAGATCTTGTCGTTCTTGCCTGGTCTCCCGGTCTGTTGAAAGTTCCGTCTCCCTGCGGCAATGTGCAGGAATGGGAACACTACACGCCCGACAAGCCAACACCGAATGACCAGGTCACCCAATTGGTTAAGCAATTTAAAAAAGAACTCTCCGGAGGAGGAAAAGAGCTGCTGCGGACATCATTGAATGAAAACGATATTAAAAACCGTGTTCTTGTTCTCAGCTTGAATTCTGCGTCGCCGGGGCGCATGTCCCTCTCCAGCTTTCAGGAATTTACCGTCTCCGAATACCTTAACAACCTGCTTTCCTGGCACTCCAAAGCCAGTTGGAAACAGCACCTTCCTAAAGACAAGGAAGGAAACGACCGATCTTATATTGGCGCGCCGTCTATCTCCATGATTGTCAAAGCAGCGTATGGAATAAAGGTAGACGATAAACTACGCAAACACGCCCTCTCCAGACTACTACCCTGTATTCTTTACAATCTACCCATCCCTCCGGACCTGGAAAAGCAATGCGTCATCCAGGCATCCAAACGACATGCCATGGAATGGTGGGAATGGGAAATGACCTTGGGAGTATCCTGTTCCGTTTATCTTTATAACCATCCACAAACAAATACTTCGTCCTCAGATACCATGAGCCTTGATCCAAAAATCACAGATCGCAGTTACCTCTTCGGCCGTCTTTTAGCCGTTGCAGAAGCCATCGAAACATCAGCGTTAAATATCACGAAAACCTCCCGCCCCACCAATGCGGAAAAACTCATGCAGCGGTTCCAGCAAAGACCGTCAGAAACATGGTCCATGCTGGAAAAAAGCATTCAGCCCTATCGCAACATTTTGAAAAAAAATGAAAACACCGTTTCTTTCTTGAGAAGCTATGATGCTTACATAGACAATATCATGGAAACATTCCTCATGGGACAATTCATGGATAACGGGCCATTAACCGGGGCCTACCTCCTCGGGTACCACTGCCAGAGAGCCTTTATTTACAAAACTAAAGAAGAAAAAAATGCTGAACTAGCAAAATAAATCTTAGAACAAAACATTAATTCAATACTATAAAACCACATCATGAGCATTAATCATAAAATCGACTTTGCCGTCATCTTTACCGTTACGAACGCTAATCCCAACGGAGACCCTCTCGATGGCAACCGGCCCAGAACCACCTTGGAAGGACTCGGAGAAATCTCCGATGTCTGTCTTAAAAGAAAAATCCGCAATAAACTGATGGACATGGGACAAAACATCTTTGTCCAGTCAGACGACAGACGTGTAGACGACTATAAAACATTGAAAGAACGTGCTACTCCCATCCTGAAACAAAAAGGTACGTCTGCTGAACTGGCACAAAAAGCCTGTCAGGAATGGTATGATGTGAGAGCTTTTGGACAGGTCTTTGCCTTAAAAGACAAAGATGCGGCAAAAGGCACCGGCGTCTCCATAGGAATCAGAGGCCCAGTCACCATTCAACCAGCCTTTAGCAAAGATACGGTGAATATCACTAGTACACAAATTACGAAAAGTGTCAGCAATGACGGAGACGGCAGCAAAAAATCTTCCGACACCATGGGCATGAAGCACCGGGTGGACAAGGGAACCTATGTCTTCTTTGGAGCAATCAATCCACAGCTGGCAGAACTCACAGGCTTCTCGGATGAAGATGCCTCCATTTTCAAACAAGTGCTTCCTCAGATGTTTGAAGGAGACGCCTCCTCTGCTCGACCGGAAGGCAGCATGTCTATTCAAAAAGTCATTTGGTGGGAGCATAACTGTAAAAGTGGTCAATACTCTTCTGCGAAAGTCCACCACTCCATTGAAATCTCCGAGGATGGAAATATTGTAAAGAAATATGATCTACCGGGATTAACCCCGGAAATGATTGAAGGCTTCTGAGCTGTTTCTTTTCACGAATGTCAAAACACCCTTCACTAAAAATGAAGGGTGTTTTTAATGAGCGTTATAGCCAAATGCTCCTTCTCGTTCTAGGGATATTAGGCCGTTCAATCTACGACATCTAAATCCACGCACTCATGAGAGTGCGACGGAGTTCGGCTTCAAGGTTCCGATTATCGTCGATGTTTCAATCCACGCACTCATGAGAGTGCGACCTCTTTTTTACTCTTCTCGCCTGTCCCGGTTGCCGGTTTCAATCCACGCACTCATGAGAGTGCGACGGAATGCCCGGCAATCTTATGATACACAACCCGGTTTCAATCCACGCACTCATGAGAGTGCGACATAAAGTTTTTTATCCGTCTCCGGTTTGTGGATGTTTCAATCCACGCACTCATGAGAGTGCGACTGACGCCAAGGGCCGCCCGCAATGCAAGCTGGTGGTTTCAATCCACGCACTCATGAGAGTGCGACACTCCGGGCCGCCCTCGACAAAAAACGCCGGATGTTTCAATCCACGCACTCATGAGAGTGCGACCAGGGTCTATGATGCCAATGGAGTTGCCGAACATGTTTCAATCCACGCACTCATGAGAGTGCGACCAACCCGCATTATCGACATGCTCAAAAATACCCAGTTTCAATCCACGCACTCATGAGAGTGCGACGAGGGGTGGCTCTGACATGATTGGGTACTATACGGTTTCAATCCACGCACTCATGAGAGTGCGACATTCACCCTTGAAGATGATAATCTACATATTCAGGTTTCAATCCACGCACTCATGAGAGTGCGACTCCGGGGCGTCTATGACACTGATTATCAACAGTGCAACGGGCGTTTTGCGCCAACCTCCCATGGGAGGTACAAAGATTCCAGGTCGTAAAAAGAGATGATAGTTGTCAAGCTCAGAACCCCAACGGATTACGAAAATCGCCGGTATTCCGGAAATTTCCTGTGAGCTCGGGGTCGGCGGAAGGAAGACCGGGAGAGGAGCTTTTCATGCGTTAAAAAGCCCGCATCTCCGGCAACCAGGGCCTGTGCACGAAGCAGAAATATCTTAACCTGTTCCCTCTTTTCCGTCCAGAATTTTGTAGGCCTCTCCCCGGAAACCGTTTTATTCTGTTTTCCACAAAAGAAGAGGCGCCCCGAGATAGCCGTGGTCCCGAAGCGCCCTGCGGAAAATATCCGCGGTTTACATGATGCTTTTGCGCGTCCACCTGTTCAGGCTCAACAGCCATACCAACGCCGCGGAGACAGCGGAGGCCAGACAGGCCATCAACGGAATTTTCACGGCGGAGGACAGCCCTCCCAGCCCGATGAAGTTCACGAAGTCATAGGAGCACTGGACAAAGAAGAAGTGGCACAGATACACGCCGAAAGTAAGCGCCGCCACCTTGCTCAGCACTGGACCAGCCTTGATTCTGAGCCGGCTGACGACGGCAAAGATGGCAAAGGTCATCAGAAATACATTGATTCCGGAGAAATACCAGAGCACTTCCAGCTTGGAATACTGGCCGGGGAAGTGCTTCTGTGTTTCCAGAAAGCCGAAGAACGTAACGGCAAAACCAATCAAAAAGAGGGGAATAGTAATGGACAGCGTTTTTTTCCAGCTCCAGGCCAGTGGGTATTTGGTCAGGTAATGCGCCAGCACCATGTATCCCAGGAATCCGGAAAAGTTATAAAACATACCGTACGGATTCCAATCGCAAACACCCAGAATACCCATGTTGCCGTAATTGCCCTCATAACCCAGTGCCGGAGCAAGCATCTGGATGTAGGGGAGAGTCATGCTGAATATCCAGATGCCCAGGAAGATTTTCACATCTTTCCTTCTGGCTTGCGTCAGCCACGCGCTCATGATGGGCATGAAGAGGTACAGGCCTACCAGCATGTATACATACCACAGGGGCGTGGTATCATAGTTGAAGTTGAAGAAGAAGGTATACAGCTTGCCGACGGTGGCACTCCAGGTATAAGTGTCCATCACGATGTTGGGGCTGGCCGTTTGAACGCCTGCGGCAAAGTATCCGAAGTAGAGCAAGGGAAGCACCAGTGACCAGACAATGAGCGGAACCAGCACCCTCTTGAGGCGCCTGGAGTAAAAAGCGCCCATTTCCAAGGTGACGGGAAAGAGCAACACTCCGGAGATCATGGCAAACAAAGGCACGCACGGCCGTACCAGACTTCCCCAGAAGACAGCGGACTTAAAGTTGAAGGAACCGTCAAAACTTCCAACGAACGGATCACAGCAATGGGCCAGGACAACGAGGAAGCAGGCCAGGATACGCAGAAAGTCCACCCAGGCGATGTGGCTGCCGCGGGAGTTCAATGATTGGTTGGTGTTCATGGTTACGTGGGAAAAAAAGCGCCGCGTCATCGCAAACGTTCCTGATAATATACCCGTTTCCCGGAAACGTTCTATCATCAAATGGAGAAAAGAAACAAAAAGCCCCCAATCCCTCCCTCCCGGCAACAGGGGAAAACTCTTCGGGAAAGCCTGCGCTTCCTGCAGGCTTCCACGCCTCTTCCCCCATAAGAATCACGGAACCTTTTCCTACACCACCGGAATTGTTCACCGTGAGGCTTGGTGAAAGTTTTCTCATTCGGCGAAGTTCATATTTCATTCAACAGGATACTCCTCTTCCCCCCTCGCAAAAAAACTTTTTCCCCTCCTTTCAGTGAAGAGCTATTCCGAAACGGAAGGGGAACACCCCCAACACCCATGTTTTCCTTTTGGACCGGCAGGAGGATTTCCCTTCATTTTTATGGCTAAGATACCCGGAAGCCGGGATTCAGGCCTTCTCTACCTTTCACACGCTGTCTGTTTTAAAACTGCCCGGCGGCGGTATAAGATTGCCGTAGCGGTGAACGGTTTCGGAAACAGCCTGTTCCCGGAAATACCCCAGCAGTTCCACCCGACCATTGGCAAGCACGGGACGGTCCAGTACTTCCACATCCCAGGCATGGGCGGCATTGGCCAGAGCCTCGGAAATATCTGTTCCACGCAGGAACCGTACGCCTTGAAGGGCTTCCGGCATCCGACCGATCAATTCCGCTTCCGTTTCCACCGTCAGGGAAGCATAGTAACCATGCATTTTCTGAATCCAGGGGCGGCTCGTCCCTATGCTCAGGTGCAGGAGCACCCCGCACAGTTTCGCCCCCAGCAGCAGAATGGCGACGTCATCGTCGGACATGTTTTCCACACGGGCCAGAATTCCCTTCACCGGGGTATAGCGGAAGATATTATTTTCTCCGTAAACACGGGAGGGATCATGATCCACGCCGAATTCCTCCATCCACCACTTGGCCTGGGAACCGGCCGCGGAACGGATGCGCTTGGCGCAGTCCGGCAGCTCGGAACACAGTTTTTCCACCAGTCCGGAGATACGTTCACCCGGCGTGCGCAACTTCTGGGGCAGCGCCTTTTCCTCCCAACTTCCCAGCATGGTAAGGTAGTTGGGACCTCCGGCCTTGGCTCCAGGCCCCATGGAGGAATGGTTCCACCCGCCGAACGGCTGGCGGCGGACAATGGCGCCGGTGATGACACGGTTGATGTACGCGTTGCCCACCTGCACTTTAGTTTTCCACAAGGCAATTTCCCGTTCATCCAGGGACTGAAGGCCGCCGGTAAGGCCAAATTCGGAATCGTTCTGGATGTCAATGGCTTCCTCCAGGTTTTCCGCACGGATGATTCCCAATACCGGACCGAAGCATTCCGTCTGATGGAACCAGCTTCCCGGTTTCACCCCCAGCCGGATGCCGGGAGACCAGAGGCACGGGTTGTCTTCCGAAGGTTCCGGCTTGAGCAGCCATTCCTCCCCGGGTTCCAGCTGCGTCAGCGCACGGAGCAGATTCCCTTCCGGTTCCCTGATGAGCGGCGTCACCACGGAGTTGACTTCCCAGGATCCGCCTACCTTCAGGCTGGCGGCGGCATCCTTCAACTGACGCAAAAAGGCGGGATTGTCATAAACGGAAGCCTCCACAATAGCCACGCTGGCGGCGGAACACTTCTGTCCGGAATGACCGAAAGCGCTTTTCACCAAATCCTTTACAGCCTGATCCGGATCAGCCGTAGCAGTGATGATCATGGCATCCTTTCCGCTGGTTTCAGCCAGCACATGCAGGTCAGGCCGCAGTTCGCGCAGCATTTTTCCGGTGCGGTAGGATCCCGTCATGATCACACCGTTCAAACGGGGATCCATCAGAAACTTGCGGGAAATTTCATTGCGCGGCATCGGTACAAATTGAAGGACGTTTTTAGGCACACCGGCACGCCAGAACGCCTGGACAATCTGCCAAGCCGTATAAACGGCCAGTTCGGACGGTTTGAACACCACGGCATTTCCCGCCATCAGGGCGGCAGCTACACCGCCCGTCGGAATGGCGAAGGGGAAATTCCAGGGAGACATCACGCAAATGATACCCAGCGGGGACATTTCCACGCCGTCGTTCATTCCGTCGCGGTCCAAGCCTTCCGCGTAATAGCGGCAGAAGTCTATGGCCTCGCTCACCTCCACATCAGCCTCCGTGGGAGCTTTCCCGGCATCCCTCACCATGGCAGCAATGGCTTCCCCCCTGATTCTGGACAGCTCCTGCGCCGCCCGGTGCAGGATTTCAGCGCGTTCGCCAATGCTTTTGGACGCCCAGGAGGAGCGGACCCTGTCTGCCGTGACCAAGGCATGTTCAACCTGGTCAAAATCCGCATAAGCGAATTTATAGGAAACTTCATTATGGCGGGACGGATCGCGCCCCACGCCCCATAGATTAGTCGTAATTTCCTCACCATCTATAACCAGAGGGATTTCCTCGCCGGATTTTTCCTTCTCCGCGGCAATCAGCCCGTTGATCCATTCCGCATTCTGCCGCAGGGACCAGTCCGTATCCCGCTCGTTGGCAAAGGCGTCCCGGTAATGTGAGGGTTGGATGGGATCCGCAGCGCGGTTCTGCGTGCGGTTGGGGCCGTACTTCACCTCATCCTTTTCCTGACAAGCCTTCAAAAACTTCTTTTTCTGGACCTCCCAGCTCCGGGCCCCCGGTGTCATGCCGAAGAGATCATGCAGGAAGTTCTCCTCACTGGTATTTTCATCCAGTCTCCGGACCAGGTAGGCAATAGCGCTGTGAAAATCTTCCTTCAAAACCACAGGGGCATAAAGAAGCAGACCGTCCGCCGCCTGGCGGATGACCCGCGCCTGATGGTTCGCCATCCCTTCCAGCATTTCGAATTCCACCTGGTCACGCACGCCTTCCCGCTCACGCAGCAGCATGGCATAACACAAATCAAACAGGTTGTGGGAAGCCACGCCGAACTGCACATATCTGGCATTATCCGGCATGCAGCCGTAATGGAGCATTCTCTTGTAATTGGCATCCACCTGGGCTTTCGTGCCATACGGGGCCTGCGCCCAGCCATGCATGGAGGCCTCCACCTTCTCCATCGCCAGGTTGGCGCCTTTCACCAGGCGTATTTTGATGCGCGCGCCCCCCTGCTCCACGCGTTCCTTCGCCCAGGCGCACAGCTTCATCTGCTCCTCCCAGGAATCCGGCAAATAGGCCTGGAGCACAATCCCCGCCTCCAGCTGCATGAATTCATCCTCCATCAACGTACGTTTGAACGCTTCCGCCGTCAGATGAAGATCACGGTATTCCTCCATATCCAGATTCACGAACTTGGGCTTTCTGGAACCGTCCGGCAACGTTACCGCATTGGTAATGGCCGCCCGGTACAGGATGCGCAGACGCTCCTGAATCAATTTGACGGTTTCTTCAAAGGCTACCAGATGAATCTGGCTGAAAATGGCTGAAATCTTGACGGAAATATAGTCACAGTCCTTGTCTGTCAGCCGGTCCACGACCTGCTGAAGACGGTGGTGCGCCTCGCTTTCACCCAGAATGGCCTCTCCCAGCTGGTTGATATTCATCCGGATGCCGCCCTTGCGCCTGCGGCGCAGGTGGGGGCGCAGTTTTCCATCCTCGGCAGGAAGAATTACATTGGAGCTCTCCTTTCTCAACTGGCTGGTAATCATGGGCATGACTACACCCGGAAATTGAGCGGAAAATCTCCCCCCCATTTTCATGGCGAAACGGTCCGCCGCAGACAAATAACGGGGAACGCCATATCCGTCCAAAAGATAGCGGAACAACTCAGCACCCCGCGCCGGAGAAGAAGGACGGAACACACGATCCGCCAGTGCCAGCGTAAACGCCTTGCCCGCCGGATCATTCATCATGCGCTCCATTTGCTGCGCCTGCCTCTTCTCTTTCCCTCTCATCCCGGCATTCGACTGCTTTAAAATGGACTCCGCCAGTTCCACAGCCTTGGCGGCCAGTTGCTGGTCAGTCCATTGGCCTCGGCGAGCCTCCGCCATCATGTCCGGGATGGATGAATCTGTCATAACGGTTCGAAGACTAGCCCCGGGCAGGGGCAAAATCAAGCCAATTTGCCCGGGCCTTCCTGTGGAAAGGGGAATCACGGAGGAAAACGCATCCCTTGATTCCGTGACGGAAGCAGGGGGGCCTTCCTGTCCATTTCCGGCAACTCAGGAAAGGACACATTAATCATACCGCGCAGCCGCCAGACGAGCTCTTCTCAGCTCTTCCCTGAGCTGGTGCGCCCGTCTGCCGCAAACGCTGGAACGGTTCATGTCCCGGACCTCTTCCAAAACCGCAACCGCCTGGTTGAAGGCATCCTCGCTTTCCGGAGTGTGGGCTTCCCGGTACAGAACCTCTTCCAGCCGCACCCAGAGGGGATGCACCATGGAGAGCAGAATTAACTGGCGCTCCTCCACCGATAACGAGGGGTCATCCGCGCAGGCACGCCACGCTTCCAGGCATGTTCGTATGGAAGAAGCTTTGCAAGCCCGGAAAGACTCGCCAAGCAATTCGGCCGTTTTCCTGTTTTTCTCCAGACGAAAGGCCGCCTCCCGGGCGTTAAGAAAAGCCGGAACCGTACAGTCCAATTTTTCCAGACGCTTCATGGTGCCAGGATAATCCCGAAACCAGGCCTCCGGAGGCACCTGTTCCAGTTCCCGGCAAATGGCGGAGGCTTCTGCCGCAGGATCCCCGCCCTTCGGAATATCATTCACCCGCGTCACCGGCCGCACGCGCTGCGCTTTTTCCGCAAGCAGGGACACTCTTTCCCGCAGAGAAGCTGCAGAGGCCCCTCCTTCCACCAGGTCGAACACACGTCCTTTGGAGTCAAGAAAAACCACGGAAGGCAGCATGCGCACACCATGCATCGCCGCACGGGACAGGCTGCCGTCTTCTTCCCAATCCTTCACGGAGGGATGTCTAGGAACCGTGACAAACTGCACGTCACGCACATATTCATCCAGCGCGCGGCGTTCTTCCGTGCCCGGCTGGAGCGCTTTCAACCAACGGGCTTCCGCTGAACCGGGTTCCTCTGAACCGTACACAACCAGAACAGGGGATGGAAGGGAGGGAGCCGCAGAACAGGAGACGGAAAGGGCATCCATTTCCGCACGTCCCGGAAACGCCAGAGCCAAAAATGCAATGACCGCTAAAGTCCTCATGAATAAACTGCCATCCATCAGCCCTTTCTGATGGTAATGCGCTTGTAACGGCTGTCCCCTTCTTCGGACTCCGTCACAATTCCTTCCATGGACTGAAGGGCATTATGCACCAGGCGGCGGTGGTAGGCATTCAACGGAGGCATCTTCATCGGCTTTCCGCTCTCCTGGACGCGTTCGGCCAGGGAACGGGCCTTTTCCAGCAAACGGGCTTCGTTGCGCTCCCGGTAATGGTCGCAATCCACCTTCACGCGGGGAGCATCCTCCATCTTGCGCTGGATCATGCGGTTGACCAGATACTGAAGGTCATCCAGCCTGTCCCCGTCACCCCCAATGATGTACTGTGAATCCGGGGAGGAAATATTCAGGCACACGATGCCGTCCGTTTCCGTTACTTCGATATCCGCGGAAAACCCCAGCGAAGCCAGAAGGCTCTTCAAACTCTGTTCAGCTATTTCTTGCACCGTCATTACTTTAAATTAATAGGAAAAGGGTTCCATACCGGAAAAACCGCCTCGCGCCGGACGGTGCGAGCCTTTTCTCCAATACCCGATTGACATAAAAATCATAACCTATTTATTCCCCTCGTCTATGAAAATTTGTGGAAGTTCCGTTCCATATCATGTACGCAATGCCGTCCCTGCCCTGCCGTTCCGGCAACACGGTTCCGTTCCTCCTTCGGAATCAGATGCAGGAAACACCGCTTAACAAGGAGGCCACTGTTTTCCGCCTGCCCGCGGCTGTACCCCGGTTATCTCCGCTTCTCCCTGCCGCAAATGAAACACAGGCTGCAGGCATCGCAGCCATGCCAATCAAACAGGCATTTCCTCACAGCCCGTTCTTTATTACATAAAATATTAATCACCAGTTTTTATAAAAATTTTTCATCCGCTCCGGAGAAATACTGATGACAAAACAGGACGGAACATACCCGGAAAAAGGGAAGTCGAACTATTACCCACATAGAAAAATCCGGTCCCTCATGAACAAGCCAATGAAAAAAAAGAAACCGCTCATGGAAGACAGCGCCGCCCCTTTTCCCAACGGAAAAGAAGCTGCTCCCCATTATACGGATACAATTGATCCGGAATTGATCAAACCCACTCCAAAACCTACGCCGCCCAATGCGGAACCTTCCGCGCCCGGTTCCATGAAGATGCCGGATAACGCTACGGAAAAAATCAGGGAGCTGGATGCCATGCGCTCCAACGGCATGGAACAGGCCCTCACAAGCAACCTGGGAGTTAAAATATCCGATGATCAAAATACACTTAAAGCAGGAAGCAGAGGCCCCTCTCTGCTTGAAGACTTCCACTTTCTGGAGAAAATGGCTCATTTTGACCAGGAGCGGATACCGGAACGCGTGGTTCACGCAAGAGGTTCCGGGGCACATGGTTATTTTCAGGTGTACAAATCCCTTTCCAAGTACACCAAAGCGGCTTTTTTGCAGGATCCGGGAGAAAAAACCCCGGTCTTTGTGCGTTTTTCCACCGTGCAGGGCTTCAGAGGATCTCCGGATACAGTAAGGGATATCCGCGGTTGGGCTACCAAATTCTATACCAAGGAAGGCAACTATGATCTGGTAGGCAATAACACGCCCGTCTTCTTCATTCAGGATGCCATCAAATTTCCGGATTTCGTCCATGCCGTCAAACCGGAACCTCACAATGAAATGCCTCAAGGGCAGACGGCCCATGACTCCTTCTGGGACTTCGTCTCCCTGCAGCCGGAAACTCTGCACAACGTCATGTGGGCCATGTCGGACCGCGGCATCCCCAGAAGCTTCCGTACGATGGAAGGGTTCGGCATTCATACGTACAAACTGGTCAATGAAGATGGAAAAAGCACTTTCGTCCGTTTCCACTGGAAACCGCTGTACGGGAAAAAATCCCTGGTGTGGGATGAAGCCCAGGTATTGACAGGACGCGATCCTGACTTCCACCGCAAGGATCTCTGGCAATCCATTGAAGCCGGAGATTATCCGGAATACGAGCTGGGGCTGCAACTCATCCCGGAAGAGGACGCAGACCAATTCGACTTCGATATTCTGGACGCTACCAAGCTCATTCCGGAAGCACTGGTTCCCGTGGAAATCGTCGGGAAAATGGTGCTGAACCGCAACCCGGACAACTTTTTTGCGGAAACGGAACAGGCAGCCTTCTGCCCCGCCAATATCGTGCCGGGCATTGATTTTTCCGATGATCCGCTGCTCCAGGGCCGCATTTTCTCTTACAGCGATACCCAGCGGCACCGGCTGGGAGGAGCCAACTTCACGGAAATTCCCATCAACCGCCCCATTTGCCCCTTCCACAACAACCAGAGGGACGGCTTCCACCGCATGCAGATAGACGCCTCACCGGCCAACTATGATCCCAATTCCATCGGGAACAACTGGCCGAGAGAAACGCCTCCGGAGAAAGGCGGCTTCACCACCAGCCCCCAGACGGTAAGCGGCGTCAAGGAACGTTTGCGGAGCCCCTCCTTCGCGGAATACTATTCCCACCCCCGGCTGTTCTGGATGAGCCAAACTCCGGTGGAACAGGAGCACATTATCAACGCTTTCAGCTTTGAGCTGGGCAAGGTGACGCGCCCCTATATCCGGGAACGCGTGGTGGACCTTCTGACACGCATTGATCCGGACCTGGCAAGCGGAGTGGCCCGCAACCTGGGAATTCAACTCACCAGGGAGCAACTCAGCAGGGAACTTCCCAGGCCCGTCTGCGGCCTGGAACAAGATCCGTCATTGAGCCTGTATGCCCATACGGACGGCAACCTCAAAGGCCTTCGCGTCTCTTTACTGGCAGCGGACGGCGTCAGCCTGAAATCCGTGAAAGAAATCTGCGATGCCCTGCATGAAGAAGGCATCCACCCCCAAATCATTGCCCCGCACATGGGAAGCATAACAACGGAAGAAGGGGAAGAGCTGTTTGTTGACGGAACCCTGTCCGGCACTCCTTCCGTCCTGTTTGACTCCGTCATCGTCCCGGAAGGGGAACAAAGCGTCACAACGCTCCTGAAAGACGGAGATGCCAAGTACCATTTGCGCCAGGCCTACAGGCACCTGAAAGCCATCGGACTGCCCGGCAACGCCAAAGCCATGCTTGAGGCAGCCTCCCTGCCCCAGGATATGGATGACGCCGGGCTGCTCATGCCGAAGGACACCAAGTCCCTGATGCCCCCCTTCATCACGGCCATGAAACAGCACCGCGTCTGGAGCCGAGAACCTAAAACCCTTGATTTCGGAGCCTAGATTCGTTTCTTATACAGGAACCGCTTCCATTTACGGGCTGCCCCGCCGAAAGGTGCGGCAGCCGTTTTTCACTAAAAAATCCGGGGGAGTTAAACAACACTTCGGGCAAATTGAAAAAGGGAGGGAGATACACTCAAAACGGGAACGGAAACCGGAATACAGCATGATGATAATGCCTTCTTAAAAGAAACCCCCGCAAGCCTTTAAACTTGCAGGGTTTATTAATGGTACACGGAGAGGGATTCGAACCCCCGACCAACTGTGTGTAAGACAGCCGCTCTACCACTGAGCTATCCGTGCGTGAGGTGGAAGGAATATATACCGGGAAAGCAGGCCCGGCAAGGAGAAAATGAAAAAAATGCGTCCTCATTTCCCTGTTCTCCATGACTGTAAAATCCGGACACCGCCAATTCCAGAAAATGGAAAGAAGGCAGACAAGGATTTCCTGTCCCTTTCCGGGAATATGTTTCCGTATTATTTCCGGAACCTGTTCCCCTACCTGACATCTACGCGCCGGAGCGCGCGGTAATGCAGGATAATGAAGAGAACGCACAATACGGCTTCGAACCAATAGAACATGTCTAACGCATCCCGACCGGAAGTGAAACCGTAGGAATGCAGCCCTACTCCAAGCATGTTGACGCCCCACCAGGCAAAGGCAATGATAACGCCGCCCACTACATTGCTGAAGTGGAGCAGCCAGGAAGACAGCCATCCGGCTTTCCGGACATGCAATACGGTCAATTGCCACAGTACAATCATCAATGCTCCGTTTTCCTTGGGATCCCAGCCCCAGAACCGCCCCCAGGATTCATTGCCCCAAATCCCCCCAAAAACCGTCCCCACCAGCGTAAACACCAGGGAAAAACACAAGATGCCGTAAGCCATGCGGTCCAGGGATTGTTCCGTTTTTCCACTGATCAGGCGCAGGGGGGAAGCCAGCAGGTATATATGGGAGAGCACCGCCGCCAGCAGCCCGGCCGCGTACCCCAGCACAATGGTAATGACATGGGTGGAAAGCAGGAAGTTGGAGCGCAGGATGGCCACCAGGGGATCCATATGGTCCACAGCCTGGGAGGCTTCATACAGAATACCCATCTGACAGGAGAAAGCCCCAAGCAAAAGCCCCGCCGCCAGTACGATTCCCTTTTTACTGAAAAGTTCCACCACAAGAGCGCAGAGCACTCCCATGCAGGCGATGAAGGCAATGGTTTCATACGTGTTGCCCACCGGGGACCTCATGGTGATGAGCATGCGGATGACCAGCGCCGCGGCCAGTACTCCGGTTCCGCCCGCGCCTGTCAGCCACGCCAGGCCGAAACCTCCGGGCCGAAGAAAACGCCGCCAAAGGGGAGCGTTGGCGGCAGGGCGGAAAAGCGCACAGAGCAGCAGGCACACGAACGCCGCCACAAAAACGGCCAGGGAAATATAAAGCGGATCCAGACGGTAGTAGAAAATTTCTCTTTCCAGGCTGTGCCGCTCTCCGGCGGAGGCAGCTTCATTGGGTTGCGCCAGCTTTTCCAGCAGCAGGCCTTCCGCTTTCATCCGCAGTGCGGAAGCCTCCGCCCCTTCCATGCCGATAGCTTTGCGTTCCAGTAGGGACGCCATTGCCAAAAAGGCTCCGGCAGCTTTATCCGGGGCAGCCGTCCACAGGCGTTCTCCATCGCGGCCGGCAGAAGGAAACCAGCGTGGGAATTCCATCCGTTCCATGGCGGCAGGGTTTTCCAGCATGATCCGGGAGACAAGCATCCATCCCCGCATTACGTCAAAGTTGCGGGAAAGGGACAAAATTTCCTTCTGGGCTTCCGTCAGATTCGTTTCTCCCAACAAACGGATTTCCCGGACGGCACGGGTCATTTCCTCCCAGCGTTCCGCAAGCTGCGCGTAGGAGTATTTTTTACGCTTGTCTTTCTGATCCGGCAGATGCAGGCGCCTGACCACCTCTTCCCGATTGACCAGGAAAACAGGGTATTGTTCCGCCAGTTCCGGACGGAACATGCAGTCCAGCATCCATTCCACCGGGGAGAGCTTCCTTTTCCCTTCCGGCGTATCAACAACAAAGCTTCTTTTGCCCAGCGTCCGGAGCAGATGGAACCCCGCATAAGTAGAAACCGGCTTCAGGCGGCCGCCGTCCAGGACGGCCATGGCCCCGGCCCGTTCCACCAAAGCGGGAGACCAGGGCACATAATTTTTCACCAGAACAGGATGGGCGGCAGGACGCGCTGCCAGCATGCCGACGCCGAAGATTGCCGCTACCAGCAGGCAAATGCCTGCCAGACGCAAATGTTTTTTCCCGCCGGGGGCGGAAGCGGCCTGCGGTTCAGCCGTCGCCGCCGTTCCGGCAGATGCCAGACCGGGTTTGCGGCGCAGGTATCTGCCAAAAACACAGGCAAAATGCCACAGCAATCCTATAGCGATGATGTAGGAGGACCATTTGGGCATTTGCTCCAGGGGATTATGGGAAGCGCGGAGAATGGAGATGAGCCTGCCCGGATGCAGGGAATCCTGGCCCCAGCTCATCTGGTACAGCGTCCAGCCGGAAAGACGCAGGGGCTCGTTCATGCGGATAACGGCGTCATATTGACCGCCGGATTCCGGAAAAACGGTTATCTGGGATTCATAGGATTTAGGCTTGGAAGTCCCCGGATAAAACTCCGGCACAAAACGGTTCAGGCGCAAATCAAACGGAAGGGAATATTCATGCACCCGGTCCCCCTGGGGCAGTTCCACCTGTTCCACGGCCACCGTCATTTTGTTGCCCAGCATGATACCGGCCAGCAGCAGCAAAATTCCCCCATGAGCCACCAGCACGCCCGCGTGCCTCCAAGTCCACCGGATGCGGAATACCCCGCCTATGAGCAGGTTGGCGAACAGCAGGACACAGGTAATGCCCATGCCGGGCAAAGGCAGGGAAATCAGGGAGTTCTCCCCGCCCAGCGGTATCAGCACATAAGCCGCCCCGAAAAAAGACTCTATGGCAGCCTCCGCCCCCATGGCAGAAGACAGTCGCACCTGGTGCAGCGTCCCGGCAAAGGTCAGCACCAGAAGGATCAGCATCAGGGCAATGCCCAAGCCGTAGCTTCCGGCAAAATTCCAGAGGCTACGTCCATATTTTTTCCATACCGCATCCGTTCGTTCCCTGTCCATCAGCGTAAGGCGTCCGTAGTCTAAAAAGAGGGCCGATTGCACGATCAGCTCGTGAAACCGGCCCCAATCATATTCCTGGGGAAAAGGTTATTAAAAGTTGTCCGCCAGTTCTTCAAAGAATGCCTGGGGATGTGCACAAGCTGGACATACCTTGGGGGCAGTGGAACCGGTATGTACATAACCGCAGTTGCGGCACTTCCACTGGATTTCCTTCTCCTTGGCAAAAACCCTGCCTTCGCGCACATTTTCAGCCAGCTTGAGGTAGCGGGCTTCATGGTGCTGCTCCACGGAGGCAATCTTGCGGAAAGTTTCCGCAATGGCGGGGAATCCTTCCCTGTCCGCTACTTCGGCAAACGCAGGATACATGTCGGACCATTCGTCATGCTCGCCGGCGGCTGCGGCCAGCAGACAATCCTCCGTAGATTCCAGGGGAGCCGTGCAGACGGCGTGCGTTACTTCAACGCAAGCGTCTTTCAGCAGTTTGAAAAATACCTTGGCATGTTCCTTCTCATTGTCGGCCGTTTCCAGAAAGATAGCAGCAATCTGTTCGTAACCGGCCTTCTTGGCTACGCCGGCAAAGTAGGTGTAGCGGTTACGCGCTTCTGACTCCCCGGCAAAAGCCTTGAGAAGATTCTTTTCTGTTTCTGTTCCTTTGATGGATTTCATAAATTAGTCATCTGGTTGCGTAAACGAAAGCATCCTAATAAGACGCCGTGAAAAAACAAGCAAATATTGAATGAATCTAAAAAATAGACATATCCGGAAAAACATACGGCAGTTTCTCCATTGGGAAAACTGTTGCCATGCACGCTTCTGCTGTCCCCCATACGCGCCGGCAGCAAAACGGCATCCCGGGAAACAGGCAGGAACCCGTACCGCAACATCAGGCCTAAGCATGAACCGGATCATTTGACACCCCTTGTGCAAATAGTAAAATTAAACGGAAAAAACCCTTAAGCTCCATCCATGAATTCCGCCAATACCCCCTTATTGGAAACCGAGAGATTAATACTGAGAAAATTCACGGAAAATGATCTGGAGGCCCTGTTCAACATTTACAGCAATGAAGAGGTAAACACATATTTGCCGTGGTTTCCATTAACCTCCCTGGAAGAAGCGGCGTCCCTGTTCAAAGAAAAGTACCAGGAAGTGTACAAACGGCCTTACGGGTATCATTACGCCATCTGCCCGAAAAACAGCAACCTTCCGGCAGGGTATATCCACGCAGGCACGGACGACAGCCATGACCTCGGCTACGGATTGCTTCAGGAGTTCTGGCACAGAGGCTTTGCCACGGAGGCGGCCAGGGCTGTTGTCGCCCGGTTGAAGAAAGACGGCATGCCCTACATCACGGCCACACACGATATCAGGAATCCCCGCAGCGGAGGCGTCATGAAACAGCTGGGCATGCGCTACCAATATTCTTATGAAGAGCTGTGGAAACCTAAAAATATTCCGGTCACTTTCCGCATGTACCAGTTGAATCTGGATGGACAGGAGGATCGGGTTTATCAGGAATACTGGAACAGGTCATCCGTCCGTTTCAAAGAAACTGGTATTTGAATTCCCAATACCCGGCCTCATCTTCTAGAGTTCCTTCCCGCCCTGGGAAACATTGCGGATACCTCCGCATCCGGTCACCTTTCCACCGGTTTTCCGGAGAAAGTCCCGCTCCACGGTTCTTCCAGCCTGTCCGGAACGCTTTCCAACTCCCGGAGTATTTTCTCCCGCTCCCGGGAAATCCGCTCCTGATCCGCAGAGGCCGGAACAGACTGCTCCCCGGGCAGAGGCATCAGCCCGTCCGCCATCCTGCCACCGTCCGGGGCAACCGGCGGAGCAACACCCTTGTTGTCTTCATCCGTTTCCGGTTCAGGACAGACCGGCTTCTGCTCTTCCATCTTTCCGGAACTTTCCGGAACAGCCAGGTTCCGATACAGGAACACCAGGTCCCCCGCCTCCACAGCGCCGCTGCGGATATCCGCAGGAATGCGCGCACGCCCCATCCGTTCCTCCGTCACAATCAGGTTGGCAACTCTGCATTTTTCTTCCCGTCCCGGAGATTGGGAGATAAGCACGGTCCCCGGTTCATAAACATTCCCGGCCAGAGCAATCAGCACATAATGATGATTGGGATACACCTGCTCCACCTTGCCCACATATACGGGGGGAGGGGCTGCTTTTTTAACGGGCTGCTGCACCTGCTGGGAACAGGAAGCGCCCAGCACTACAAACGCCGCCAGAACAGGCAGGGAAACAATTCGTCTCATGGTGAGTTTTTTCGTCGTTTCATTCCACCAGCACCTTGCGTGGACGGTTGGTATTATCCGCCGGGGCAATAATGCCGCGGGATTCCAGCAAATCCATCATGCGCGCTGCACGGCCGTATCCAATGCTCAAACGACGCTGCAGCAGGGAGGTGCTTACCTTACGTTCTACAACAGCCACTTCCAGGCACTTGGCATAGCACTCCTCCTCCGCGTCATCCAGCGGACTGTCCGCACCTCCGCGGGAAGGCTCGTCCAAGGACTTCTGAACCTCTTCATGGAATTTCTGCTTGGCCTGGGAAGCACAGTGGGCCACCAGGGCTTCCACTTCATCGTCAGAGATAAAGGCTCCCTGCGCCCGCTCCACCTGGGCGGAACCCGGCGGCAAATACAGAAGGTCTCCCTTGCCCACCAGTTTCTCCGCCCCCTGCCTGTCCAAAATCACACGGCTATCCGTACCGCTCGCCACCTGGAAAGCGATGCGCGTCGGGATATTGGCCTTGATCGTCCCCGTCACCACCTGCCTTCTGGGCGTCTGCGTCGCCACAATAAGGTGGATGCCTGCGGCACGGGCCTTTTGGGTAAGACGTCCGATATTCGTTTCTATGTCCGCTCCTACTGTCTGCATCAGGTCCGCAAGTTCGTCAATAATAATGACGATGTAGGGGAAGCGTTCAGGGATAACTCCGTCGTCCTCCAGCTCCAGTTCATCATCTTCTTCCACAGGCCATTCCCCCTGGGATTCCAGGTCTCTGGCAATGGATTCCGCCAAAGCTTCATCCACCTGCCCGTCTTCCGGTTCCTCCGTCTCTTGCGCAGGAACATCCGGCGGGCGCTTGTTGAAAGCTTCAAAGTTTCGCACACCCACCTTGGCAAAGCAATGGTAGCGGTGCTCCATTTCATTTACGCACCAACGCAGGGCATTGGGAACCTTCTTGGGATCCGTCACCACCGGAACAATCAGATGCGGCAGCTTGGAATAAGGCTGCATTTCCACCACTTTCGGATCCACCAGAATAAGCCTCAGTTCATCCGGACGGAATTTCAGAAGCATGGAGGAAATGATGCTGTTGATGCACACGGATTTCCCGGATCCGGTGGCACCGGCCACCAACAGGTGCGGCATGGATGCCAAGTCCCCGATCACGGTGCGTCCATACACGTCTTTCCCCAGCGCCAGCGGAATCTTTTTCTTGGGGGAACAAAAAGCAGGATCCTGCAAAAGTTCCCGCAGGGGAACGGCTACCTTCTTCCGGTTGACAATTTCAATACCTACCGTATCCTTGCCCGGAATGGGGGCCACGATGTTCACGCTTTCCGCCTTGGTCGCCAGCGCAATATCCTTCGCATACTGGTCAAAAGTATTTACGCGCACGCCGCGCGCGGGATACACTTCATAACGGGTGATGGTCGGGCCTCGGGTAATATCCCCAGGCGTCACGTCCACGCGGAATGTCGTCAGGGTATCAATAATCTTCTGCTGTATTTCCAGCATTTCTTCCTTGTCCTCTGCCGTAGGGCCTTCCGGCTTTTCTTCATAATGCAGCAGTTCAAAGGGAGGCAGCTCATACTCGCGGAATTCCTCCGTGGGCGGAGTGGACAATTTGGAAAAAGGCTGCTCTTTAGGCGCAGGCTTCATTTCCGCCGGTTCCGCAACGGTAATCCTGGGGCGCGGAGCCAGGGGAAGGCGGCCCTGGGTGCGCGGGGCGCTGGGAGGCGGGACAGAATCCTCCGGCTTGGACGGAGCAACCGCCGCCGCTTCATGATACAAACTTTCCAGATCGTCCCCGGTGCGCTGCAGACGGGGAACGGAAGCCCGGCCCTTTCTAACCGGTCTGGGAGCGGACAAAGCGGCGTCTTCCATGCTGGCCCTCACGCGGGCAGCTTCCCTGGCAAGCAGAGCGGTCTGTCGCGCCAGTCTTTTTTCCTTCCTGTTCATACGCCAGGCACGCCATTCCCGCAGCATGGCCCGGCAAAACGGACGGGGACGCATCCCGACTGCATAAACCAGGGCCAGCAAATAGCCCAGCCCGGAAAAAGCCAGCACAGCGGATCTCCCGGCCAACGGAAGAAACAGACCAGTTCCCAGCAAATGGCCCGCCAGCCCCCCGGCGCCCTGAATCTGGTGGCGTGCCACCCATTCATTACCCGGCACATGCCCGGCCGTCAGAAACAGGCATCCGAATAACAGCAGGAACAAACCGCCGTAAACCACGCTTCGGGGCAGCCTTCCATGGTGGAGCAGACGGTAAAGCCCCCACCACTCCAACAGGATAACCAGCATCCAGGCCATGGCTCCCAGCATCCAATAAAAAATTCCCGCACCATATAATCCCGCCGTTCCCAGCACATTGGAGGTACCCGGTATAACCAGCCCGGAGCCATTTAAATAACTCCAGCCTATTTCCCGCACATCAAATGTCAGCATAGCAGCCAGAAGAGCCGCCCCCCCCAACAAAGACACGGCACCCCATGCCATTCCAATCCAAACAGGGGAACGCCCCTCTTCATGCTCAAATGCATGACGCTCCTGCATATCCAATGCCATACCTGTTTCTATCCTAGCAATTCTTCGCCCCAAACTCAAGGCTAAACAGGGAAGAAAAAGAATCGCCCGAATCCGCTTCCCTCAAGACAGGAAGTGCCGGCTTACGGACCGGAAATAAGGTTTTTTAAACACTTTTGCCACTCTGGAAGAGTATCGCTAGGAATTCCTTTTTTTACCTGAGAAAAGACCGTCCCTACACCGCAAATCAATAAAACCGAATCAATTTCAATGACTATTTTTCATATCCATTTGATTATTTATTATTATCCTAAATATCTATTACAAAAAATATACCGTTCGACATTTTTTCATGAGTTATGAAACATCCAGCGGATTTCAAATCCTATTAAAAAAATAGGAATATTATGATTTAGTATAACTAGATAATGATTAGCGTTTAAAAAATTTTTAACCATATAATTTTTACAACTTTTTTATCTTTTCCGAACTCGGAAATAATGAATAAGCTTTTTTTTTTAAATGATTGCTATTGACACCGGATTTGAAATCCGCTAATTGAGAATGCTCTTCCTCATGACATTGAAATTACAATCCGTTAACCAGGCACGACTTTCATGTGCAGGCAAGTCAGCGGCCACTCCCCGGTATTTTGTTCGGCGGTACTGCTTCTGCCAGTATCTTTTCATTATTGATGATTATTTCCCCGCTTTTTCCATGTGAGGGGAAATATATCCCCCTTTTTCAAACCCTTGCTTGTTTCAAACAAAAAAAATCAAAATCATCAAATTTAAAATGATGACTGAACATATAGCGGCCTTTTTCTTTCAAACTTCCGGAAGATTGAAAGCATGGAGGGCATCACGCCATTCCCGTGGTGCTTCCGGGGCAAGGAAGAAAATCCTTTGAGCCGGAATGGCCTCTTCCCCTGTTTTTATCACCATCTTTCCTCCCAAAAGCAACGTTTCCTCCTCCCTCACCAAATGAATACAAACAACCTCATCAATAAAGCCATTCTGTGCTCCCTGGCCATGGCCGGAGCCGCTCTCCTGCCTTCCTGCGTCAGCCCCAAGGAAGTCCTCTATATCCAGGATGTTTCCGGAAATTCCAGGGAAACCATCAAGGCAAACTACCAGACAACCATCCAAAAGGATGACCAGCTCTATATCGCAGTCAGCAGCAAGCAGCCGGAGCTCACCGCCCCCTTTGCCATGTCTGAAATCGGTTCCTCCAGCGGCACCTCCAGTAACAAACCCAAAGGATATTTGGTAGATGCCCAGGGCTGCATCGTCCTGCCCGTCATCGGCAAAATGAAGGCTGCGGGCAAAACCTGCTCCCAGCTGGCCTCCGACATTGCCGCTACTCTCAAGAACAATGACTACATCCGGGATGCCTCCGTCAATGTTCAGATCATGAACTTCAAATTCTCCGTTCTGGGCGAAGTCAATGCTCCCGGAACCTACACTATTGAAGGACAGCGCGTAACCATTCTTGAGGCCATCAGCCGTGCCGGAGACCTGAATATTGACGGCAACCGGGACGTCACGCTAATCAGGGAAACCAACGGAACCCGTCAAATCGCCAGTATCGACCTGCGCAGCAAGGATTTGTTCACTTCTCCTTACTATTACATCCAGCAAAACGACATCATTTACGTGACCCCCTCAGACCGCAAGGTCAACACGCGCAGCGATGCCGCTCAATGGTACGGCTGGGGTCTCTCCGGGCTTGGCATTACTCTGGCCGTGGTCGCCCTGTGCCTGTAACGGACATTCCGCCGCTTTTTCGTCCGGCTTAATCATACCTGTGAACGGAAATATAGGGACGGTCCGATTGTATCGGACCGATTCCCCAGGGGTTCAGTATTTCCACACAACATTCCACCCTCTTTCCTCCATGACAAATAATACCGCTCCCACTCCTCCTGTTACGGAAAATACAGAAGAAACAGCTCTTTCCCTGGACACGGTGCTGACGATCCTGCGCCGTTACTGGTTCATCATCATTCTGGCAGCCCTCGCCGGAGGCACGGCGGCCTATTACCTGGCCGGCAAACAGAATTATATTTACCAGAAAACGGCCAGCGTCCTGATGCGCGATGCCAAAACAGGCAGCGACGTCTCTTCCGAACGCATCATGGCGGAATTGAACATAGACCCCAACGCGGCTAACCTGGCCAATGAAAGCCTCGTTCTCAAATCCACCGCATTAATGAACAAAGTGGTGGAAGACCTCAACCTCAACACATCCTATTGGCAAAAAAAAGATTTCAGGGAGCTTGATCTTTACCATGCCACCCCCTTATTGGTGCACTTTGAACAAATCGACAAACAACGAGCCTGCACCCTGCACATCACGCCGCTGGATGAAAAGCGCTTCACGCTTGGCCATCCCAATGATCAGGGGGAACTCATCCTGCTGGAAGGTTTTTACGGAAAACCGCTTACGCTTCCCTTTGCCACCATCTCCGTTCATCCCACCTCCCTGATGACCGACGCATGGAACGGAAAAACCGTCATCGTAAGACACTCTCCCGTTCTTGAAACCGCCAACGCCCTGCTCCGTGGCCTGACAATTACCCGTCCAGACTCCAAGGAATCCAGCCTTCTGGAGATGACTCTGACATCCAGCAATCCCCAGAAAGCCGAAGACACGCTCAACCACCTTATCCAGGTTTACAACCAAATTTCCAAGGACGAACGGAACAAGGCGTCCCTTAAAACGAAAATCTTCATTAGGGATCGACTAAAAGAACTTGGAGCCTCCCTGAGCGACGTGGACAAAAAACTTACCGAATTTAAAACGAAGAGTGACATCGTCAAAGATGCGGACACAACCATGAGCGCGGACTTCAGCACCTCCCAGGCGCTGGAAAAGGAAATCTTTGATCTTGAAACCCAAATCAAACTGGCGTCCACCCTTGCTGACAATCTCAAGGAAAGCGAACGCAAACATGGGCTGATCTCCGTAGAAACCGGTCTTCCCGATTCCGGCATCGCCCGGCAGATAGAACATTACAATGAGGCTTATCTGGAATATCAGAAAATCGCCGGAAGCGCCGGCTCCCAAAACCCGATTGCCGTGAGCTTGAGGGACAGGATGAATTCCACCAGAGCGGCGGCTAACAAAGCTCTCTCCAACTACCGCAGCAATCTGGATCTCAAACTTAACCAGCTTATTAACAAAAGGAATTCCCTGACTGAACGCCTGACGGAAACTGCCATCAAGGAACAGGAAATCATTCCGCTTATCCGTGAACACAAGGTTAAGGAAGAACTGTACCTGATGCTGTTGAGCAAGGAACAGGAAAACGCCCTGGCCATGGCGGTAACGGAATCCAATGCCCGGGTACTGGAAACCGCCCATGGCTCCAACCTCCCTATCTCTCCTAAAACCATTAAATACGTCGCCGGAGGAACGGCAGGCGGAGCCCTGCTCAGTATCCTGGCCTTCATGGGAGCGGCCATGTTGAACAATAAGGTCAACAACAAGCATGACCTCCCCGCTGCAAACAGGCAGCCGGTCATTGCCGAACTGCCTCAAATGAGCAAAAAAGAAAGCAAAAACACCAAGCTTTTCATTCAGGACGAACATTCCGTCATCGCGGAATGCTTCCACATTCTGCGCAATAACGTAGATTCCATGCTCCCCAGGCCGGAACAGGGAGGACACGTCATTCTGGTCACCTCCACCCTCCCCGGAGAAGGGAAAACCTTCACCTCCGCCAATCTGGCCGCCGCTTTCGCCTATGCCGGCAAAAAAGTACTGCTTATTGACGGGGATTTCCGCAAATCCTCCCTGACCCGGCGTCTCGGCGGTTCCGGACGCAAAGGACTCACTTCCATCCTGCTCCAACAGACCACCGACACCACCGGCATCATTCGCCCCCTGGGAGAAAACTCCCGCGGCATGGATATCCTTTACACCGGCCCCATGGTGCCCAATCCGGTCACCCTGCTCAGCCATCCCCTGTTGGGCCATATCCTCGGCATCCTGAAAAAACAGTATGATGCCGTCATCATCGACGCTCCGCCCTACGGCATTCTGGCAGACACCGCCATTCTGGCATCCCTGAGCGATATTACCCTGTACGCCGTGCGCAGCGGAAAAATCGACAAACGGTATCTGCTCCAAATCCAGCAACTGGCCGATCAGGGAAAACTGCCCAATATGGCGTACATCATCAACGGCGTCAACTTCAAGTCCGCCAGCTACAGCTACTATGGCTATGGCTATGGCTACGGCTACCAGTATGGCTACGGGACCAAAGAACCGCAGCAAACCAGCAGGAAACAAGATAAATAAGGCGCAGGCCATACATAAGCCCAGGCTTTCTTCCCTGCTTTTTACTCTTTTCGGCAGCAATCATGTTCGGCAACCTGTTCACCCCCCGGTATGCGACATCCAGCCTTTTTCCGGACGGCATGGACATGCACACCCATATTCTATGGGGGGTGGACGACGGAGCCGCCTGCCTTGAAGAAAGCCTGGGCATCATTCGCCGGCTCAAGGCCATGGGACTCAAAGGAGCTTACTGCACCCCCCATATCATGGCGCGCTACCCGGATAATACGCCCGATTTCCTGCGCCGCCGTTTCGACCAGCTGCTTGCCGACACCAGGGAAGAACAATTCCAGCTTCGGCTCGCGGCGGAATACATGCTGGACAACCAGTTCCATGAGCAGCTGCGCCGATACACTCCCCTGACCTACGACGGAATCCACCTGCTGGTGGAACTGCCCCAGTACTACCTTCCCGGCGCCTGGAAGGACATGATCAGCTCCGTTCGGGACATGGGATACGTCCCTGTCCTGGCGCACCCTGAACGCTATGGCCGCCTCCTGCAACAGGAAGATTTCCTCCAACTGGCCCGGCAGGAAGGCGTCAAATATCAGGGCAATGTCGGCTCCCTGAAAGGATTTTACGGCAAATCCGCCGCAGCCCTGGCACAAACGTTCCGCACCCGTCAACTTTACGAATGGTGGGGGACAGACAGCCACAACATCGCCATGGCCAAACGCATGCCTCTGAAAAACTAACTCCGCCTACCCTATCAACAACCTCTCGTACTACACCCATGTCAGCCCCTATAACTAATATCCCCTTCAGCAACCCGCTGTATCGTAATCATAATTTTTACAGACGCTACGGAAAACGCGCCCTGGATTTCACGGGTGCACTCTTCGGCCTTATATGCCTGTTTCCGGTATTAGCCATTCTGGCTATTCTGCTGGCCATCGTCCAGCGGACATCTCCCTTCTTCCTGCAAAAGCGCATCGGGCACGGCCTCAAACCCTTTCATATCATCAAATTCAAAACCATGAAAGATACCCGGGACAAGGAAGGGAACCTGCTCCCGGACGAAGAACGCACAACAGTCCTGGGCTCCCTGCTGCGCAGCACCTCCCTGGACGAACTGCCTGAACTCATCAACGTTCTGTTGGGGGACATGAGCTTTATCGGCCCACGCCCCTGGATTCCCGATCAAATGGCCATTTTTACCCCTTCCACCCGGAAAAAAAGAATGTCCCTGCGCCCGGGCATCACGGGGCTGGCCCAGATTCGCGGGCGCAACAACCTCACCTTCCGCCAGCGGGTATGTTATGACCTGAGCTACCAACGCCACCTGACCTTTCGGTACGACCTGAATATCCTTTTTTACACCTTCCTCAAGGTTGTCGAGAGAGAAGGCATTCAACAGCGACCGGATGCCCTGAGCACACCGGCCCGTGTACTGAAGCCCAGGGATTTGATGACCTACGGATTAAAAGAAAATACGCAACTCATCTTAAGAAGTATCCGAAAAGAACCCGTCCCATCCTTGAGCGTACCCGACCATCCCTTGACCCCCAAAGACCTGCCGACCAAAGGCCTTAGGGCAAATACCCAGCTTATCATGAGGAGCCGTCAGAAAAGCGTCCAATAAAAATCCTCCACTCCCCCCGCCAAAAATGAAAATTTCAGTCATTACGGTTTGTTATAACAGCATTGCAACGCTGCAAGACACGCTGGAAAGCATTCTGCGGCAAACCTACCCGGACGTGGAAAGCATTGTGGTGGACGGGGCCAGCAAGGATGGAACCGTGGAATTGATTGAAAAATACAGTCATCAATTTTCCGGCCGCATGAAATGGCTATCCGAGCCGGACAAGGGAATTTATGATGCCATGAACAAGGGGATAGGCATGGCCACGGGAGATGTCATCGGCTTTCTGAATGCGGATGACTATTACCAGGACGAAAATGTACTGGAAGCCATCGCCGAAGCGTTTGCCCGGCATGGAACGGACGCTGTGCACGGCAATCTGCACTACATCAACGGAGCAAGGGAAATCGTACGCACATGGCGCGGAACGGAGTACACTCCCGGTTCCTTCCAGCGCGGCTGGAACCCGGCGCACCCCACGTTCTATTGTAAAAAGGACTGCTTTACCCGTTACGGCGGCTTTGATCCTGCTATAGGCAGCGCGGCGGACTTTGAGCTGATGATGCGCTTTATAGAAAAAAACAGCATTTCCACCGCCTATATCGACCGCGACATGGTATTCATGCGCACCGGAGGCTCCAGTACGGCGGGCCTGAGAGCCATTCTGAGGAATACGCGCCAGAACAAGCAGGCATTCAAAAAAAACGGCATCCCTTACCCGTGGCATTACGGAGTAACCCGGCTACTGGCCAAGGCTGGCAGTATGCGCAATCCCATCCTTTACCTGTTCAAAACCCGTTAAATTTTCTGTTCCCATTCCTTTCCGTCACGCCGTCATGAACCTGATTTTCTATTTTGACCAACCCATCCTGCCCCATGCGGGAGGAACGGAACGGGCGGCATATCTTCTGGCGCAAGCCCTGTCGCGGCACGGCCACCGGGTTTCCTTCCTGTCTCTCCGTCAGGCGGATGTTCCTCCCGGCGAACTGCCTTATTTCACCCTCCCGCGGCAGGACACGCTCTTCTGCAGGGAAAACAGGGAATATGTGGAAAATCTATGCTCCGCACAAAAGACGGACGGCCTTATCAACTGCGGGGCCAATCAGGATGACTCCTTCTTCTTCAGCCATGAACACCTTGACATCCAGGCTTCCATCATTTCCTGGATTTCCTTTGACGTCCGCACAGGGCTGGATTATTTCTCCTGCCTGCTCCGGAAGGATTTCTCCACCTGGGGCAATACCATGAAAACGCTGTTGCGCCATGCGCTGCTGCCCTGTAAAAAACATGTGGCCGTCAGTAACAAGAGGAGGAAATACAGGGATATGTTCCGCGGATCGGACAAGGTGGTCTTTCTTTCCCCCCGGTATACGGAAGACGCCCTCCAGCTGGCGGGCCCCCCGGAAAGGGCCCGGCTGTACGCCATTCCCAACCTGCTGACTTATGATCCCGTTCAGCCTGACCTTTCCGGGAAGGAAAACGCCGTTCTTTATGTGGGACGGATGGCGGATTCTCCCAAAAAGGTGGATCGTCTGCTGAACGTCTGGAAAAAAGTGCAGCCGCTTCATCCGGACTGGCATCTGTACCTGGTGGGGGACGGCCCGGAACGCGGTAATCTGGAGCGGATGGCGGCGCGCCTGAAACTGGAAAACGTCCATTTTGAGGGTGTTAAGGAACCCGCGCCTTATTACCGCAAGGCCAGAATACTCTGCCTCACCTCCACCCACGAAGGCATGCCCATGGTAATTAACGAAGCCCTCTCCTACGGCTGTTTTCCTGTAGTTTTCAACAGTTTCCACGCTGCTGAAGACATGCTGCCGAACCGGGAGACGGGACGTCTCATCCCGCCCTTCAGCCTGCGCCTCTTCGCGCGGGAACTGGATGAACTGATGAGCGGCCCCTACGTCCCGCCCTGCACCAAAGTATTAACGAACTATCACCCGGAAAAGGTCATTCCCCTGTGGATGGAATGCCTGCAGGACCAGCCATGAGCAACATCGTCATCTATCTTCCCAATGAACCCCTGGGCAAACAGGGAGGCATGGAACGGGCCACCCATCAGCTGGCCGCCATGCTTGCCGGTGAAGGCCACCGGGTAACGCTCCTCTGCAGAAACAAAAACAGGCTGGGGGAAGAATACGTGCCTCCGACGGATCTCGTGTTCATTCCCGCAGCCCTCAGCCGGAAGGAAGAACAGAATTTCCTGCTTAACCTTATCCGGGAAAGAGAAATTGAGAGCATCATTGACCAGACGGAAGGCGGGATTGTGGGGCGGTGGGGAATCTTCCGTCATCGCGGGCACATGAACGGGGTTTCCGTCAAACTCATTGCTGTGCAGCATAGTTCCCAATATACCTATCTGAAACATTACCGGACCGTCAACCGGAGGCCCTCCGGACGCGGCCTCATCGGCAAGGCACGTTCATTTTTCTATCATACGCTTATACTGTCATTAAAAAAATACAGGGCAGTTTTGCTTCAGCGCAGCCTGTTCCGGGAACTGGCTTCAGACTATGACCGGATAGTGACGCTTTCGGAAGGGGGCATTGAAGAATTCAAAAAACTGTGCCCCTCCGTCCCCGGGAACAAGCTCGTCTGCATTCCCAATATCGTGGAACCGGCCGTTCTCTCCAAGGAAGAGAGAAAAGAACCGCGCTGCCTGTTTGTCGGCAGGCTGGACAACCCCTCAAAAGGAGTGGACAGGCTTCTGCGCATATGGGAAAAAGTGGAAAAAACATGTCCGGACTGGCATCTGGACATTGTGGGCGACGGACCGGATGCGGAGATGCTTAAGGATTCCGCCCAAAAACTGGGGCTTTCCCGAATTGCCTTTCACGGCTTCCAGAATCCGGAACCTTACTATTCCAGAGCCTCCGTATTCTGCATGACTTCCACGTTTGAAGGGTTCGGCCTTGTTCTTGTGGAAGCCATGCAGCACGGGTGCGTTCCTGTTGCCTTTGACAGCTACCCTGCCGTCCGGGATATTATCTCCCACGGGGAAAACGGCATCCTCGTTCCCCCCTTTCAGGAAGAAATTTACTCGAACGCCCTCACATCCCTTATCAACAATCCCGGCGAACTGGAAAAATTCAGCCGGCACAGCCTCGTCACATCCAGAAACTTCAGCTCCTCAAACCTGGCGGCCAGGTGGGCCGCCATTCTGTAGAATCAAAAGAACTTCATCAAACCATTTGTAAAAATGAAAATTTGTTTTGTCGCATGGTCTGATTTCGGAATAGGAGGCGTCCCAAGAGTTCTGACCTGCCTGATGGATGCCTTGTCACGCAAACATGACGTAAGCCTCTACTCCCTGAAAAACCTTCCGCAGTCAGGCATCCAAGGAATCAACCGGGAACAAATTCACATTTACTGCAGGGAAATGAATTTATATGAGAAAATTCGCCGCTCCGCAGCGGACGTTCTCGTCTGCAAAACCCCTCTGTTCAGCTCCGCCCTTGGCTGCCGGCTATACGCGGCCGCACGCTACACGTCAGGCTTCAAAAAGGCGCTGACGAACCATCTCAATGAACATCAATATGATGTGGTCATTTTCGGTTCCGGCTTTGAAGACTCCCTGCTTCTCGCCCTCACCAAAAACAAGCTCCTGCCCAGCATGAGAATACTGACATGGTCCCATGCTTCCTATGACAATTATTTCACCAATATGGGCTCCTTCTTCTCCCGGTACATGAAGGAAGCCATCAAGGCATATTACCATCGTTTCGATGAAATCATCGTCCTTTCTGACGGGGACGAAAAAGAATTCAGAGAAAAACACCATCTCCCCGCCCGTCGAATCTACAACCCCAACACGATAAACCCGGCCAGAAAATCGTCCCTTACCAGCAAAACGTTCGTTTACGTCGGGGCTCTCTCCCACCAGAAAGGGACTGATCTGGCCGTCCGCGCGTTCCACAAATTCATTGAAACGGATCAGGAATGGAATCTCCACATCTATGGGGAAGGCCCGCTGAAAGGATGGATTGAAGAATATGTATCCTCCAACGGTTTGCACCACAGAATCATTCTGCACGGGCCCTGCGGAAATATGGAGGAAGAATTTCCCCGCCATTCCATCCTGCTTTTCCCCTCCCGCTGCGAAGGCTTCGGACTCGTCCAGGTGGAAGCCATGTGCTGCGGGCTGCCTATTCTGGCGGCGGATATACCTATCTGTCGGGAAATAGTGGGCAAACATCAGGCCGGCATCCTTTTTGAGTCGGACAATCCGGAAGACCTGTGCCGGGCCATGCGTGAAATGACGGCCTCAGACCTCTCCTCCTATGCGGCAAACGGCCTGGCCGCGGCGCCTCTGTTCAATCTGGAGCAGACTGTATCTGAATGGGAAAACATGTTCAACGCAGTAAAATCATGAAACATTTAACATTACTGGAACCTATCAGGAAAGAAGGCAATTACCAATTCTTCATGCAATGGTTCGCAGACGCATGGGCAGCCAGCGGGGGAAAAACGGTCAGGGGAATTCGCGCCCCGTGGAATTTGCGTCTGCTGATCGCCAAATCCCGAATCTCAAGGAATTTCCCCCTGTTCACCAGCTCACGCAAGGCGTTGCTGGTTCCGGGGGCCGGATACCCGGACTCATTCGCGTGGCCGTTCGGCTATACCAATGAAATCGTGCCCATGCTGTGGGACGTCTGGCCCCGGTACTGGCCGCGCCTCATCTCTTCCCTGAAACGCCACCATGTGCAAACATTGTTGTGCACGTCATCCCGGGTCTGCGAATACGTGGCTGAAAAACTTCCGCATATTCACACGGTTCACGTTCCGGAAGGCATAGACCCCACCGGCTATAGGGACGGAGGAGCCCTGGAGGGGCGCCGGACGGACATTCTCCAGATCGGGCGCCTGATGCAGCCTGTCCACGAGGCCATCCTTCAAATGCGGCAGGAGGCGCCACATCTCAGCTATCTTTACCCGGAAGAACCGGGCCGCCTTGTCTTCCCGGATTTTCCTTCGCTGTGCGAAGGGCTGGCTTCCACAAAAATCGTCATTTGCTACCCGCGCTGCCGAACCCACCCGGAAATGGCGGGCGATGTGGAAACGCTGACGCAGCGCTACTGGGAATGCATGCTCTCCGGAACGCTCATCGTCGGCCATGCCCCCAAAGAACTGGTTGATCTGCTGGGGTACAATCCCGTCATTGAACTCCAGACAGACGGGGACATCGGCAACCGGCTCTCCCAGATTCTGGACAACATCGCCACCTATCAGGAACTGGCGGACAAAAACCTGGCCGCCGCCCGGGAAAACGCATCATGGGAGACAAGAATGACCCGTCTCCTTCCGCAATTGCGCCAACTGGGATATATGCAGTAACAATCTTTTTCAGTTTCACTCAGAACCAGCAAATCCGGACATGGCCGCACTCTGCAAATACTGGGCTTTTGCCTTCATTCTCTGCCAGCTTGGCCAGCAGCACATGCTCTTAAACGGCATTGGCTCCATGGGGTCTTTCCTTCTTCTGGGGCTGGGAGCTCTGTTGCTGCTGATCAACTCCGGACGCGTATTTGACCGGAAAACGGTCGCATCATCTCCTTTCATTTATTCTTTCGTCTTCATTTTCATCCTGTATCAATTCACATTCGGTATTTTTGACCTTAATGAGAAAACGGGAATTTACCTGATTGCCAAGGTCGTCTGCTGCCTGATGATTGCGCTTTCCGTCCAGAAGGACCTGTCATTCTATTTACAGCGCCTCATGCCGATTCTGTCGGTAGTCACCAGCCTGCTCATCCTTCTCGGCTTTGTTCACAACGACGTTATTTTTGAGGGCCGCCACACCCTGGGATTCTGCAACGCGAATGGGCTGGGAGCCATCTCCTCATTATGCGCAGGAGCCATGATTCTGGATTCTTCCGACCGCTCAAAGAAAAAAATCGCCATCATTCTTCTATGCGTCCTGGCCACCTTCCTCTCCGGAAGCCGGGCTTCCATAGGCATCCTCTGTTTGACCTTCGTCATCAAATACGGTCTGAACGCCAAATTTCTGGCAGTACTCCTGGCCGGAGTGCTCGCCTGGCAAATCATCCTGCCCATGGCGGGAATCTCTTCCACCGGCCTGAACCGGTTCACGGAATCCGTGGAAAATATGGATTTCTCATCCTCCCGGGAAGGCGAACGGAAAGCGACTCTCATCATGATCGCCGAATCCCCCATCCTGGGAAACGGCTTTGACGTGGAACAGAGCGAAAAAGCCAAGGCGGTAAGCGGCCTGGGGTCCCACAACGGCTATCTTGACATCATGAAAATGATAGGCATTCCCTACTCTGTTTTCCTGTTTGCGTTCATGGCGTATTATACCTGCTCCGTCTGGCGGAAATTCCACAAATCCGCCTGCGATTATGACAGGATACACCTGTTCGTCATCATCTCCGTTCTAATCGCCGCCAACTTTGAATCATATCTATGGGGAATCAACCAGGTGGTCACCACCCTGTTGTTCACCTCCTTCGCCGTATTGCAAAAACGCATGACAGACCTTAAACATGGAATCTGAAAAAACATATTTCTACCCTGTCCTCTCGGATTATGACTTCGGCTGGTTCCGTTTATCAGGACCGGGGCTTGCCAACTGCATGTTTGTGGCGGCTCGCGCCTACATACTCAGCAGGCGGGAAAACGCAGGCTACATTTCCCCCACCTGGACCAAACTCAGCCCGGGAACATTCCTGCGCCAGGAGAAAGATAAAAGAGTTTATTTCAAAATTTTCAATGAGCTGGGAATCAGAGGATTAAAAAAAATCCAACTGCTGCTTGCGGAAAAATTGCGCCCCGGTTCCGGGAGGGTGAAGCAAATCCGCGGCATGGGGGAATACTTCGACGACCTCAATGAACACATGGATCTGGTGCATGAATTCATAGAAAAAATCACCAGAAAGGAAATCATTGAAAACGTGCGTCCGGAAGCCTTGAAGGACTGCATCGCCATTCACGTGCGGCTGGGAGACTATTCTCCGGAGATGCGGGTGGATATCCTCTGGTACGTGAATCTCGTCAGGGAAATCCTGTCCATCAAGCCGGCCCAGCAATTCCTCATCTTTTCCGACGGCTCGGACGAAGAGCTTCGGGAGCTGCTGGCCCTCCCCAACGTCAGGCGCGCGTTTTACGGCAATGCCTACGCGGACATGTACGCCATCAGCAGGTGCAAATGGGTCATTGCTTCGGACTCCACATTCTCCGCCTGGGGAGCGTTCATAGGGGAACGCCCCATCCTGTTCAACAAAAGGCATTTCAAGCGGGTATACCGGAACAGCGTTCCGGAAGCCGTCCTGGGGGACAGCACCTGCCTTCCGGATGAATTCAAGACGCTGCTTTAACTATGAACAAGCAATATGACTTCATCTACCTGACCAATACGCCTTCCTTTTACAAAGTAAGGCTTTGTGAGGAACTGGCGAAAAAACACTCCGTTCTTCTGGTTCTTTACGGCTATGGGGCGGAAGCGGTCAATACCCGGCTCTCCGGCAATGAGGGAGGTTTTGACTACTTCTTTCTGCATGAGGGAAATGCGGGAAAAAGAAACAAGGCTCTTGTCCTGCTCAGGCTCCTGAAGCTGATGGCCCAGGTCCGGGCCCGCAGAGTGCTGTTCTCCGGCTGGATGGCGCCGGAATACAACATATACAGCTTTTTTTCCCCCAGGCGCCGCAATGCCGTCATTTGCGAATCGTCAGCCATTGATTCCGGCATGAACGGCTGGAAAGGCCTGCTTAAAAAAGCCGTCATACGCCGCATGAGCGCGGCGCTGCCTTCCGGTTCCCCCCACCGCGCCCTGTTTGAGCATATTCGTTATCCGGGAGACATCCATGTCACGGGCAGCGTAGGCATCTTTAACATGGAAGGCCGCCGTGCCCTCCGCCATTCCCCGTCCACTCCCCTGAACTACATTTACGTCGGGCGTCTCGCGCCGGAAAAGAATCTGGAACTGCTCATCAGGGAATTCAACTCCAATGGGCGGCCTCTGTCCATCGTGGGGGACGGCCCTCAAAAAGAACTTCTCAAAAACATGGCCAAGGATAATATCCGCTTTCTGGGCCACGTTCCCAACGACAGACTCCCGGAAATATACGGACGGCATGACGTGTTCATCCTCCCCTCCCGCTATGAGCCGTGGGGGCTGGTCGTGGAAGAAGCCCTCTTCCGGGGGCTGCCCGTCATCGCCAGCGACAAGGTGGGCAGCGCGGCCGACATGGTTGCCGCTCTGGAAACGGGCGCCGTCTTTTCCCTGTCCGCGCCGGACGGCCTGAGCAACGCCATTCATGAAGTTGAAAAGAATTATGAAACCATGGCGCGCCGCGTCGCGGACATCAACTGGAACAGCCGCGTGGAAACGCAGCTTAAGGCATACACCTCCCTTTTAGATTAATGGCTCCCATATTACAAACCATCGCGTCCCTTGACTCCCGTTCGGGCGGCACCAGCACCTGCACTTATGACCTGGTCAAAGCCCTGAACGCTTCCGGCATGCCCACGGACATCCTCACCCTCCAGCCCGGCTCCCCACAAGAACGGATGGTGGGAGAAGACAGCTTTATCCATGCCTGCCCGTTTGACGCCCGCACCCCTCTCGCCGTCTCCCGGAACATACGCCGCTTTCTGGCCGGCTCCCGGTACTGCCTCTACCACACCAACGGCCTGTGGCTGGACGTCAACCACGCCACATGCGCGCACGCGCGCAAAATGAATGCCCCCTGCGTCGTTTCCCTGCACGGAATGCTGTACCCCCAGGCGCTGGAGCGCGGCGGCTGGAAAAAGAAACTCATGCTCGCCCTGGGACACCGGAAAGACATCTCTGGAGCCGCCTGCGTCCACGTCACCTGCGAAAAGGAAATGGAATACTACAGGGACATGGGCTTTTCCAACCCCGTGGCCGTCATCCCCAATCCGGTGCGGATCCCGGAATATCTTGCGGATATCAGGCGCCCCGGGCACGAGGGCTTCCGGGCCGGATTCCTGGGCAGACTCCATCCCATCAAAAATCTGGAAGCCCTGATCACGTCTTGGGGTCAGCTGCGCCTCCCGAACGCGGAGCTTCTGCTCATCGGTGACGGAGACCCGGAATACAAGGCCCGGCTGGAAGAACTGGTCCGGGCGGAAAACATTTCCAATATCTCCTTCACGGGCTTTGTTTCCGGAAGGCGGAAGTATGAAATGCTCTCTTCCCTGGACGTCCTGTGCGCCCCCAGCCACCAGGAAAACTTTGGAATGAGCATTGCGGAGGCCCTGCTGGCGGGAACGCCCGTCATCGCCAGCCGGGGAACGCCGTGGGAAGCGCTGAACACCCGCCGGTGCGGCTGGTGGTGTGGCAACGATTCCTCTTCCCTGGCCGCAGCCCTGGAAAACGCCTTCAACCTCTCCCCGCAGGAAAGGCTCGCCATGGGAGACCGCGGACGCGCCCTCGTCATGGAAACCTGCGCCGCCCCCCACGCGGCCGACCGCATGAAACGCCTGTATCGGTATCTGCTGGGGCAGGAAACCAAACCGGAATTTGTCTATCTCCCATGAACATCCTCTTTTTGCTCGGAAAATTCCCTTCCATAGGCGGCGTGGAAACCGTCACCGCCATTTTGGCGAATGAATTCTCCGCCCGGGGCCATGCGGTTCATGTGGTTTCCTTTGAACAGGTGACGGAAAAGCCCTCCCCAGCTCTGGACGAACGGGTCACGCTGCACCGGCTGAGCTACCCCGTTTCCAGCCGGGCCAACCGGAATGCGCTGCGGGACATCCTGGCCACCTGCGGCATTGACGTCATCATCAACCAGTGGTGCCTGCCCTTCCACGTCACCAGACTGTGCCGGAAAGCCATGAGGGGCCTGCCCTGCCGCCTGCTGGCCGTCCACCATAACGCCCCGGACTGCAACGCACGGCTGGAAGGCCTCAGGATGCGCATGGCCCGGACGGGAAACCCGGTGAACAGAGCGTTTTTGCGCCTTCTGCTGAAAGGCTGCTCAATGGCCACCGGGGCCAGCCTGCGTTACGTTTACGCCCACAGCGACCGTTACATCCTCCTTTCAGACAGTTTCCACCAGGCTTTCCGGAACATCACCGGACTGAAAGATACCGGAAAACTTCTGACGATTCCCAACCCCATTACCGTGGAAAACCCGGAATTCCGCTATGATCCGGCCCTCAAGAAAAAGGAGGTTCTTTTTGTCGGACGGCTGGAACCCAACCAGAAACGGGTCTCCCGCGTGCTGGAAACGTGGGCGCTGCTGGAACCCTGCTTCCCGGACTGGACTCTCCGCCTGGTGGGTGACGGGCCGGAAAAACGCTCCCTTCAGGAATTCTGCGAGGAACACCGCCTGAAGCACGTCTCCTTTGAAGGCTTCCAAAATCCTGCCCCGTATTACGAACAGGCCTCCCTGCTCTTTTTAACCTCGGAATATGAAGGATTCGGCCTGGTAATCGTGGAAGGCATGTCCTTCGGCGTCTCCCCCATTGTTTACGGAAGCTTCACCGCCGCCTATGACTTGGTGGACCACGGAAAGGACGGCTGCATCCTGCCTGCGGCCGGCGGTTTCCAGGCGCATCGGATGGCGGAAATGGCCGCAGGGCTGATGCGGGAACCGGCCGCCCTGCGCTCCATGGCGAGGAACGCCATAGCCAAAAGCCGGAAATTCACGCGGGAACACATCATTCCCCAGTGGGAAAACGCCTTCCGCCCAGACGCCTCCTGAACACGCCTTCCCCCTTTCTCTCTACATGGAACAGCCCCGGAAACAAACGGACATCGCATTAACCATCAGCGGAAGGCTTGCCGCATCCTGCGCTGTGACCTATATGGCGCTCCCTACCCTCCTCTTTCTGCTGGGATGGGTCAGGCCCCTGTTTTCCATTCCGGCCGCTGCGGCAGTAGCCGCCGCCTCCGTCCTGCTGAGCGCAACAATCCCGGCCCCCACGCTTCACCTGACCAGGCGGCAGCTGGCCATTTACCTCTGTGCCTTCGCCCTTTCCCTCCTGTGGCTTCTGGCGGGCGGAATGACGGGGATCACATCCCAGCACGCGGACTTTGTGGTCCGCAACCCCATTTATGAAACCCTCATCCGTTGCGACTGGCCGCTGGTGGACGCGGGAGACAGCCATTTCATTTACTACCTCGCCTTCTGGCTGCCACCGGCTCTGGCGTGCAAATGTTTCTCCTGTTCGGACATATTCATCATTAACTATGTCCTGACCGCCTGGACGGGGCTGGGCCTGGCGCTGACCCTTACGGTCCTCTGGAGCAGATTCCGCTCGGCCACCCTGCTCTTCCTGCTCCTGCTCATCTTCCAGGGCCCGCTGGACGGCATCGTCAGGTGGGGGCTTCATTTGCTCAATTTGCAGGGGCCCCTGGCCCACGAACTCTACCTGACGGTACTGGCTTTCTTCGGAGGCGTGCCCCCCACCATGCAGCTTCATTACACCTTTCATCACACCACGCTGCTGTGGCTGTTCCTGGCCATGGCGGTCTCCTGGAACATTCCGCCCAAATACCAGCTCTTCCTGGCCTCCCTGTGCCTGCTCGCCTCTCCCATCGGCTCGCTGGGCCTTCTGGTCTTCATCGCCGTCCGCACGCTGGTCCACCGTACTCCCGTCAGGCAATACTTCTCCTCCTGGACGGTGCTGGCGGGCGCCGCGCTGGTGCTGCTGGCCGGCATCTATTTTACAAGCAGCAACGGAAACAACCGCATACGCCTGACGTGGCAGGACTCCCCCTTTGACCTGCTCCAGTACGGCAACTGGAAATTCTGGGGCGCCATGGCCGGCTCCTGGTTGCTGACGGTCGGCGTTCCGGCGGCTCTTCTGTTCCGCCGCTTCAAAAAAGACGCCCTGTTCTGGTCAGCCCTGGTCATTCTCACGCTCACCTACTTCATTTACATAGGTTCCGTGGGCGGCTACAATGAATTCTGCTACAAGGCCTCCAGCGTCAGCTTCTTCTGCCTGGCTCTCCTATTCACCCGCATCTTCACGGAACGGGTGGGAACGCCCCGGTGGCGCAAACTGTGCGTCTGTTATCTGCTCCTGGCCGCACTTCCCAGCCTCTCCGTCTTCGCCAAAGCCGCACCCACGCTCGCCTTGACGAAGTCCGCGCGGCTCGCCAACATGCAGCGGGAATGGAAGGGGCATCTCCACCATCCGGAACATCCCTGGAACGCGCCCCTTTGGGGAGCCGGAGAAAGCGGAGCCTTCCGGAACATCTATTTCCAGAAGGCGGGCCAATCCGCGGAAGGGCCGCTGGCCGCCTTTTCCACCGGAATAAAAACAGACGCGGAACCAGCCGCCGTACCCCGGCCATAACCCCTCTTTTACCACTCACCCCCATCCCCAGCCATGGATCTTTCCCGTTACCAGGAACACTACTCCCTCAGCCACCGCCTCAAACGGTATGGCTGGTACATCGTCAACCGGACGCTCTTCCGGCTCATGGTCACCAACGCCATGAAAGTCCCCCGGAACCTGCTGCTCCGCCTGTTCGGGGCAAACATACCGCTTGCCTCCCTCGTTTACCCCAGCAGCAATATCTGGGCGCCATGGAATCTCTCCGTAGGGGAATACGCCTGCATCGGCCCTGATACGGAAATTTACAACAAGGCCCCCATCTCCATCGGAAACCACGCCGTCATTTCCCAGGGGGCCTTCCTCTGCACGGCCTCCCATGACATCTCGGATCCCGCCCACGCCCTTATCTCCGCCCCCATTACCGTGGAAGACCAGGCATGGGTGGCGGCGCAGGCCTTTGTGGGCATGGGGGTGACGGTTGGCCGGGGAGCCGTGGTAGGAGCCCGCAGCGCCGTATTCAGGGATGTGGCCCCCTGGACGGTTGTGGGCGGGAACCCGGCCCGATTCATCAAACAACGCACGCTCCGCTAAACCATGCTTGACCTCTCCGTTATCATCCTCGCCAGAAATGAGGAACTCCATATCCGCCGCTGTCTGGAAAACATTCTTCCCGTCGTTAAAGAAGTCTTTGTCATTGACTGTTTTTCCACAGACAACACCGCCGCCATCTGCCGGGAATACCCCAGGGTGCAGGTCATCCAGCATGAATGGCCCGGCCTGTACGCCCTCCAGTTCAACTGGGCTCTGGACAACTGCCCCATCACCGCAGAATGGGTGCTGAGGCTGGATGCGGACGAATGGTTCATGCCGGAAGCCCTGGAAGAACTGAAGACAAAACTGCCCGCCCTTCCCCCGGACGTCACCGGAATCATCCACAAGCGCAGGCATATTTTCCTGGGCCGGTGGATGAAGCACGGCGTTTACCCGGTCAAGCTGCTGCGCCTGTTCCGCTACGGCGCGGCCAGATGCGAACAGCGCCATATGGACGAACACATGGAACTCAGCCGGGGCCGCTCCGTTGAATTCGAATATGACTTCGTGGATGAAAACCTGAATGACCTGGGCTGGTGGGCACATAAGCACGTGGACTATTCCTCCCGGGAAGCGGCGGATATTGAAGACATCCTCTCCTCCTCCGCGGCGGCCTCCGGCATCGACGGCCAGGCAGGCAGAAAACGCGCCATGAAAGAACGCTACGCCCGCCAGCCGCTCTTCTGGCGTTCCTTCGCCTACTTCTGCTACCGTTACTTCCTGAAACTGGGTTTTCTGGATGGCAGGGAAGGATTTTTATGGCATTTCATGCAGGGATGGTGGTACAGGACCCTCGTGGATGCCCGGCAATTCGAGAAACAGAAAAAAGGCTCCGCCAACACGGAACGCTGACCCCCATTACCCCGCTTTATCTCCATGTCCCCGCTTTTTTCCATCATCGTCCCCGTTTACCGTTCCGGCCCTTTCCTCAGGGACTGCCTGGACTCCATCAGGAACCAGACCCTGACGGACTGGGAATGCATCTGCATCAATGACGGCTCCCCGGACGACAGCGGAGCCATTCTGGACGAATACGCCCGGAAGGACGCCCGTTTCACCGCCATCCACCAGGAAAACCGGGGCGTAAGCGCCGCGCGCAATGCGGGGCTTTCCCTGGCGAGGGGAAACTGGACCGCCTTTGTGGACGGGGACGATACCGTGGAGCCGGACATGCTGGCCTGCCTCCATGAGGAAACTCTCCGCGCGCAGGAAGCCGCCCTCCTCTGCTACGGAATCAGCAAGGACTTCCATGCGGGTTCCCGGCTCATCCGTACGGAAACCACCCTCCCAAGCCGGAACCAGCACATCCCCGCGGGGGAAACGGGGGCTTTCCTGCGCTACCTGCTGACCAGCCTGGACATGGAATCCTCCTGCAACAAATTGTTCCGCACGGAACTCCTGAAAAAAAACGGCCTCCTCTTCAACACCTCCGCCGTCGTGTTTGAAGACTTCCAGTTTGTCCTGGACTACCTTTCCGCCTGCGCCCCGGACATCATCCTGCTCAAAAAAGCCTTCTACCATTACCGCGCGCAGGAAACGGAAAACGGAGCGGCCAAGCGCAGCCGCTTCAATCTCGTCCGGGACATAGACACGCTCACAACCAAATTCCTGGCCTGGATCAGCACCCTTTCCCTTCCGCAGGAAGATATTCCCATTGTCAAAGGCTACATCCTGCAAAAAATCAGCGTGATTTTCCATGCCCTCCAGCGGCAGCCCTATGCCGCGCGCAAGGAAGTATTCCGGGACTTCCTTACCAGCGGCCTGGCCGCACGCAAGGCGGAGCTTCCCCTGTGCGGCTGCTACTTCCACCTTGTCTGCCGTCTGCTGGCGGCGCACCGGTACCGGCTGGCCCACCTTCTGCTGAAGACAAGGAACATTTAACTCTCTGCGCATCCTCATCCAAACGGCATCGCCAACACCCAGCCTTTCAACAATATGACCCAGCCTCTTGTCAGCATCGTCATTCCGGTGTTCAATGTGGAACACCATCTGCGCCAATGCCTAGATTCCGTTCTCCGCCAGACCCTGAAAGAATGGGAATGCATTTGTGTAGATGACGGATCGCCGGACGGCAGCGGAGCCATTCTGGATGAATACGGAGGCAGGGACGCGCGTTTCAAAATCATCCACCAGCGGAACCAAGGCGTTTCCGCCGCGCGTAATCTGGGCATAGAGCTGGCCTCCGCCCCTTATTTGACATTCATTGACTCGGACGACTGGATTGAGGACGATGCGCTGGAAAACCTCCTTTCCGCCATGGAGAAGTCCAGCGCCGATATGGTGATGTGTTCCATCTGTATCCATCAGAAAAATCATCAGGAGGTTTCCATGGAAACGCCTTACCCTCCCTCCGGAAACATGAGGGACGAATACGTGGTGACTAATGAATCCTTTTCCGGGGCGAATCTGGTAGATGTCTCCATCTGGGCGAAACTTTTCAGCATGGAAACGATCCGCACCCATCAAATCCGCTTTACGCCGGAACTCAAGGTTTCCGAAGATATGGAATTTGCCACGCGGATGCTCTGCCGCAGCAGATGCGTCTCCATCATCCGAAAACCTCTGTACCATTACCGTGCCGGCCACGAGAGCAGCATTATGAACAACATTGTCCGCGGAAGAATGAAAACGTCGGATTTCATCAATTCCATCAATGCCATCTATCGCCTCTACCAGTGCGTCCCCTCCGGTCTGGAACGCGGGGAATGCAGGGAACGCATTACAGGCACACTGAGAAGGGCTCTTTCCGGAAAAAACTTCTACCGGCAAATCATCCGGCAGCTTGAACACAAAGATCAATCCGCTATCGAAGCCTCAACCTCCTTCCCTTACATGAATTACCTGAGGAGGGGGAAAAAGCTTGTTTCTCTTCAGATGATCTTACGACACCTCAGAATGCAGTTCGGCTTCGGAACCCGTCTTCAGGCTCTCTCAACCGCTATCAGGAACTTTTTTAAAAGCTGACGCCCATGAAGATAGGCATTATCACCATCCATTATTCGTTCATCACCTGCAACTACGGCTCCCTGATGCAGTTATATGCCATGCAGCAGGTACTGGCGGGGATGTCCGTCCAATCCGCTCTGGTCAAGCAGCTCCCCAGGCCGCTCCCCGTCCCCCCCCCGCCTACTGCACGGCAAAAACTGAATTATTACTGCCGGCATCCTTGGAGTTTTCTTTCCCGCTGCGCCCGTTCCCTGAAACCGGAGCGCAGGGTTCCCCGGAAAACTCCGTCATTTGAATCCTTTATTGAACAGGAGATACACGCCCTGTCCCCCATTTTCCTTCCCGGAGAACTCAACGCGCAAGAACTGGATTTTGACGCATACCTGGCGGGCAGCGACCAGATATGGACATCCTGCGAACCGGAAAAACTCCTGGATTTCGCCCCTGCCGGCAAGCGCATAGCCTATGCAGCCAGCGCGGCATGGGGGAAGCAGCCCCCGGAATGGTATGCTCTGGCTCAGCGGGAATTCCCTAAATTCTCCGCCATTTCCGTCCGGGAAAAACACGGGGTGGAAATATGCCGGAAAGCTGGCGCAGAAACAGTTGAAGTTGTTTTGGATCCCACACTGCTCCTGGACCGCAGGGAATACTCCCGGCTGACGGAAGGGCGGCCGCCGTACTTTTCCGAACCGTGCGTTCTGGGGTATTTTCTCAACATCGACCAGCTTTCCCAGCTTCCCTGGAAGCAGGTGAAAGAAGCCGGGAAAAAAATGAGCGCTCCGCTCCGCATCATTCCTCTCCAGGGAGCGGAATGCTGCATCCCGGAAAAATATTCCATCTCCCCGAATCCTTATGAATTTTTGCAGTCCTTCCAGGAAGCCCTCTGCATCATCACCAATTCCTTCCATGGGACAGTATTCGCGCTTATCATGCGCAAGCCCTTTATAACTATTCTTCAAAAAGGAGAAACAGCCGTCCAGAACACGCGTATTTTCTCCCTGCTGGAATCCCTGGGTCTGGAAGACAGGATCTACCATCCGGAAAAAGGCTCCATGGCCGGACAACTGAACCGTCCCATTAACTGGACGGCCGTCGAACGGAACTGGGAGGCTCTGCGTATTCATTCCATGGAGTTTCTAAAAAACGCCATTCAACAATGTACCTCCGCTACCCGTCATGGCTGAAGAAAACAGCAATAAGCGCATTGCCCGCAACACCATGCTGCTTTACACCCGTTCGCTGATCAATCTGGTCATCGGGCTGTACACGTCGCGCCTTACCCTGGACGCGCTGGGAATAGCGGATTACGGGATTTACAACGTCGTCGGCAGTCTGGTGGCTCTTTTCGGACTGTTCAACGGCAGCCTGAACACGGCCATCAGCCGGTTCATCACCTATGAACTGGGAAGGAACAATAACCAAAGGCTGAACAAGGTTTTTTCTTCTTCCCTGAGCATCCTCTTTATTTTTGCCCTGGTGATATTCATACTGGGGGAAACCGTGGGACTGTGGGCCATCAACTACCATATGGTTTTTCCCGTGGACCGAATGAATGCCGTCAACTGGGTCTATCAGATTTCCCTGATGACATTCCTGGTAAGCCTGCTCAACGTGGCGTACACCGCAACGCTGACAGCGCATGAAAATTTCCGGGTGCTGGCGACAGTAGAAATCCTGTTGACAGGAATCAAAGTAATATGTGTCATCCTGCTTTATTACGCTCCTATGGACAGGCTGATTTATTTTGCCTGGTACAATTTCCTGCTTACACTGGCTTCAAGCGGCTTTTATGCCCTTTACTGCAGCAGGCATTACTCCAGCTGCCGCTACCGGGCCATTCTGGACAAGCCTTTTCTCAAGGAAATGGGAGCATTTTATTCGTGGAACCTTTTCGGTTCCATCGCCTGGCTGCTGAAGGGGGCCGGCATCAATGTGGTCATCAACCTTTTTTTCGGCGTACTCATCAATGCCGCTCAGGCCGTGGCGTCCCAGGTCTCATCCGGAGTAACCTCCCTGATGGGGAGTTTTTCCAGCGCCATGCAGCCGCAAATCACGAAAAGCTACGCGGCGGGAGACTACGAACACATGTGGAAGCTGGTATTCAACGGAACGCGCTACAGCTTCTTTCTTCTGGCCGTCTTCATGCTTCCCCTGTGCTTCAATATTGATTTCATCCTCTCTCTCTGGCTCAAGGAAATCCCCGCATACACCAATATCTTTGTGATTCTTCTCCTGGCTAACGTGCTGGCGGAAAGCTACTCCACCTATTTGATCACCGTTCTCCTGGCTACAGGGAAAATCGCCTTTTACCAGGCCAGCGTGGGAACAATCCTCCTGTTGAATGTCCCGTTAAGCTATCTGGTCTTTCAATGGGGGGGCCCTCCCGTTTCTTTCCTGGTCGTCTCCATTGTCCTGACCATCATGGCGCTGATCATGAGGCTCTGGCTTCTGAAAAAAATGCTCCGCTTTTCCGTACTTTCCTTTCTTAAACAGGTGGTTCTCAAAACAGTTTCCGTCAGCCTGCTGATCTGCCTTGTCAACTGCACCATTTATCTGCTGTTGCCTGACATGTATGGAAAACGCATTATTTTTCTTTTTTCAACGTCTCTCTTGTCCATCCTTCTCACTTATCTGACAGGATTGAATAATCAAGAAAAAACATTGATTTTTCAACAGCTTAAAAAAAGAATTACCTTCCTTATTTCCTGATTTAAAAACTTTCCCGTTAACCGCAATCCATCATCCATGAATATGTTGAACCTCCTGAAAAAAATCTCCAATCGGCTCAATTTCATATTTTATACACACTCCAGCCGCTATAAATTGAGGTATCTTTATTCCTACGATCGGAAAAGGTTCATCCGCCATGCAGGATCCCTTCACCATGAGGAGAAGGAACAAAAACTGGCCTCTGTCATCATGGCCTACCATGTAGTAGAAAAAGGATTAAGCATGCCTGAGAGGCGTCTGGGGTTCGGCCATGATGCCGTCTTGGAACTCATCAGTCTGATAAGGGATTATTCAGAAAAGTTCCCTCAAAATGATCAAATCCTGCATGCCATCTCCGTCTTGGACGCTTACCGCGAAATGCACAGAAAAGAAAACTTCAGCCTCCGTCCGGATCTCCAGCAGGCGCTGGACAGCCTGCTGGCGGACTTCCCCCCTGCGGTCAAGGAAGACGGTCAGATAGAAATAACCAGGGAACTATATTATGCCCATTTGGAATCCTCCTTTCCCGAATTTTCGGCATCCCGCCATTCCGTGCGTCACTTCAATGGCCCGGTTTCACTGGAACAAATAGAACGGGCCGTATCCCTTGCCCGCAATGCCCCATCCGCCTGCAACAGGCAGCATACCCGCGTCCATTGCATCTGTGATAAGGAAACGCGGAAAAAAGTGCTCTCCCTCCAGAATGGAAACAGGGGATTCGGTCATTTGGCCGACAAGCTGCTCATCATTACGGCGGATCTCCACGACATCCGCTGGGAGGAAGAACGGAACGACCTGTACACTAATGCAGGAATTTTCCTGATGAACCTTTGTTATGCCCTGCACGCCAACAAAGTGGCGCATTGCCTCCTGAACTGGTCAGTATCCCCTTTCCGGGATATCCTGTTAAGGAAGCTGGTTTCCATTCCCGACCATGAAACCGTCATTTGCATTCTTGCCTGCGGCGATTGCCCGGAACAGTTTTCTTTAGCGTCCTCGCCTCGCAAACCTGTCAGCGAGATATTAACCGTACACCGTTAATTTCGTCTGTGTTCACAGCATACAATTCCCTCTATCCGGTTACGCTGTAATTTTCATTTACGGAATTGTTTACTCCAGTTTTGCTTTGTTTTATTGATTTTCCCTGCTTTTTCATCTGAGCAATTTGTTGAATATTAAAAGCCAGAATCTTTTGAGAATCTTACAGCAAGGCTATTCCGCATAATTCCGTTCATTTATCTGCAATTCTGATTAATATGAAGCAAATCACTTCACTCAGAGGCCTCGCGATTATTCTGATCATCCTTTTCCACCTCAATCCGGAACATTTCCCCTACGGCTACTTCGGCGTTGAAGTGTTTCTGGTGATTTCCGGCTACCTGCTCATGAAATCCCTCCAGAAACAGCAGATGCAAATCCGTCTCGGGGAATTTGCCCGTAAAAAAGTCTTAAGACTTTTTACCCCGGTTGCCGTCATCGTCCCGCTCACTCTTCTGGCTGGCATGTTCCTTCTGGACTATACGGACCTGGCGACAGCCAGTTCCACAGGCGGATATACGCTGATAGGCGCCGCGAACAGGTTCCTGGCCGTCATCCAGTCCGACTATTTCGCGCAGGATTCTTCCGGCAATCCGTTCCTTCACATGTGGTACCTGGCGGTGACGGCACAGATTTATCTTTTGTTCGCGGGGGGATGCGTCCTGTACCGTTACCTTCCCAAACGGGCGGTCGCCTCTCTTTTCTGGATCGCCGGCATCGGGTCCTTTCTCTGGGCCTATTCCTATCCCATTCACAACCTGTTGCAGGAAATCGGCCTGCCCGTCTGGGAGCAGGTCCGCCCCACCTCCCATTACATGACGCTGCCCCGTTTGTGGGAGGTTTGCGCAGGGATTTTGTTAGCAATATACCCCCCCCCCTTTAAGTTCAACACGTTGCGAAAACAGCAAAAAAAACGCTCTCCTCTTCCTCCTTGGAATGTTATGCATCCTCGTACCTGCCCTTTCCCGCGGAAAGGACGTCTCCCTCTGCTCGGCGGCCGTAGTTTTGGGGACATGCCTGGTGATCCGGTATGCGGAATCCGGCAGGCTGGCCCACTGGTTCAACAATAAACTTCTGCTGTGGATTGGAGGAATCTCGTTCTCCCTTTACCTGGTGCATATGCCCCTCATCGCGTTCTATCATTCGTGGTTTCTCCATGCCCCCGGATGGCCCGGAATGCTTGCCATCGGAGCGGCGTCCGCAGTCCTGGGAGGTCTCCTGTACCTTACAGTAGAGAAAAAGCGCATGAAGATGAAATGGTTTATCCCCCTGTACCTTTTCGCGTTGCTTCTATGCGTTGCAGGAAGGCAGACGGAAGGATTCCGGAACTACATCAACCAGGAAATCAACTCCATTTCCAGCCCCCAGCTGCATGGCGCATCGGAAATCAAATCTCCTGAAGCCGCCCGGGGATTTGATAAGGAAGCCATCAAATTCAATAACAACATCTTTGCCTTCGTCAGCAGAGCCGATTTCAAGGGAAGTGCGGAACCCGGCCTGCTGCAGCTGGGTTCCCCTGCCGAAGCTCCATCCATAGTCCTGCTGGGGGACAGCCACGCCTCTGCGGCCTTTTGCGGATTGGACGTAGCATGCAGGGAATTGGATATCTCCGGGATTTACGTTTCTTCCGTCATTTCCCCATTCTGGAACAGGGAGTTGCCCGCGCTGCCGTTTGATGCAAGCTACTATTGCGACGAGAAAAAAATAAAGGCCCTCATGGCATGGCTGAACGTCCACCCGGAAATCAGCCATGTGGTGATAGCCCAGCACTGGAGCGCCCGTTACGACAGTAAAAATGTAATGGACTGGAAGCTGAAGCCGCTTCCCTCCGGCGAACCTGCCTATTCAAACTCCCTCCGTGCATTTATCTCCGAACTGCGGGCGATGGGCAAGCAAGTCATCCTGCTGGCCCCCACTCCGCTCATCAAGCAAAATGACGTGGCCAAATACATCAGGAACCTCATACGCAGGGGGGAAACGGGAAAAGGCCTGGAAAGCCTTACCTGCACGCGGCAAAAATACAGGGAAGATCATGCCGCCGTGCTTCCCATCCTTGACCGTCTTGAACAGGAAGGGCTCTGCACCGTCCTGCGCATACTTCCCTATATACCGGAAGACAGGCCGTTCAACGCCTATGAACACGGGGAAATTCTGTACAAGGATAGCGACCACATGTCCAGCAAAGGCTCCATCAAACTCTTCCAGCACCTGAAACCCCAGTTAAAGGAAGCGCTACAAAAAGAATCCACGGCATCATCAGGTTTACAAAAGCCATAGCCGTGAACACGTCTGCCGCAGCTCCGGCGGGGAAACATTTAAATAAAACCGGCTTTTGTGGAAGCTATAGAGTTTTCTTTGGAAAAAAATGCCCTTGCATGATGAATAATGCGCCAAATGTTTAATACTTTTTGTCATACATTGAACATATCTTTCCGTTTCTTTTCTGGTATTGAAGATACACTTGCTAAAAATAAAAATATTGTTATTATATTTTTCCCCTCTAATTATGCAACATAAAACCATTATTGCTACATGTGCGGCCATGGCCGCTTTTTCCGGCATGGCTACTGCCGATATCCAGCTTCCCCTGGATGTTTTAAACGCCAATAACGGCGGCAAGACATTCTCCGCCCAGCTGGGAGCAGGCTACGCTACCAAATACATCAGCCGCGGTCTGGCTTTCCAGAATTCCGCAAGTGATCATGTCATTCCCTTGGAAGCCGTCGGCGCCTATCAATTGAACAATCAATATTCCCTGATAGGCGGATTAAAATATCAGTGGCTGACGGATAATGGTCTGGAACACAATGATTCCGGCATTTGCGACGAAGGCTCGGCCATTTTAGGCGTCAGCCGCAAATTCGGAAAATCCACTGTCGCGGCTCTGAGTTACCAGTTTGTCCACGGCGGTATCCCCGGAAGTTTCAACATCCACAATACAGGCAACAACTCCGGCTTCCCTGCTTTCAGCCACAATAGGCCGGAAGAACACAGCTTCGTTCTGGACATTCACCATGACTTCGGCAAAGGGCTGGAAAACTTCTTCTGGGACTGCCGCGTACAATATACGTTCCGCTGGATGACTGGCTGGTGGTTCACCAATACTCTGGGGTACAAGTATGACGTCAACAAATCCACCTCCGTCATCGTGGCGGGCACCTGGAACGCCACTGCTGGCTATTTTGACAGCAATTCCCTGAACGCCAATGGAACCCAGGGCATTTCCCTGACGGTTTCCGCCCCTGTCAAGGCCACGAAAGACCTGACCGTGACTCCGTTCGTGGGTACGGTCTGGCTCGGCAACGGCGGCCTGGCGGCCAACCACCGCGGCGCTTCCGCCCGTTTCCCCTACAGGGAGCCCTCCAAGGTTTACCGCAATTTCACCTTCGTCGCCGGGGTAGGAGTTGCCTACACCTTCTAACAATCTGACTGTCATTCACTCAACCAACGCAAGCTCCGGCATGTGCCATCAATCATGCCGGAGCTTTTCTTAACTCCCCATGCCCCTGTCCGCCGTTTTCCACACTTCCTCCCTTCAGAAGCAAGTGGCCGCCCTGAGCGACGCATTCGCCATCGCAGGAGAATTCCTCCATTGCGACGTCATTAACAGCGGCCATATCAACATGACCTTCCGGGCCACCTACAGGAAGCCGGACGGCACCACCCGCCGCTACATCTTCCAGCGCGTGAACGATGCCGTGTTCCCATGCCCCAAGGATGTCATGCACAACGTGGAAAAGGTAACCAACCACATCCGCTGGAAAATGCTCCGGGTGCTGAAAACGCCCTTCCGCCAGACGCTGAACCTGTACTCCGCGCGGGGCGGCCGCAAATACCTGGAAATTCCCGGTTCCGGCTTCTGGCGCTGCTACAACTGCATAGAAAACACCCACACGTTCGACGTGGCGGACCATCCCCGCCAGGCTTACGAAGCAGCCCGCGCTTTCGGCGCTTTCCAGCAGCTCCTGTGTGACATGAATCCGGAGGACATCCATGAAACCATTCCGTTCTTCCACCATACTCGCAGGCGCTTTGACCATTTGGAAAAAGCCGCGGCAGCAGACTCCCACGGACGGCTGAATACCTGCCGCAAGGAGCTGGACTTCATCCGCCGCCGTGAACGTTATGTGGACGTGCTGCTGGATCTCCAGGAACGGGGGGAGCTCCCCGTCAGAATCGTCCACAACGACACGAAAATCAACAACGTGATGCTGGACAGGGAGACGGACAAGGCTGTCTGCGTCATTGACCTGGACACCGTCATGCCCGGGAGCGTCCTGTACGATTTCGGAGACATGGTGCGCACCATGACCTCCCCTGCAGCGGAAGATGAAGAAAATCTGGATAAAACCTTCCTGCGCATGCCCATGTTCGAGGCCGTCGTCAAGGGATACCTGGAGGCCTCCAGAGAATTCATCACGCCGCAGGAAGTCTCCAAACTTGCTTTTTCCGGTCTGCTTATCACGCTGGAAACGGGAATCCGCTTCCTGACGGACTACCTGGAAGGGGACGTTTATTTCAAAACGAAAAAAGAACGGCACAACCTGCACCGTGCCCGCACCCAGCTCAGGCTGGTGGAAAGCATGGAAGAGCAAATGCCCGAAATGGAAGAATGCGTCCGGAAATGCTTCCAGACTGTTAACGGCTGAGAGGGCATGAACGGCATTACCCCAATTTTATGATAGTACCGGAACGCGGGCTGGTGCTATACTGCGGGGCATGTTAAAAAATATTTCTCCCCTCATCAGCCCCTCCCTGCTGAAAATTCTTGCGGAAATGGGGCATGGCGACGAAATCGTCTTTTCAGACGCCCACTTCCCCGGCCATACCTTCAACCCTACGGTGCTGAGGGCGGACGGCCTGGGGGCGGATGCCCTGCTGGCAGCCGTCATTCCCCTCTTCGAACTGGATGCCTACGCAACGCCCGTCATCATGATGGCCCCGGTTCCGGGGGACTCTCTGGACCCTGCGGTGGAAGCCAAATACCGCAAGGCGCTGAACTATGACGGGGAAATTGAGCAAATGGAGCGCTACGCTTTTTATGAACGGTCCAAAAAGGCCTATGCCGTCGTCATTACCGGGGAAACGGCCAAATACGGCAACATCATCCTGAAAAAAGGCGTTACCCCTCTTTCCTGACCATTGGCCGCCAGACAGACCTTCCATGCAGTACGATTTTGACGAAGTAATTGAGCGCCGCGGCACCGGAGCCCTGAAATATGAAGCGCTGCTTCCCCGCTGGGGCCGGGACGACCTGATTCCCCTGTGGGTGGCAGACATGGACTTCAGGACGCCCCCCTTCATCATGGAAGCTATCCGCCGCCGCTGCGAGCACGAAATCCTGGGATATACCGTCAAGCCCCGCCCTTTCTTTGAAGCCATCAGGGACTGGGTGGACCGACGCCACGGGTGGAAGGTGAACGCCTCGGAAATAGGCTTCGCTCCGGGCATTGTTCCCGGCATTTCCAGCGCCATCCAATGCTTTACGGAACCGGGGGACAAAATCATGATCCAGCCTCCGGTGTACCACCCCTTTGCCATGATCATCCGGGAAAACGGCCGGAAAATCGTCAACAATCCCCTCATTCTGGAAAACGGCCGCTACCGCATGGACTTCAACCACATGAAGGAAGCCGTGCGCGGCTGCCGCATGTTCATCCTGTGCAATCCCCACAACCCCGGAGGCCGCGTATGGAGTCCGGAGGAATTGCGCCGCGTGGCTGAAATCTGTACGGCAAACGGCACGCTGGTCGTTTCTGATGAAATCCATGCGGATCTGACCCTTCCCGGCCACAGGCACACCGTATTCGCCACTGTTTCCGAACAGGCCCGCATGAACTCCGTCACCTACATGGCGCCCAGCAAGACCTTCAACGTGCCCGGCCTGGGCAGTTCCTACGTGATTTGCCAGAATCCGGACCTGTTCGCGAAATACCAGGACTTTGTCAGCGGCAGAGAGCTTGCGGAAGGGCACGTTTTCGCGTACGACGGGCTTATCAGCGCCTATTCAGGCCCGGAAGGGGAGGAATGGCTGGCCCAGGCGCTGGACTACATTCAGGAAAACATCCGCTTCATTGACGCGGAACTGCGCCGCCGCATGCCAAAAATCAAGGCCATCATGCCGGATGCCTCCTACCTGGTATTTCTGGACTGCCGGGAAATGAACCTTTCCCAGAAGGAACTGGTGGAATTTTTTGTGGACGGAGCGCGCCTGGCTCTCAACGACGGTTCCATCTTCGGCAAGGAAGGGGAAGGCTTCATGCGCCTGAACGCGGGCTGTCCCCGCTCCATTCTGGAACGGGCGCTCAGCCAGCTGGAGGAAGCCTATGAAAACCACGGCTTCCGGCAACAACAATCACAAAATTAAAGACACGCATCACGCTCCCCGGCAATGGAATTCATTTCCGGAACCATGTATTGGGGAAATTTTCCCGGAGACATCCAGCCCCGCTGGATTTTCTCCTGTTGAGCCCCTTGCGGAGAAGGCTGCGGCGCGGTGGAAAGGGAATATCCGCACAACCCCTTCCGCCGTTTCGCCCGCGGCAACCCCTTACTCTCCCATTCCATGCAGAAAAACACGCCCGGGATGCCGCCATGACTTTGCTTGCAAAACGGCAGGAAAGGAGTATCGTCCCCCGCATGTACTATATCACCACGGCCATTGACTACACCAACGGACCGCCCCACATCGGGCACGCTTATGAAAAAGTCCTGGCGGACGTCCTCGCGCGCTGGCACCGGATGAAGGGGGAGGAAGTCTATTTCCTGACCGGGGTGGACCAGCATGGGCAGAAAGTGCAGCAGACGGCGGAAAAGCTGGGCATTACGCCGCAGGAGCATGTCAACAATATCACGGGGCAATTCCTGGCGTTGTGGGACCGACTGGGCATCAGCAATGACGGATGGGCCTCCACGACGGATCCGCGCCACAAGGCCTGCGTGCAGAAAATCCTGACGGACCTGAAGGACAAGGGGCAGCTTTACAAAAAATCCTACAAGGGATTCTACTCCGTGCGCCAGGAACAGTTCCTGACGGACAAGGAACGGGACGCGGAAGGCAACTTCGGCCCGGAATGGGGGGAAGTGGTGGAACTGGAGGAAGAAAACTGGTATTTCCGCCTGACCGACCATGTGGAATGGATGAAGCAATTCGTGGAAAAGAGCAGTGATTTTGTCCTTCCGTCCTTCCGCAAGGCGGAAGTGCTCAACGCCATTGACTTTGACTCGGACCTCTGCATTTCCCGCCCCAAGAGCCGCCTTTCCTGGGGAATCGAATTCCCGTTCGACCCCGAATTCGTCACCTACGTCTGGTTTGACGCCCTGATCAACTACATTTCCTTCGCCGGCTACCTGGCGGAGCCGGACAGCGGCCTGCCGGAATTCTCCAAACTCTGGCCCGCAGACTGCGAAGTCATCGGCAAAGACATCCTGGTGCCTGCCCACGGCGTGTACTGGCCCGCCATGCTGCATGCCATGGGCTTTTCCGACGAGGAAATGCCCACCCTGCTCGTGCACGGCTGGTGGAACATCAACGGGGAAAAAATGTCCAAGTCCATCGGCAACGTGGTGGACCCCAACCTGCTGGCGGAACAATTCGGCCCGGAACCCGTGCGCTATTACCTGGTGCGGGACATCACCACCGGGAAGGACGCCAACTTTGACGCGGACCGCCTGGTCATGCTGTACAATACGGAGCTGGCCAACGACCTCGGCAACCTGTGCAACCGCTCCATCAACATGACGCGCCGCTATTGCGACTCCGTTATCTCCGGAGCGGAGGCATATGATGACGAAGCCTCCAAAGCCCTGCGCTCCACCATGGACCAGGCCGTCACCCTGTTTTCCAAATACATGGACGACAACATGGCCTCCGATGCCCTGGCGGCCCTGAACGCCCAGGTTTCCGCCTGTAACGCGTACATTGAGCAGCAGCAGCCCTGGCAGCTGGCCAAGGATGAAGCCTCCGCCCCGCGCCTCCGCTGCGTGCTGCGCCATTTGCTGGAATGCTGCGCCCAAACGGGCTATCTCATCGGCTGCGTCCTCCCTGACGCCTCCGCCCGCATTCTGGGCCAGCTCAACGCCGGGGATCTGTTCCGGGGCCTTACGCCGGCCGCGCTGGAGTGGGGAATCCTCCCCGCAAGGCACCGCATCAATGACCCTGCCCCCGTTTTTCCCCGCATTCTTTCGGAAGAGGAAAAGGCCAAACTGGCTGAAAAAGCGGCCAGGGCGGCAAAAAAACAAGGCTGATTCCCGTGAATTCCCCCGCATCCTTCGTCAAATCCCTGCTGGCCCAATGCTGCCTGGGCGGCATTTGCGAGTGGGTGGTCTGCCCCGGCGCGCGCAACATGGCGCTGCTCCAGGTGCTGGCTGCCGCGGAGGATCTGGTGAAATGGACTCACTTTGACGAACGGTCCGCCGCCTTCTTTGCGCTGGGCCGCATTCAGGATATGGGGCTGCCCGTGGCCGTGGTCACTACCTCCGGAACGGCGGCGGCGGAACTGCTCCCCGCCGTGGTGGAGGCCTACTACCAGCGCCGCCCCCTGCTCCTGCTCACGGCGGACCGTCCGGCGGCCTGCCGGGGTTCCGCCGCTCCCCAGGCCATCGAACAGGCGGATCTGTTCGGCATTTACGCACCCACGATTGACCTGGAAACGCCGGAAAGCCTGCCGGAAGACATTCTGCAAGACTGGGATTACGCCTCACCCCTCCATATCAACGTGTGCCTGCCGGATCCGGACCCTGCCTGGAACCCCGGCAGCTGCGACCTTTACCCGGCGGAACCTCCGGAGGAAAACGGATTCCGGGGCTCCCTGGCAGAACTGGCCCGGGCCCTGCGCTTCAAATCGCGCGGCGGGCTGGTGGTCATGATCGGCGGCCTGGACCCCACGGAACAAGCCCCGGCCCGGTGGCTGGCCAACGAACTGAAAGCCCCCGTGGTGGCGGACGCCACCTCCGGACTCCGGGAAGAGCTGGCCCATCTGGCTCTGACGGACGCAGACGCCCTGCTGAGGGAACACCCGCCCGCCGTCCTGCTCAGATTAGGGGACGTGCCCGTGGCCCGCTTCTGGCGCGACCTGGAGGACATTCCAGCCACGGAAGTCTTCTCCGTCACCCGCACCGGCTTCTCCGGGCTGGCCCGCCCCTCCTCCGTCGTAACCGGAGACCTGGAAGCCATTCTGCATGCGCTGGGGGATATAGATACCGTGGGCGACGTCAACGGCCTGCGCGCCATGAACAAACGCAGGAAAGCCCTGATGGAGGAACTGCTCATCACCTGCCCGGAAAGCGAACAGGCCATGGTGCGCTCCTTCTCCTGCTTTGCCGCGGACGGAGACTGCATTTACCTGGGCAACTCCATGCCCGTGCGGTACTGGAACAGCTTCGCCCAGACGTCCATCCCCACGGAAAACGTCCGCGCCAACCGGGGCGCCAACGGCATTGACGGGCAAATCTCCGGTTTTCTGGGGGTCTCCGCCCGGTGTTCCCGCTCCTGGGCTCTCGTGGGCGACCTGACCGCCATGTATGATTCCAATGCCCTGGCACTCCTTCCCCAACTGGACAGGGGGACCCGCATCCTCGGCGTCATCAACAACGGCGGAGGGGGCATCTTCCGTGCCCTCCCGGGAGCAGACGGCCATCCGGAAACCATGAGGAAGCTGCTTGTACAACCCCACGCCCATTCCTTCAAAGCCATTGCGGAACAATGGGGAATGCGCTACCTGACCATCCGCACGGCGGAGGACTTCGACCAGCTTGATTCCCTGGAGGCAAACAGCCAGACGCTTGTAGAGCTCATCCCGGACAGGGAGCAGACGGAACAGATCCGCCTCCGGCTGGCCAACGCCCAAGTGTAAACATGCCTTCACCAAAAACGAAAGGAAGCCGGCCTTTTGCCCGGCCATATCCTGCGATTCCTTCCAAATGGATTGAAAATGCCAGATAAAAATAACATTTCCTGCATCTAACCATAGGGAAATTTCTTTCTTGCCAGACGAAGGGAAGAGACTACATTAACGGCGATTCATGAAAAATGAATCTCCATTGGGACGACGGCGGGAGCTGTCAGGAAATAGATGGGGAATCCGGTTAGAATCCGGAGCAGTTCCGCTACTGTAATTCTTCCACAGGAAGATAAGCCAGAATACCAGCCTGATGGATGCCTATGCATATGGCGGGAAACCATTTGATAGACCATGTTCACCAGAATCATATCCGCTTTGGATAAGGAGCGCCCCATTCACGGCGTCCTCTGTTATTTCCGGTTCCATGTCTCAACCGGACTTTCCTGTTTCCGGTATCCCCCTGAATGAATGGAACCTTCCCATCCGGCGGTCTCGCAACCGCCAATGGCAAGCCTTTTTTCTGGAAACCGGTGCATGGGCTGTGCGTCAACACAAAGTCCATACGAAACATGATGAGTAAAAAACAACTGCTATTACTGCTGCCGGCCCTGTTTGCGGCCATTTCAACCCTTCCTGCAAATGCGGCCCACATCCTTACGGGAGGAGGAACCGGAGCTGTAAATGCCAGCGGTACAGGCATCTCCATGCAACTGAACCAGGGCTTTACTTCTGATACTGCCCTGCCCGGAGCCGTGAACCTCGACTCCATACAGCTCAAGCTGACGGACAACCGGTTTACCGCGGACTTCACATCCGGCAGCCTTACCATGGTGGTATTCACCAAACCGGCGTCGGACAGCGCGGACTGGACGGTCGTCGGGCAATCCAGCACGGAAGAAAACCTCTCCGTGAATATCGGCTCCTACACCGACGTCGAATTTACCTTCAGCAACCTCCTTCTGAACACATCGCAGGAATACGTCTTCGCCTTCGTTTCTGACGCCGCCATGCTGGGCAGGCTGACAATAGGCACGAGCCTTCAGGCGGAAGAGGGAGCTGACTCCCCATTCAGCGTAGACAACGGATTTGCCTACGCCTCCATGCAGTCAACAGCCTTTTACAGCGGGGCTCCCGTCATACTCTACTACAATACGGGCAACGAAACGAGCATGTACTTCCCGAACATGATCGTTACCGTCACCGACCCCGAAAGCGTCCCCGAACCGGCTTCATGCCTGCTTGTCACGCTGTCGTGCGTAGGCCTGCTCGTCTCACGCAGAAGAAGATAACCTCGAACCGCCAAACTACTGGAATATCCGGTACGGCTACGGCCTTCTGCGATTTTCCCAACTGCCTTTCGCGCGGAGGGAAAAGCCGTACCGGGTCATTGGGCATTCCGCCCATCCCCCAACGCAGGCTCAGGACCTTCACCTGGCAGAACTGGTTGCCCCAGCCGTCTTCCGAACCTCGACCTCCCTTGCATAGGGCTGCAAACCGGTACGGAACTTCAGACCCCGGTGTTCCTTATCATGTGGGCACAGCGTACTTTTTCATTCACTCTCGCGGCATTCAAGCGCGGTTGAAAAAACAGGATTTCTTTCTGTCCAGAACTCCAACCCGGCATGCCAGCAGGGAAGAGCCGTGGCCGGACTTATCGTAAAACAGGTATCAGAATTCCACCTTCTCCACATCCTCATTAATTTGCAGAAAAGGATGTTCTCCGCCGGATCACGGTCGCAATCCTCCAACTTCCGGGGAACGGCCTCCTCCCACCGTTCTCCCGGCATTTTTCCCATCGGCAGAAAGTCCGCCGGGACTGCGGAAACCGCCCAGGCAAATGAAATGATGCACAAACAACCAAAGCCGCATGCAACAGGGCAGTGCCATGAAACAGCATGTCCGCCTTAATATTTCATACGGCAGGAAGCACCGGGCCGCCCTCCTCTTTTTTCCGCCTCCAGAGGCATTTGACGCAGTCTCCCCCCTTGCCATTAAATACGTTCCTGCACGGCATGAAAAAAACCGGGCAGAACATCACGTCCACCCGGTTTTTACAGCCGTCCGGCACAAACGCCGGAGGCATGAGGTTGCCGGCCTTCCGCCGGAAACCAGTTAAAGATAGCTGCGCACCACGCAGGAGACGCGTTCACGAGCCGCGGCAATGCGCTTGCGCAATTCCAGCGTGTAGGCTTCCATATCCCGGATGGGGGACTGGGCCACTCCGGAAATCATGGCCGCCTGGGCTACCGCCGGGCACTCCCATTCAATAATGCGGGGATCAATGGGCTTGGGAATCACGTAGTCGATGCCGAAGCTGAGCGGGGCTCCCCCGTAAAGGTCAATCACTTCCTGGGGGACGGGCTCCTTCGCCAGATCGGCCAGGGCGCGGGCGGCGGCAATCTTCATCTGTTCATTGATGACGGAAGCGCGCACATCCAGGGCGGCACGGAAAATAAAGGGGAAACAGGAAACATTGTTCACCTGGTTGGGCCAGTCGGAACGGCCGGACCCCATAATGCAGTCAGGCCGCGCTTTTTTAGCATCCTGATACGTAATTTCCGGGTCCGGATTCGCACAGGCGAAAATGATGGGGGAAGGAGCCATGAGCTTCACCATGTCCTGCGTGAGCAGTCCCTTGGTAGACAGCCCCAGGAACACGTCCGCTCCGGTAAGGGCCTCCTCCAAGGAGCAGTCTTCCGACTGGGAGAACTGCGCTTTCGTAGCATGAAGATCAATGCGTCCGGTATGAATCAGCCCCTTGGAATCAAACATGTAGATATGTTCGCGGCGCACCCCTAGCGTCATGTAGAACTTGGCGCAGGAAATGCCGGCAGCGCCGGCTCCCACGACGACAACCTTCATATCCTCCAGCTTGCGGCCCGTCAACTCCGCGGCGTTCAGCAGGGCGGCGCCGGAAATCACGGCCGTGCCATGCTGGTCGTCATGAAACACGGGAATATTCATCTCCTCCCGCAGGCGTTCTTCCACCATGAAGCATTCCGGAGCCTTGATGTCCTCCAGATTGATGGCGCCGAAAGTGGGTTCCATGGTCTTGATCGTCTCAATCAGCTTTTCCGGTTCCTTCACGTTCAGCTCAATGTCAAAAACGTCAATATCCGCGAACACCTTGAACAGAACGCCCTTGCCCTCCATCACCGGCTTGGAGGCATCCGGACCGATATTGCCCAGTCCCAGAACGGCGGTGCCGTTGGTGATTACGCCCACCAGATTGGAGCGACCAGTGTACAGGGCGCTTTGAGAAGGATCCTCTTTAATGCGGAGGCAGGGCTCGGCCACGCCCGGGGAATAGGCAAGAGTCAGATCCCGTTGTGAAAAGCAGGGCTTGCAGGGCAGCATTTCCACCTTGCCGGGGCGGGGCTGGGAATGGTACTGCAAGGCATCTAATCTAATATCGGAACTCATGATTGTAATGGAAAAACAGAAAATCGAGCCTTGCTTGCACCACAGAACAGACATGCATTCAAGTAAATAATCAATTAATTGCGTCACACGCTCCGGAAAAGGAAAACCTCTTTTTACATTGATAGAGTCCCCCGGGTATGCTAGTAGGTAGCCGATAATTAACCGCCTGTGACCATGGAACATACTCCACCCCTGCCTTCCGGATTTAATATCAACGGCTATCTTATTCAATCCCTGAAACAGACGGCCCCTCTCTGCCATGTTTATTACGTTTCGGATGCCAACCATGTTCCATACCTGCTCCGCGAATTCTGCCCCCAGGGGCTCGCTGTGCGCGACCCGGAAAGCGGAAAACTGCGTTATCCGGAAAACACGGATATTGAACGGGAAGTTCTTCCGCTGAAAAATGACTTCGAAGCCCAGTTCCGAACCGGTTCCCTGTGGGAAATTTCCGCCCTGGGCACCCTGTACCTGGCTTATGCCATTCCCGGCAGCCATGCCGCAGCGGAGCCTCCTCCCGGTCCGGTCATCCCCCCGGCGGAGCCCCTCCGGAGCGATCAACGGCCGCTGTCCACTCCCGGAACCGGGGCGGCGCCCGTCCATGCGGGTTCCCTTCCCCAGCCTCGGAAAAAGAAAAACTCCGTTGGCCTATGGCTCCTTACCCTGCTCCTGCTGGGAGGCGCATGCGGAACTTATTATTACACCCAGACAACTTCGGAAAAATCCGTCTCTCTGCAGGAACCGGCCGTCCCCCAATCCGGCAGGGAAAAGAAGAAAGCTGCCAAACCGGAAAAGAAAGCCGTACTGCCCGCCGTAAAGGCGGAACCCCCTCCGGAACAGAAAAACGCCGTGCCCGCCTCCCCGTCCGGAGACGTGGAACAGCCGAAAAAAACACCGCCGCCTATTTCCTCCGGAGAAAGGAACGGAAACGCCCCGGACATTTTAAAGAATGAATCCGCCGCCTCCCCTGCTCAGACTGCCGGAGAATCCGATGTCCCGGCCCATGACGCTGCAGACGGAAAACAGCCGGAACCGGAAAATTCCGCCAACCGGAAGGAAGCACAGGCGGCACAATCTGCCGTCACCCCTGTTCTTGAAACGCGTCTACGGGGAAAAGCCTCCAGGCAAACCACCAATATGGGAGACGTCAACTCCTATGTGAGGAAATTCGCCAAGCCCATGACGCTGAACCAGTGGAAAAAGCAATACGCCAACCTGTACACAAGCTGGTTCGGCAATTCCGAGGAAGTAGCCAAAGGCTGGATCACCACCTTCGGCCCCCTGGGATTCCGAGCCCGCGGTTTGGACGCCTCCTGGCCGGACACGAACTTCCGCGGCTTCTTCCCCAAGACCATGCTGGATCCCAACGGGGAACCCGTGGCGAACCTCTACACGGTCACCCAGGTGATTGAGGGTTCCCCCGCTGAAAAATACATCAAGGAAGGAGATCTGATCCTGGGCATTGACGGACACCCCTTCAAAACGTCTCAAAGCCTGGACGTGCTTTACGGCCCTTATCAGCACCAAAACAGGCGCGGCCTGGACATGCACGCGGGCCTACTGGTGGACAAGGCGGAAGGAGCCGGAAAAATAACCCTGAATATTATTCCCGCGGAAAGCGTGGAAAAAATCCAGGGCATCCAGCCTCTCTGGAAAGAAGTCTTACGGGAGGAACGGGCCCAAAAGCCCGTCTCCCTTTCCATTCCGGTAAAGGGCGGCCAGCAGGTGCGCCTGCGCGTGGATGACGGCGGCAACGGCATTGGCAGCGACGGTTTTGAATGGTCTGGCCTGAGGCTGGAAGGCCCCGGCGGAACCGTTCCGCTGACCCGGGCCCTGCAATACACCGTAGGTTACGGGGAGGCCAAGTATGACCCCAAAAGCAGCGTATGGCAGGCTCATGCCGTCTCTTCCCTGGTTTTTGACATCCCCAGGGGAGACTGGGAACTCAAAGGGACAGGAACCCCCAGGTGGTCCGCCTCCGTTGGCGTGACCGTACAGGTGGGAGGCTCTTCCACTCTGCCGGACGCCGTGAAGAAATACGTAAAAAACGTCACCTTTAAAATACCCCAGTTGGGCTCCTATGCCCTCGGCTTCCCCAAAAACTGCGCCAAGAGCAAGGCGGTTGTCCACATGATGAGTGAATGGCTGGCGGCCCAGCAGCGCGAGGACGGTTCCTGGGAACGTCCGGGCGGCTACTGCGGCAACCATTATGATACGGGCTGGGCCGGGCTGGCCCTGATGGCCACGGGCAACCCTAAATATGACCCCGTCATTAAAAAGGCGGCGCACTACATCGCCTTCTCCGGCTCCCAGTGCTGGTGGGCCGTCCCCCAGGCATCCGCAGGTATTTTTCTGTGTGAATACTGGCTGCGCTACCGGGACAACTCCGTTCTCCCAGCCATCCGCAACGGCGTGCAGCGCATGAAAAACGAAGTCCTTTACGGGGACTTCGTCACCGGCCACGGCATTCACCCGGGCTACCGGGGAACAGGCGTCAGCATTGGCGGCTCCCACATGTGCCTGTTCCTGGCGCTGGCCAGCAAAACTCCGGCGCGCACGGAAGACGATGTGCTGGACAAAATGATGGATCATGCCCAGTCCATCTGCCCCACCGGCATGGGGCCCTACGGCCGCATGACGGAAACCTTCACCTTTGAACCCAACCGCGAATGCGGGGGAACCTACTCCGGCCGCCATGGCCCGTACTACATTGCTTCCCTCATCTGCGGCGGCCCGGAACTGTACACCAAAAACAGCCGCATCATGTACGGTGAAGGCCCCATCGGCGGCTGTGACCAGGGCCACTCCTCCGAGACGCTCTCCATCATGTGGGCCCTTCCCGCCTACTGGCGAACCAATCCGGAAGTATATTACAAAAACATGGAGGCTTTCCGATGGAAACTGACGCTGTTGCGCCCCTTTGACGGCGGCATGATGCAGAACCCCAACCGCCTGGAACTGATGACGGCGGATCCCGTCATCGGCACCTACATCCGCACCAGCATCTGGATCACGGCCCTTTGCGCGGAACGCCGGAACCTGGCAATCACGGGCAAGCCGGAATTTCAGGCAAAGACATTCCGGAAGGTGCCCCCTGTCATCGATACGGAATCCCGCTTCCTGAATACCTACGTGCGCAACTGGTCCATGGTAAATGCGGCGCTTGGGGCCAAGGCGCCCGCCTCCCTGAAATCCGCCATCCGGGAACTGAAAAACATTCCTGTGGAACAGGGCTGCCGCTTTAAGCTTATCAATGTCGTCAACAACCGCGCCCTCCCCATCGCCAAGGCTATCATGGAAATTCCCGGGGTGGACCAGCTCACCAGGGCCACCTGCGCGGAAATGGTTCTGGGCATGGATGTGCGCATTTTCTTTGAACCCAAGCGCAAGGACGATAACCCCCAACCCGGGGAATATTCTTTAACCGTGGATGTCCAGCAGCCGCTGGGCGGCCGCGCCCTGGGGCTTCACCGCGACAAGGAACTGGAAGGAAAAGCCAATTCCGCCTACAAATATGACTTTGCCGGCACGGTGCAATTCAGCGACACGACCACCTTCTCCCCCATGGAAACCATTTCCTGGACGCCCAATTCCAAATTCGGCGGACAGTGGAACGTTTATTCCTACAAAAAGGAACTCAGCGGTCCCACCCAGCCGGGCGTGCAGAAAATGAACGCCAAAATCAAATGGCGCGTCAATGACCTGGATGTGGAATACGACCGCCCCATCGCCGTGGGCGGCTTTGAAGTGGGATGCCCGGAAAAAGCCCTCTCAGTCACCAACTGCAACCATCTGTGGGTGCCAGGCATCCTGATCCGGGACCACGGCAACTGGGGATGCTCCTTCCATCTGCCGGACGGAACCTACATTTCCGCGGCCTCCCAGGGCAACCAGATAGAGGTGTACGACAAAACGGACAAAAAAAAGAAAACAACCTGGGTTTCCCCGAATGACTCCTGCCTGACTCAAGGTTCCCGCTGCCTGTTCCGCGTTTCCACGGACTGGCACGGCCTGGAATGCCGCGTGCGTGAACTGAAACTGCTGGGCAGTTCCACGGAGGAAGTCGCGGACTATAAGCTGAAAGCCTCTACCGGAGGCCGTGTGGATACGGCCAAACTACTGGACAGGGACGCTACCACCGTTGAAGAACTGGACGCGTCCCCCTCGGAAGACGAACCCCTGGTGCTGGAACTCACCCTGAAATCCCCTGCCGCCCTGCGCGCCGTGGACATCAAGATTGAAAAGGGCAACAACCGTTTAGTCATTGAAGCCAACAAAGGCGGCAAGTGGATTCCTATTCACTGGGGCTCCCTGGGGGCCTCTACTGCCGGCGTCAGCGATGCTCAGAAAGCCATGTACGCGAATGAACCGGAAGTACTGCGCATGCTCCAGCTTCCGGGCAATGGATTTATCAAATGCATGCGGACGTTTGACCCTGTCACCACCAACAGGCTGCGCATCAAGCTCTTCCAGAAGGGCGGAAAAGTCCGCCTTGCGGAACTGCACGTGTACAAGGCAAACGCCGTCAGAAATATGGCTCTCCAGTCTTAAACGGCTTTCACCTGCGGCCAGGAATAATAAAAAAACTTGTGATGAGGAAATCCCGGCAGGGGCGCCAATCTCCGTGTCCCTGCAGGAAAAACCGGACATACCATTTTAAGGAGGGAGGAAATTCCCTGCTCCATGCCGGGGCGGCCAGCCAATTTCTTGTCTATTGACACCAAGCCGCGCCTCCCCTATATTTCCTTATTATGTTCATCAGGACAACGCTCCTTTTTCCTATCCTTTTTCTCTCACTTTCAGGATCTTCCGTCATGGCGGCAACCCCTTGGGCTTCTGACAGGAACTGGGAGCTCGTTTTTGAAGACAATTTTGACGGCTCATCGCTGAACGCACACAACTGGAGCCGCATTGATTACGTAGGATATAATGCCCCGGACTGGCGCAAGTACCAATCCCGGGACGAAAGCCTTGTGGAATTCCGGGAAAAGGACGGCAACTCCGCCATGACCTTGTGGGGAAAATACGGGGACTACACCACCCAAACCAACCAGACCGCCCCAGCCAGGACATACGCCTGCGGAGGGGTATATTCCCTGAAAACCTTCTCCTTCCAATATGGCTACGTAGAAGTCCGCGCCAGATTCGACTGCGTGCAGGGCGTCTGGCCGGCCATCTGGATGATGCCCAAATCCGACAGCATCGGCTGGCCTGTCGGAGGGGAAATTGACATCATGGAACACCTGAATTACGAAGGCCGTGTTTACCAGACAATCCACTGGTCGCAAAACGGCGTTCCCAACCAGGATAACTCCCAGGGGGTCACCCCCGGTTGGAACGATGGTGCTGAAAAATCAAACTGGCATACCTACGGGATGGAATGGACGGAAGAAGGCATCACCTTTTATGTGGATGGAAAAGCAACCGGTTCATTCAAAAAGCCCAATAACGCAAACTGGCCCTTTGACAAGGACGGAAACGAATTCTACCTGATCATCGACCAGCAGATTGGAGGCAACTGGGTGGAAAACGCAGGAGTTAATAAGGGAATCGACCAAAATACGCTGGCCAATTCCGGAGCCGCATTCGACATCGATTATGTCAAAGTCTATTCTTCAAGCATCTACAACCACCTCGTCCCGGAGCCCGCTGTGGCTTCGCTGGGCCTGTTGGGAATGGCGTTGCTGGCGGCTCGCCGCAAAAGAAACTGATTGCCCACACACCTTTTCCTTTTGTTCCTCCCTGCCGCGGGAATAAATCTTCCGGGACATTCCCGGCATATTCTCAGGCAAAAACCGTCATTGGCACCTGCCTCAATATTTCTGGACTGGGGATGAAGGCAGTTTTTCTCCTCCGTCCTCTTCCAGGCGGCATAGAGCCTCCGCACGGCGGAGGCAGGAATCCCACAGGGAAGCCTTTTCCGGAAACGGGAAACACAGGGAGTCACTCAGCTTTTCCACCCGTTTGAAAGAATCCTCCCGGTCATAGGCGTTCAAACTTTCCAGGCGGGAAGCCAACCCATCCAGCCAGGGAAGAGGGTCATGGCAAATCAGGGGAAGATCGCATCCGGCCTTCAGGGACAGGAAGGCGGCGTCATCCGGTGAATACTGCGTCGTAATCGCCCCCATGCACAAATCATCCGTAAACACCACACCCCGGAAACCGAGGCGGTCACGCAGAAGCCCCCTGATCACCCGTTCAGACAAGGTGGCGGGATAATCGGGATCAATCTGAGGCAGCATGATATGGGCGGACATGATGGAGGACAATGCCGGACACAGAGCCAGAAAAGGCAGCAGATCCGTCTTGAACAGCTCCCGTTCATCCAGGCCGATCACGGGAAGGCTGAAATGGGGATCCGCCAGGGCACGCCCCATGCCGGGAAAATGTTTGCCGCAGCTCTGCACGCCTCCCCGGCGCAGGTTGGAGGCATAAACGCCGCCGCGTGAAATAACGTCCTGCGCATTGTCTCCCCAGCAGCGGCCGGGAAGCGCGTTGGCTGCGGACGGATCATGGCAAATATCCAGCACCGGGGCAAAATTCAGGTTCACCCCCAAGTAGCGGAGAGCCAGAGCCGTCACCGCGCCCAGTTCCACGATGCCGCCAACCGAACCGAGCCGGGCCAACGAAGCCGGGGAGGGCAAATTCAAGCCCAGGGAAGCGGTGCGAATCACCCGCCCCCCCTCCTGATCCACGGCAATGACAGGATGGTGGAGGCAAAGTTTCCGCAGCGACTCCGTCAGACCGCGCACCTGCTCCACGGAATCAATATTCCTGGAAAACAGAATGAATCCGGCCGGCTGCAAACGCCGGATGGAAGCCTCCTCCTCCGCGCCCACTTCATGGCCGCTTATGCCGATCAGGGCAGGGAGCATGGACGGAAAAAGATTAATGGCCCAACAAGGAAGTCCTAGTGTACAGCGGGTAAACGGGAATGCCGCGTTCCTCAATCGCCTGGCGTCCGCCTTCCTCTCGGTCCAGCAGCACCAGGGCGGCGGCAACCCTGCCCCCTTCCGCCTCAATGGCATCAATAGCCTTCAGCGTGGAGCCTCCCGTCGTGATAACGTCATCCACCACGACCACGGTATCCCCGGCCTGGAAATTGCCTTCAATGCGGCGGCCGCGTCCATGGTCCTTCGGTTCTTTGCGCACGGTGAACACCTGAAGCGTCTTTTCCGCCCCTTCCAGAGCGCTGGTCATGCCGACGGCCAGGGAAATAGGGTCCGCCCCCATGGTCATGCCGCCGATGGCCGCCACCTCCGGGAAACGGGGCAAAATATCCTCCTTCACCAGCTTCCAGCCCAGAGCGCCCACCAAGGTGGCTCCTACGGGGTCCAAGGCTGTCATGCGGCAGTCCACATACAAATCGGACACCTTGCCGGAAGCCAGTGTAAAAGTTCCCGTACGCACGGATTTTTCCAAAAGAATGCTTTTAAGAAGATCGTATTGTTCGCTCATGAAAATAGGGATGAATGAAATGGTTCGCCGTGTATAACAGATACCCCCGGAATAAGCAACGGATAACAGCATGCAAATCTTGACAAAAAGGAGGACAGGCCCCATAACCTGCCTGTCATTTTCCCGTTCCCATGAAATCCGGCATACTGGCGTTAGTTTCTATCAGTTCCGCTCTTGTTTCCTGCACATCGTACGAGAGGCCCCCGCTGTTTGACCAAATCACCGGAAAAATTCAGGGAATGTCCGGACGGGACGATTATCTGTCCGGGGTGGGCGCCACCTCAGGCGTCAACACGGACCTGCCTCCGGAAGCCCGTCTGGGCCAGGGATATTGGGACCTGCCGGCGGGCACCCAGGGGGAAAAGCACATCATCATTGACCTCAAGCAGCAGAAAGTCTTCTACTACGTGGGAACCACGCTCGTGGGCGTTTCCCCCATGTCTTCCGGCAAGGAAGGCTACGGCACTCCCAGGGGAACATACAAAATCATCCAGAAAGACGCCAACTACAAATCCGGCACATACGGCGTTCTGCGCAGCAAATCCACCGGAGCCGTCGTCAACGGGGATTACAACGCCAGGGCTGGCGGAGCGCCGGCAGGAACCTACTTTGACCCCGCCCCCATGCCTTACTGGATGCGGATTACGGGAGGCTACGGCATGCATGTGGGTTTTGTCACCGGATATCCGGTCAGCCACGGCTGCGTACGCCTGCCGGAGGACATGGCCAAGATATTCTTTGAACACACCCCCATCGGCACCAAGGTCACCATCCGTTAGCCGCTTCCTGCGCGGTCTCGCGCCGCAGAAATGCCACACTTTCCGGAAACCGGCGTGTTTCTTATTCCCGCCGTCCGGAAGCGTTCCGTGCTGATAACTGCTCCCGTTTCATGGCGCAGCTTCCTCACTCCGGCATTGACAAACGGCTCCGAACCTTTTTGAATATACGGGATCTTTGACCTCTTGATTCGTCATGACAATCCCTCCTCCCCCTGCCCTGCCGCCCCATTTCAACATAGGCGGCTACAAAATCACGGCGCTTGTAGAAAGCGGTCCGGACTATCATCTGTACCAGGCTCTTTCCCCGGAAGGCCATGCCGTCCTGATACGCGAATTCTGCCCCCGGGGCCTCGTTACGCGCGACCTGGCCAGCGGAGAACTGGCTGTCTCTCCGGAAAATGAATCCCAATTCGCCCAGGCCCGGGAAGCTTTTGAAACCCAATACGCAGCCAATGCAGAAGGCAAGCTGAGGGGATTCGGCACCGTGCTCTTCCTTTACCCGCTTTCTCCGGCGCAACCCCAGCCGGCTGCAGCGCATGCCCAGGCTCTCCGCCCCGCAAAAAAACCGCAGCAACCGCAACTGCGGAAACCCGTAGTCGGCGCCGCCATCCCCGGAACGCCGCTGCCGCGGGTAAAGCACTCCGGAGGGTTTCCGGTCATCACGGTCATTGTGACCGGGATGCTCGCCCTCTTCGGATTTCTGGGCTACCAGATACTCAAGGATAAAGAAGAACCCGTCGCTAAAGCTGTTACCGTGCCCGTACCGGCTCCGCCCAAGCCCAAACCCAAGCCCGCTCCGCCAAAACCGGAGCCCGTGGTGGTCACTCCTGAACCGGAACCCGTGGTGGTCGCTCCCGAACCTGAACCGGAGCCTGAACCGGAGCCGCCTGCTCCCGACCTTTCCCCCTCCCCGGAAGTCATTGCCATGGAAAAGGCTTTACGGGAGGAAGCTATCGCGTCCAAGGGGAAATTTTCTGAAAAACTGTTGAATAAATATCCCCATTACGCGGAAGCCTACGTACGGGATTACGTGAAAAAACGCGGAGGCAGTTTTTCTCCGGATTTTGAAAAATGGCTGAAAAACACGAAAAACAATCGTGAAGTCTTCGCCATGTTCTTCCCGCCGGACCCCAGCGTCGCCACCAATGTGGCTTTCATGATTGATGAACTGGGGCTGGAAACGACGGAAAAATATGACCAGCTCGTTCTGGCGTTCGCAGTAGGACGCCGCGAATTCGGCATGGGAGCCTTCGACCTTACCCATCAGGGCCGTTACGTTGATGCCCTGGGCAAGCTGAATGACCTGAGATCCTCCGGAGTCATGCCTCCGCCAGCGGACCTGTACTGCGCCGGGAAACCGCCCGTCAACTGGTATGGGAACGCCCCCCGCACCGTGGATGAGGAATGCTACAAAAAGGTGGAAGCCTATCTGGACCGCAAAAAAATTACCCCCAAGCAGGCCTGGCTCAGGAAATACCCCACCGTCTCGGAAATTGGGGACTCCGCCATTACGGAAGACAACCTGGCCGGCTTTCTGCACGAATACATGTACCGCCACGGCCAGCTGAGGCGCAAGAGGGATCCCTTCCCCACTCCGGTGGAATTCTTTTCCTACCTGGTGGATAAATATGAACATTGCGGTGATTTGCGCGACGTGGACCGCAAGCGTGTGGAATGGACCGGCGTCTCCCTGGAAGGAACGCCCTGGCCGGCCATGATGGCCCTTTCGGAAACACGCCCTCTGCGTGAGTGCGACAGCGTGTGGGAACGCTACATGGGCCAGCGGGGCCCGACCCGCCTGTGGCTGTACGGCCCCTACCGGGCGGATGACGATAAGGAACCGCCCATCCTGTTCAGCTTTGACCCGGATCCGGAATGGTCCAGGGAATCCAATGAACGCAAGCTCCATGAAGGCGGCGTGTGCGGCACCATGTCCCTTATCTCCCGCAATTCCCAGATTGCGCGCGGCATTCCCGCCGCCCCCGCCGGGCAGCCCGGCCACGGCAATCTGATGACCACCCATTTCACCGGCAACGGCTGCTGGCTGAGTGTGGGGCAAAGCGTGGACACCCTGAAAGCCACCACGGGGTTCTGGTACTTCCGGGATTCCGACGCACCGCGCACCGGCAATGCGGAATACCAGTCCGGACTGGCCCTGTCCATGAACATCGACTATGAAAAGTTCATCGACAGCCGATTCGCCATGAACATTTACAAACTGGCGGCCACCGGCTCCTCCACGGAAGAGACGGCCGCCCCTTCCACCACGCTCCCCAAGGAATTCACGCAGACCGCCATGAGGACCGTGCTCAAGGCCAACCCGTTCTACACGGAAGCCTGGTACACGCTCTTCAAGCAGGAACCCCAGGACCTCATGGGAGCCACCAAGATGGTGGATGAAGTGAGGGAGGCCCTGCCGGACGGCATGGGCATCAGAAAGCTTTGGAAAACGCGCAAATACGTTTCCTCCGTAGGCCGCGGTGACAAGAACGGCAAGGAAATGCTTGCCAACCATGCCAGGGAATACGTCAATGTGCTCTGCTCCGTGATTCTGGAAAATGCCCTGAAACAGGAATATGACTATAAGACCTTCCAGTGGGCCGAACTCATGTCCTGGCTCAAGTCTGAATCCAAGCGCAACTCCTACCCGGAGCCTCAGGCCGCCTATCAGATAGCGTATGCCAAGGCCCAGGGCACGGACAGGCTCAAAAGAACCGTAGACAGGGGATTCAAGAAAGCTCTCAATTTCTACCGGGACGACAGCAACGCCCTGAAGGAGCCCAAGGATGTGGATCAGGAGGAAATGTCCTTTTCCCTGGCCGCCCTGTGCCAGGCCCTGCCCAAGGAAGAACTGGTCCCCTGGATGAAAAACATGCTGGACACCTGTCCGGACGGGTTCAAATACAAGCCCAAAAACAAGAAGGAAACGAAAATCCACCCCTTCTACGACGCCCTGACGAAAAACTACATCTCTCTGGCTGACGATTCGGAAAAATCCCGCGTCAAGTCGGAAATGAAAGAGGCTTCCGACAGAATTCTGGAGCTTTCCCAGGACAAGAAAGGCGATGGAAATGGATCCTCCGGACGCCGCCGGAGACGCTGATTCCCCGCTTCCGTGCACCTCTACGTCCACATTCCCTTCTGCCACCGTATTTGCCCGTACTGCGCTTTCTTCAAGCACACGCCGGCCTCCACGGACATGAAATCATTCATCCGTGCTCTGGGCAGGGAGGCGGAATCCCGCGCAGCCGCTCTGGCCGCGAACCGCGGAGGGGAAACGGCCACGCTTTACTTTGGCGGGGGAACGCCCTCCATGCTCTCGGACACGCATCTGGGGCGTCTCATGGAAACCTTGGACCGTCTCGTGCCCGTGGACAAACTGGACGAATTCTCCTTTGAGGCCAACCCCGCCACCTTTACGGAAAAAAAAGTGCGCTTCTGGCGCAGCCTGGGCATGACACGCGTCTCCCTGGGCGTGCAGTCCCTGGATTCCGGCATCCTGCATCTGCTGGGGCGCGAACATACCCCGGCCCAGGCTCTGCACTCCGTGGAAATGCTGAAAAATGCGGGAATGCCCCATATCAACATGGATCTCATGTTCGCCATTCCGGGGCAAACCCTCTCCATATGGGAAGCCACCCTGAAGGAAGCTGTCCGCGCCGGAACGGACCATATCTCCGCCTACAACCTCACCTATGAAGAAGACACGGAATTCTTCCGGAGCCTGCTGCGGGGGGAGAAAAGGCAGGATCCGGACGAAGACGCCGCCTTTTTTGAACTAGCGGAACACATGCTGGAGGCGGCAGGCTTGCGCCACTATGAAACCTCCAACTACGCCCGGGAGGGCTGCATCTCCCCCCACAACATGGCCTACTGGAAGGGAGAGGACTATGTGGGCATAGGGCCTGGCGCGGTCAGCACCATCAACGGCATACGGTACTCCAACACGCGGGATACGGACGCCTACATACGCAGCACGCTGGAAAACGGCCTCCCCCTTTCCGAACAGGAACCCGTCACCGAGGAAGACTACCGCCTGGAACGCATTGCCCTGATGCTCCGGACGGATGAAGGATTGCCGCTGAAATACATTCTGCCGGAATCCCGTCCTCTGCTGGAACAATACCGGGAACTGGGCCTGGCGGACATTTCCCCGGAACAAAGGCTCATCCTGAAAGGCCGCGGACGCCTGCTCGTGGACGCCATCGCAGCGGAACTGTGCTGATCGCCATTCCCTTATTAACTTAATATCCTAAATTGAAAAATACATGAATTTGGTTTCTTGACATTTTCAATTTTTGTACATTATTTTATTATGTGACCATAAGTGGTACAAATATGTTCGTATATTCACATATTCTCTCTACTTTTTTAACAGGATTTGTTTTCCTGCTACAGATTTCTTTTAATCAGGCGTCAGGAGCTAAACCTAAACCTTCAGCATCGGTACAGGTCACCCAAACGTTCATCCTGCCCTTTTACCTGAAATCCAAACCTCTTTCTGAAAAAAAGCTGGTTTTCCGGAAAGCACTCTCTTTTTTTCCCTTTTCTGAAAAAAATCCCAGAATACATCGCTTCGTCCGGGAATATCCGGGGCTGACTTTTGACGAAGGAGTCTCTCTTTTCGTTCAGCGAACTGCTTTGGGACAAATTCCCGGAGATGTGTGCGCCAGACTTCATGAATTGACAGCTTTGATGCAGCACAGGAACATGAAATCACGGCAACGGAATTCCTGTCTTACGGGATTTCTGGAAAATGCCTTTCTTCGGGCCTATTCTTTCCGCTATGCTCCCATTGATCTTGAAGCTCTATCGCTTTGCGCTCTGATAGAACTGGAAATGGAAGACGGGTGCTCTTTAAGCCTTCGAACACGCATTTTAAAAATTTGGGAAACCGCGGCTATCTCCATGGAAAAAGGGAACGTCCCGCAAAGAAAACTGGCCTCATTATTGTTTATAAGGACTCTCCGGTATGGGAAAAAAGACCCCTACCTGATGGCCCGTTGCGGATACCGGCTTGCCAATCTTTACATACGCATGAAGGAACCTCAAAAGGCCCAGTGGGCGGCATCATTCATCCCGCCTATCCGTGGCATGGAAGACTCTCGTTCTTTAATTCAACAATGGACTGCTTCCTCTTCCAAGAAAAAAAAGCGTAGGAAATAACTCCGTCAACCCCATCTAACCATTCATGAATCAAGCATTTATTTCCCGATGTTTCTCTCAAATGCCGCTTTTGCTTTTATTTTCCAGCATCACGGCATTCACCACCCTTCACGCAAAAGGCCAGCAGGTTTATGAAGGAAAAACAACACTGGAACAAACTCTGGCACCTGTGGAAATAGTTAACGATCTCTCTCAGCTTGCGGCTAAATTAAAACAATGCTGTGCCGGGGAACTGAAAATCCCAAATACAACAAAGGTCACTGACCCAAAATCTCCCTCTACTATTCCTTATAACGGAAAAATTTCCCTCAAGGATTTTAAGGATGAACGTATTAGCCAACCTACTACTGTTGCGTGGCTTTCATTGATTTCCGACGATGGATGCGACATTGCCTATACTACAGGGGACGGAGAAAAAACAGACTGGTTAAAAGAACACGGAAAAGGACATGACATTTCCAAAGGGCGCCGGGATTGCCCGCATGTCTTGAAAGCAGGTTCTTACAATTTCCAAATCAAATATTCGCAAACCTATTACAATCCCAAGCCGGGCACAAGTGATTTGGACGGCATCAGCCTTGTAGTCGCTCCCATTGTCGTGGACATTTGCATTGGAGAAAAATCGATCCCATATAGTAAAAGCCACCTTTTCTTGGAGAAAAAAACAGAACTCCGGCTCGCTATCAACAAAATTTACCTGGCAAAAGGGCCTTCCGAAAACTCCGAAGACATATCCATCACATGGGAAGCTCAAACTTATTCCAAATGCCCGCAACGATTTAATGGAGTTATTCTGGCGTGCAACCATACGTTCCAACCAAACAACGGCGCCTGGAAACCCATCGGCAAAGGCCCATGCATCACCTATACTCCAACGGAAGCAGAACTAATTCGTGTGACCATCGGTGATAAAAGTTTTTATTACGAAGGCATTCCCAATCGTTTAGGAGAAATTTACTGGGCCATCCGCCCCTGCCAGGGACTGCCCATAGCAAACCATCACTTTCTGCTCTTTGTCCCTGACGACCCGGTAAAATTAAATCTTCCGAACCCTGGGCTTGCTAACTGCACCGCTATCCCCGGAATGAAAATCATCACTATCGGAGGGGATGCAGGGCCAGAAATCAAATACCGAAAAAAACTCAAAATCATCCCAGCTGCCGGAACCGTTTATTATAAGTGGATTTATGAATCCCTATCTCCTCCATTTGCTCAAGCAGGTGTAGCCAGCAAATATATTGATTGCTTAACTAACATGGTTTACCATAAAAATGACAATCCTGATATAGTAGCTGTTGAAAACTGGTTCAAAAACAACCATGATAAAAAATTTACAAATTTTACAAATATCATAGCCATTCAAAACAAGAAACTATTTCAAAAAGTTCTTCATTTTTCACAAAGTTATAATGAGCAGGAACGATATCTAACCAATCCATCAACTAACCGAAATCCAGAAAGTACAGAAAATGGATCAAATTGTGCTTCCTTAGTTTCTTCTATTTTACAGTATAGCGGAGCCACTTGGGAACAGATACTTGAATCAGCTGACACAAACGGCATTGATGTTGGAGAACGCCATCTTATCCCTATTAAACGTTTCAATCCCTAATTTTCATGATACAATCAACCACCATAGCATTCTTATCGTCGGCTTTTATATATTTCTCAGTTTGCCAAGGAGATATTTGTCAAATCAATGGTCTGAGTCCAGAAGATTTGAAAAATCTCTCTTATGACCCTCCAAGGAATGAATTGCTTTCTGAGGCACAAGATAAAAAGGCATGGCAGACATTCGTTGAAACCTATGAAGCGCCTGTAGGTAAAGTACAGGATTGGTATAATTCCATCAGGGATAAAGATTCCGCTGATGCTGCAGCCGATGCGTTCAAGAGAGATGTCCTGCCCATTCTTAAAAAGCTGACGGGACGTTCTGCTGATATAAAGAAACAAGTCCTTGCTATTCCAGCTTCTTCTGAAATGCAAAAACTGATTCTTTCACGTATCCTCACATTGCAGAGCCGCTTGCTAATAATTTTTCTTCCTATGCAAAACAGTAAAAAGTCAAGTTCCGATGCTTGTTATCATGGCAGTGAAAAACTCTTTGACATATTTCTAGGTCTAACGTCAACAACAGCCATGGATATTTCAAAATTTATTGAAACTCAAAATGAAGACCAGGAAAGCATTGAAGCAGCTTTCAAAGAACCATGGACAGAGACATCATCTTCTTAAAAAGCAGGTTACATAGAAATTGCGTTGATCTCTATTGAATTTCCATCCTTCTTTTATTCCCCTTCATTCAGGAACCCTGTCATGCTTCCATAATCTGATGATCTTGAAATACTCAATCTTCCTCACCGTTGCATCTTCCATTTTTATTTATGATTCAGCATGCTATGGGGACACCTGCCAAATCAATGGACTGGAGCCGGAAGTACTGAAAAGCCTTTCTTACGAACCGCCCAACAAGGAATTGCTCGCCACCGGACAAAATCAAAAAGCATGGCAGACTTTCATTGAAAACTATGAAATCCCTATCCGTAAGGTTCAAGATTGGTATAATTCCATCGTGGATAAAAATTCCGCAGACGCAGCGGCAAAATCTTTTTCTACGGAAGTTTCACCTATCCTTAAAAAACTTACAGGACCCGCTGCCGATATGAAAAAGCAGGTTTTATCTATTCCTGCTTCATCCGAGATGCAAAAATTTATTCTTTTGCGCATTCTTCAGCTTCAAAGCCGTCTACTGGTCATTTTCCTCCCTATGCAGAGTGAAAGGGAAATGGACGACAACACCTGTTACCGAGGCAGTGATCTTCTTTTCGATACTATTCTGGAACCTACAGCTCAATCAGCCCAGGACGTTGCCAAATTCATTGATTCCCGGAATGAATCCCAAGAGCATATAGAAGCTTCATTTAAAGAGCCCTGGTCCACATCTGCCGAATAAATTATTAATAGTGCAACTATTTTAACCTTTATTTGGCGCAGGATGTGAAAAGCATCTTTCCGGAATCCCGTCCTCTGCTGGAACAATACCGGGAACTGGGCCTGGCGGACATTTCCCCGGAACAAAGGCTCATCCTGAAAGGCCGCGGACGCCTGCTCGTGGACGCCATCGCAGCGGAACTGTGCTGACGGATAGTTTTTCCGCCTCAGAGATCAGCAGTCTGCGGAATCCAGTGCGAACCGGATACTGGAATAAGCGGGCATGGGCTATTTTGTTCCCTGATTTTCAATATCCAAGGAGCATCCAGTAAAAAAAGATACCGGTATCTGCGTATTCGGATGTTGTTTTTTCATCCCGGCTCTTTGAAAAAGGGATTTCTTTTTGTGACCGTGCGGCTCTCTGCAAAAAGATTCCATGCAACAGGAATTTCAGCAAGGGGCGTTTCACAAAAACAATCCTTCACGCCGGCAACACCCACGTATCTAATCAATCTGGAACTGGCGTGCCATTTTTTTCAACCACCAGTCCCGGTGCCTCATCTCGTCCCGGCTGCGTTCCAGTTCCCGAAGCTCGCTGCCCCGCATCCCTCCCTTCATGTAGCGTTCATCCAGCTTGCGCGCCTCCGCACGGGTATCTTTCCGCAGAGCTTTGTAAAACTGGGCCCCCGTCACCAGCCCGCCGGCTGCACCGCTCCGGCCCACCAGGTTCATGTAAAGTTTCTTCAGCCTGTTGTAATCCTCCACCACCTGATTATATTTCAAAGCGGCGTACTGGTAACGCTCCTTCCAGTCCTCCGGCCCCGGATTGACCAGACGATCATCCAGAGAACCGGGAACCGGCGCGGAAGACGGGGATGCCAGCCCTCCGGAGGATAATGGCGTAAGCGGCGGAGGCTGGGGAACGGGCCTGCGGCTTGTCCTGGAAACACCGCCGACCGTCACGGAAAGGGGGGAGCGTTCCTCCAGCAGAGCGTCCATGCGTGCCTGTTCCAACGTTTCCCGCAGATGGGCACGTTCTTTCTGCAGGGACGCGTTCAAGTCGCGTTCTTCTGAAAGCGACTGCTTCAGCGACCGCATGCCGCCGGACATTTCCGAGTAAACCAGCGCATAAGCCCCGATGCACCCCAGCAGAAAGCCCAGGCCCAGCATGATGCCCCTTTCCCGCCACGGTCCAGGACTGCGTTCCGGAGCCGGTTCCGGAATGTCCGGTTCCGGCTCATGGGAAACAGTCAGGTAATGTTCCAGAGGGCCCTCGTCAGGCATGGGCTGATTCAGGGTTGGGACGGGAAAAACGCAGGTTCAAGCCTGTTCAGGACGAATGCAGTCCGCGCCGAAATACGGCACAAGCGCCTCCGGAATCCGGATGGAGCCGTCCGGCTGCTGGTAAGTTTCCAGAAGGGCCACATACAGCCGCGGCAGAGCCGTGCCGGAACCGTTCAGGGTGTGGCAGAACTGGTTCTTGCCGTCGGCATCCTTGTAACGCAGGCGCATGCGGCGCGCCTGGTAGTCCGTAAAGCAGGAACAGGAAGAAACTTCCAGATACTGCCCCTGTCCCGGAGCCCATACTTCAATATCATACGTCTTGGCGGAGGAAAAACCGAGGTCTCCCGTGCAGAGCTCAATCACCCGGTAATGCAGCCCCAGTTTTTGAAGGATGGATTCCGCATGGCTGCGGAGCACTTCCAGCTCCCGGAAGGAGTCTTCCGGCTTTAAAATCTGCACCAGTTCCACCTTGTCAAACTGGTGGACGCGGATCATACCGCGGTTGATGCGGCCGGCGCTTCCGGCTTCCCGGCGGAAGCAGGGCGTGTACGCGGCCATCTTGATGGGCAGGTCGCTTTCCTGTAAAATGGTATCCCGGTACAGGTTGGTGACCGGCACTTCCGCCGTGGGAATCAGGAACATCTGCTGGTCTTCCGTGCCGTACATGTCTTCCTCAAATTTAGGAAGCTGGCCGGTGCCTTCCATGCACTCCCTTTTCACCACAAAAGGAACGCCCACTTCCTGATAACCGTTTTCCACGGTCTGCGTATTCAGCAGGAAGTTGATCAGGGCACGTTCCAGACGGGCACCCGCCCCACGGTACACCACAAAACCGGAGCCCGTAATCCGCGCTCCGTCTTCAAAGGAAATCATGCCCAGATTCGCGGCCAGTTCCACATGGTCCTTCGGGTTTTCAATAGCGGGCTTTTCTCCCCAAAGCTTGATTTCCGGGTTGGCCGTTTCATCCGCACCCACGGGGCATTCCAGGTGCGGCAGGTTGGGAATGTTCATCAGCAGGGAGGTGAGCTGGGCTGCATTTTCCTCCGCGACACGGTCCAGTTCCCGGATGCGGTCCCCGATTTCGCGCACGCGCGCTTCAATGGAGGAAGTGTCTTCCCCTTTCTTCTTGAGCATGCCGATCTGCTTGGAGGTGGCATTGCGCTCGGACTGCAGGGCCTGCTTTTCCGTCTCGGCATTGCGGCGCGCTTCATCGCAGGCCAGAACGTCATCAACAAGCTTCCACGCGTCGCCGCTGCGGGGCTTTAGCCGCGCTTTCACTTCTTCCGGATTTTCTCGTATTACACGGATGTCGAGCATAACGCGCACAGCTTGCACTCCATCCCCCCGCCACGCAAGCCAAATGAACGGCCTTCCATGGAAAAACGTTACCCTTTCACGGAAAAACGCTGCGCGCAGAGGCATGCTTTCCCGAATGCCGCCCCTTTCCGGAAACTGCCGTTTTTCCCGTGTCAGACAATGATTTTTTTCCTTCTCAGGAAAACCGTACAGCAGGAGGACCGGACTCTCCATGTTTCCGGGAATCATGAACATCCGGCGCCAGGGTGCATTACAGGAAGGACCGGGAAGGAACTTCCCCCCGGTTCCAACAGGCGGAGTTCCTTTCATCACTATTTGTTCTTGAAGAATCCGGGCGGCTAAGGATAGTGTAAGGGCATCATGCAACAAACCGCACGCGCCGCTGTCCTGACAGCACCAAAGACATTTGAAATCCGTGAATATCCCATTCCCGCCATCGGAGACGATGAAATGCTGATCAAGGTGGAAGCCTGCGGCGTTTGCGGAACGGACGGCCACGAATACAACCGGGACCCCTTCAGCCTCTGCCCCGTGGTCCTGGGCCATGAAGGCACCGGGGAAATCGTCGCCATGGGCAGGAATATCACTAAAGACACCGCCGGAAATCCCGTAGCGCTGGGGGACAAGATCGTCACCTGCATCATTCCCTGCGGCACCTGTGACGCCTGCCTGAATACTCCGGCCCGCACCAACCTGTGCGAAAATGTGGGCGTGTATGGCCTGATGCCTGACGACGACGTGCATCTGAACGGCTACTTCGGGGAGTACCTCGTCATCCGCAAGGGCTCCACATTTTTCAATGTTTCCGGCATGACGTTGGACCAGCGCATTCTGGTGGAACCCGCCGCAGTGGTGGTCCATTCCCTGGAACGCGCCAAGTCCACCGGGCTCCTCAAGTTCAATTCCGTGGTTCTCGTGCAGGGCTGCGGCCCCATCGGCCTTCTTCAAATCGCCACGCTGCGCACGCTGGGCATTGAAACCATCATCGCTGTGGACGGCAATGACTCCCGCCTGGAACTGGCCAGGGAAATGGGAGCATCCCGCACGTATAACTTCACCCGGTACGCGGATCTGAACGAACTGCTGGATGCCGTGAAAAAGGACAACGGCGGCCGCCTGGCGGACTTCGTCTTTCAGTGCACGGGCGTAGGCAAGGCCGGGGCCAACGCCTGGAAGTTCGTGAAGCGCGGCGGCGGCCTGTGCGAAGTGGGCTTTTTCATGGATGGAGGGGAAAGCGTTATCAACCACCATTACGACCTCTGCAACAAGGAGGTGACCGCCGTAGGCTCCTGGGTGTACTCCCCGCAGGACTACCCGACCACATTCGACTTTCTGAAGCGAGCCTACGGCATCGGCCTGCCGCTGACCAAGCTGATCTCCCACCGCTTCAAGCTGGATGAAATCGCGGAAGCCCTGGAAACCAACGTTCAGATGAAAGGCATCAAGATTGCCGTCATCTGCGGCTAGCCGGAAAACTCTTCATCTCTTCCCATGCCGCCGTTTTTCAAAAACGGCGGCTTTTTTACGCCATCTTTCCCCGTAAAAAACCACTCAGCCTCCCAAAGATTAATCATCATCCCAATCCAGAAAACGGCCCGTATTGGGAGGACAGGCCATAGCGGAAGCGATTTTTTCCTTCAACTGCTCCAGTGCATCAGGGTCAAGAACCATGGGTTCGCTCGCTTTAAGGCACAAACCTTTCCGGTACACCTGCCTTTCCAACGTCAGATATTTATTGACGATGCCATTGGAATTCAGGGCGGCGTCAACGACGAAATGCAGCAGATAATCAGCATCTCCAAGGTAAAAATCAAACTCATAAATCCAGGAAAAACAGTATTCTTCGTCCTCTTCGCAAATCATTTCCCTGGCAGGAATTCCGTCATCATACAGATGATTGAGTTCCCGCAACAGGGTCAGAATATGCTCACGCCTCCGCACGGTTACCTGGCATCCCTGCTCCCCAACCATGCCCTGAAGGCAGTCGATGACCAAATCATCACACTGTTCTTCCATGGCAAGGAGAACTTCCCGGACCTGCGCCCACTGCCGCTCCAATGGTTCCTCGGAATACATAAACCGGGCAAAGGGGGAAGGTTCACCTGCCCCAGCGTTCCGTAATGCCGCCGTAGGAGTCAATGCGGCGGTCACGGAAAAAGGGCCAGATGCGGCGGTGGTCTTCCAATGCGTCCAGGTCAAGGTCCGCGTACAGGATGGCTTCATCGCTGACGGGAGCCTTCGCCACAATCTGGCCATAGTAGTCCGCCACAAAGGACTGCCCCCAGAATTCGCTTTCCCCTTCCGTCCCCACCCGGTTGACGGCGCAGACATAGCAGCCGTTGGCTACGGCATGGCCGCGCTGTACGGTTTCCCACGCGCAGTGCTGCTGTTCCCCCAGCAGGGGCTTTTCCTCCGGCAGCCAGCCGATGGCCGTGGGGTAAAAAATGATTTCCGCCCCCTGCATGGCCGTCAGGCGCGCGGCTTCCGGGTACCACTGATCCCAGCAGATGAGCACGCCGATGCGGCCGAATTTGGTGTCGAACGCCTTATAGCCCAGGTCGCCGGGGGTGAAGTAGAATTTTTCCTCAAAGCCTGGATCCTGCGGAATATGCATCTTGCGGTACATGCCCAGGAACGAACCGTCCGCATCCACCACCCAGGCGGTATTATGGTAAAGCCCGGTGGCACGCTTTTCAAAGCCGGAGGCAACAATCACCACGCCCAGTTCCGCCGCCAGTTTCCTGTGGGCTTCCGTCAATTCCCCGGGAACAGGTTCCGCCAGGTCGAATAAATCGCATTCCTCCGTCCTGCAAAAGTATTCCGTGGTAAAAAGTTCCTGGGTGCAGACAATCTGCGCGCCGTTGGCGGCGGCTTCACGGATGGCGGATTCCGTCTTTTCCTTGTTCACGGAAGGCCGGGCATCTGCGGACAGTTGAATGAGTGCAATTTTCGGCATGCCCCTTCCTTACCCCGTTTCCCTTCCCATTCCAAGCAGGGAAAATGAACGCGGCGCGATTATTTGGTGGAAAACGGCCCGGAAAGTGCTATGAAATTGCAATATGGAACCCGTCACCCCCACTCTGCCCGACGACGACGTAGCCGCCATTGACCGGCTCGGCGCCATTTACAAGGAGCTTTCCTCGGAATTGAGCAAAATGATCATTGGCCAGCAGCGCGTCGTGGAGCTGCTGAGCATCGCCCTGTTTTCCCGCGGGCATGCCCTCCTGATGGGAGTTCCGGGCCTGGCGAAGACGCTGCTGGTCAGTTCCGTGGCAAAAACGCTGGACCTTAGTTTCAACCGCATCCAGTTCACGCCGGACCTGATGCCCGCGGACATTACCGGCACGGACATCATCCAGGATGATTCCGCCGGCGGCAAGCGCCAGTTCGAGTTCATCAAGGGGCCCGTGTTCGCCAACATCGTGCTGGCGGACGAAATCAACCGCGCCCCCGCCAAAACCCAGTCCGCCCTGCTGGAGGCCATGCAGGAGCGCCGCGTCACCGTCATGGGCCGCACCTTCACCCTGCTCCCCCCCTTTTTCGTGCTTGCCACCCAAAACCCCATTGAACAGGAAGGCACCTACCCCCTGCCGGAAGCCCAGCTGGACCGCTTCATGTTCCTGATTGAAGTGGACTACCCCACGGAGGAGGAGGAAATGCGCATCGCCCGGGAAACCACCGGAACCCGGAGCGAGGAACTCAAGCACATCCTCTCCGGGGAGGAAATCATCTTTTACCAGGATCTGGTGCGCCGCGTTCCCGTTCCGGAACATATTTACGAGTATGCCGTGAAACTGGTGCGCGCCACCCGCCCCACCCTGGAAACTTCCCCGGAATGGGTAAAGCAGTATGTTGCCTGGGGCGCAGGCCCCCGCGCCGTCCAGTTCCTGATTCTTGGGGCCAAGACCCGCGCCGCTCTCCAGGGCAGCTACATCGTCCGCAGGGAAGACATAGACGCCATTGTGGAACCTGTGCTGATGCACCGCGTGGTCACCAACTTCGCCGCGGAATCCCAAGGCATCACGCCCCGTAAGGCCGTGGCGCGCCTGGCGGCGGAAATCTGACCGCCGTCCCGGCATCCTCAATCCCCTTTCCCTGCCCCATGAAATACCTGAATCACAACCTGCTCAGCCGTCTGGGGAACCTTCCCTTGGAAGCGCGCCACAGCATGACGGGGAACGTATCCGGCCGCCACAGAAGCGCCAGCCGCGGCTCCTCCGTGGAGTTTGCGGAATACCGCAAATACGTGGCCGGAGACGATACGCGCCGTCTGGACTGGAAAGCGTATGCACGGTCGGACAGGTATTACATCAAGGAGTTTGAAGCGGATACCAACCTGCGCGCCTACATCGTCATGGATCTTTCCGGCTCCATGAATTATCATCCGGAACAGGTGGAAACCAAGTATATGCGCGCGTGCAGGCTGGCGGCCAACCTGGCTTACATCGCCATCCGGCAGGGAGACGCGGTGGGACTGAGTTTTGCCCGACAGACGAAGGACGGCGCCGCGCTGCACATCCCCGCCTCCCGCCGCCCCGCCCACCTGAACGTGCTCATCAGCCAGATGGACACGCATTCCCCGCAGGGGGAGACCGTCCTTCCCGATACCCTGCATGAACTGGCGGAACGCGTCGGCCGCCGCGCCCTGGTGTTGATTTTCTCAGACCTGTTCACAGATACGGCGGAGCTTAAAAACGCCCTCCGCCACCTCCATTTCCGCAAGCATGACGTAGCCGTATTCCATCTGGTGGACCAGCTGGAAATAGATTTTGACTTTGACCGCCCCATCCGCTTCGTGGACATGGAAGGCGGCGGCTCCCTGATTACGGAGCCGGACCTTATCGCGGACGAGTACCGGGCTATCGTGACCAGCTATCTGGAAGAAACGCGCCGGATCTGCACGGATATCAATGCGGACTACCGCCTGGTCAGAACCGGGGATTCCCTGGAAGACGTGCTGACCGGCTTCCTGATGGGACGTCAGAAAAAGAAGGCGGCCGGATAAATGCCCGGCTGTCTCACGGAACGGTTGATTGCTCCGCGGAACGGATGCAGGATGCACCCAGACGCTCCCCGGCTTGCAGGAAGCGTCTGTTTTTCATCTCTTTCCCTTTTTTCCATTGTGGATGCACCCGTTAAAATGATCGTGGGCCTGGGCAACCCGGGCAGAACCTATGAAGACACCCGCCATAACGCGGGGTTCATGGTGCTTGACCGCCTGGCCGCCCGGTGGGGGGCCGTATTCAAGGCAGACAGGCAGCGCAAGTGCGAGGTGGCCGCCGGCCCCGGCGTCCTGCTGGTGAAACCCTCCACGTTCATGAATGAATCCGGTCTGTGCGTGGGCCCCATGATGCGGTTTTTCAAACTGGATCCCCGCAGCGTGTTCGTCATTCATGATGAAGTGGATTTCCCCCTGGGCGTGATCAAGCTGCGGGAAAAAGGCTCCGCAGGCGGCCACAACGGCATTAAATCCCTCATCGCCCACATGGGCACCCAGGAATTCCCGCGCCTCCGTTTCGGCATCGGCCAGCCCCGTGGCAAAGGGGAAATGATAGGGCACGTGCTGGGCAAATTCCGCCCGGAGGAACGCGAGCTTCTGGACGTGACGCTTGGCAAGGCGGAGGACGCCGTGCTGTACACCATGGAACACGGCATTACCAGGGCAGGCAATATTTTCAACGCTGTTCCAGGCTGACAGCCGCATGAAAGGCCGCCCCATTTGCGCCATGACGCATCCCTGGACGGGCCGGAGAGCGTTTTTTCCTGAAGACGGAGCAGTCCGGGCCGCAGGATGATACGGCTGCCTCAGGCGCCCGGCGGCGTCCAGGAATACTCAGGGGGCGCGCATGCCTTCTTTTTTCGCCCGTCCGCCATGTACGGTATTGCTAAACAAACGGGAATCCGTTAGGATTTTTGCACCTTTTCCCCTCTCCTCAGGACCAATCCTGCTTCATCTTCATGGCTGAATTAAGTTCACAAGCTCCCCGCAGGCACATGCAGGCCAACAAAAGGCGGCATCCCAAGGCAAAGCCCAGGAAACGATTCTGGAGCTTTATCCGAAAGCTGGTCTTGTGGTGCCTGGTGATGGCGGCTATCGGCGCGGCCGTGGGATACTTCGGATTCATGATGGCCTGGAAACGTTATGACAACTGGGCGGCGGAATTTGATCTGGAACGCATCAATGACCTGGAAAAACCCAGCATTATTTATGACCGGAACGGGGAGGAAATAGGCCGTATTTATGTGGAGAACCGCAGCTACGTCACTCTGGACAAAATCTCCCCCGCCATGATTAATGCGCTGATCGCCCAGGAAGATTCCCGCTTCCGGGAACATCCGGGCTATGACTTCCTGGGGATTCTGCGGGCAGGCCGGGAGTATATCCACAACAGCGGGGACGCCAACCAGGGCGCCTCCTCCATCACCCAGCAGCTTGCCAGAAATGCGTATGACCTGAAAAACCGTGCCAAAGCCAGGAATGAGGGCAGCTTTGGCCGCAAATTCGTGGAAATAGCGCTGGCGCGCCGCATTACGGAACGGTACAGCAAGGACCAGGTTCTGGAATTTTACCTGAACCGCGTTTACTTCGGCAGCGGGTTTTACGGCATCCGCGCCGCTTCCCTGGGCTACTTCGGCAAAGAGCCGGCGGACCTGACCACCCGGGAGGCCGCCTCCATCGCCGCCCTGATCAAAAACCCGAACGGACTTTCCCCCCTGAATAATCCGGCGAGCAATCTGAAATGGCGCAACCACGTGCTCAACCGCATGGCCAAGGAGAAATACATTACGCCGGATGAAGCGGAACGCCTCTCCGCCATGGAGCTGGGGCTGAATCCCAAGCCGCTGAAACGCGGCGTCTCCCACATTTACGACCGCATTTCCTCAGAAATCACCGCATACCTGGGAGAGGAGCGCGTCAATGCCGCCGGGCTTAAAATTTACACCACCATTGACAGGCAGCTCCAGGAAGTTACCGGAAAAGCCCTGGAACAGGCTCTGGAAAACATTGAAAAACAACCCGGTTACCGTCATCAGAAGGCCGCAGACTACCACAGCGGTTCCGCGAACAAGCCGCGCTATCTGGAAGGAGCGCTGCTGGTGGTGGACAACAAATCAGGCGCCGTCCTGGCCTACCACGGAGGCAGGGATTACACCAAGCGCCAGTATGACGCCATCAGGGACGGAGCCCGCCCCACCGGCACCTCCATCCTCCCTTTCCTGTATGCTACAGCCTTTGACACGGGAAAAAGCCCCGTCACCCGCATTCTGGACGATGCCATCGACAACCGCCTGACGGGCATCGGCGGTTCGGAAGGAATCCTGGGGGAATGGGGGGCGGAAAACTCCAAAAACCGTTATGAAGGCATGATTACCGCCCACCGCGGCCTGTCCGCCTCCAAAATCGCCGCCTCCCTGCGCATGGGGATGGAGATGGGCACGGCCCCGTTCGTCAAGAAGCTGACGGATTTCGGCATCCGCAAGCCCGTGAGGGAAGCGGGGAGCACGGAAGTAAACCCCGTTTACCGCCCCAAAATTTTCGTGGGTACGGAGCCTGCCTCCCTGAAGGAAATGACGCTGGCCTACACCGCCATCCCGAACGGGGGTTCCCGCCCTCAGGATATTTACTATCTGGACAGGATAGAAGATGAAGACGGCCAGCTGATCTGGGAATCCACCCAGGCGATTGAAACCCGGAACAATGCCCAGGTACGGAAGGGGGCCACATCCACAGCCACGGCTTTCCAGCTTCACAACATCCTGAATTCCTCCCTGAAAAACGGTTCAGCCCAGCGCGTTGCCCCGCATCTGCCGAAAAACTTCAAGGGCGGCGTGAAAACAGGCACCACGTACGACTTCGCGGACAACTGGCTGTTTGGGTATGACAGCCGCATTACCTGCGGCATCTGGGTAGGTTTCCTGGAAGGCAAAAAGCCCATTTATCACGGAGCCTTCTCGTCAGACACCTGCGCCTCCGTGCTGGGCGCCGCCATCACGGAAGCGGAACGGCAGTTCCCTGCCGGAGAACTGGCCCCTCCCCCCAGCGTAGAGCGGGTGGAAATCTGCCTGACCACCGGGAAAAGGGCCACGCACAGCTGTTATGACATTGACCCGTCGGATAAAAAATACCGCCGCCACACCATATTCGAATACCTCCGCAAAGGGGATTCCAGCCTGCCTTTCTGCGACCTCCACGGGGAGGACGTCTCCGCACCCGTCTCCACCTTCACGGCCCAGAACCGCATTCTTCCCCTGCCGCCCATCCTGCCCACCAGGCCCATCCTCCAGGGGGATGATCCCTACCATACGGAGCTGAACCAGGTCCCGGCCAACCGCAACTTTGAACTGCTGGGGGCTGGCGAAAACGTGCCGGAAGCGCAAGCCATTTCCGCAGATCCCGTTTCTTCAGACCATACGGATACAAGCATTACGCTGCCGGCGCCCAGACCCATCACCATTCCCGTGCCGGAATTCATCCACCTGTAACTTTTTCCCCTCATGCCTTCCCCATCCCAGGACACGGTAGCCTGCACATGCCCGTCATGCGGCAACCTCTTTGCCGTGAAGGCGTCTTTTCTGGGACGCCAGGTAAAATGCCCCATCTGCACCGCTTCAGTAACAGCCAGGCAGGAAGAAAAGCCCAGGCCGGAAACGGAAGAACAGGACGCCGTCCCCTGCCTCTGCCATGTTTGCGGCAATCCCTTTGCCGTCAGGGCCGCCTGCGTAGGAAGCCGTGTGCAATGCCCCGTCTGCCACTCCGCCGTCACGGCCGTCAAACAGGAAGAAGCACTTTCAACATTCCCGGGCCGGACGCCTGAAGTTGCAGAGAAAGCGCCCGGAAATCCGAAACAACCGGCTATTCCGTCATCTGCCGCCGGTGTTCCGCACACTTCCGCGTACTCCGCTCCGCATACACCGCTCGCACCAAAGAAAAAGACGGACAGACGGACCATTTCCGTTCACGGGCCTACCACTCCGGGCCCCAATAAATCCACGACAAAAATCCGTAAAAGGAAAGAGGGAAACGCCGCTCCGGCCATTGCCGCGCCACGCTGCGCCGCCCTGGCCCCGGAAGAACCGGAATACCGCACTGCCGCCGCGGACCCCATGCGCAGCGAACGCCGGCCCACTTGGCATATATGGCTTTTTGTCGCGGGACTGGTTCTTTCCCTTCTGGGCGTGTTCATGTTCCTGCGCGGGAGGGATATGGAAGCGGAAAACTCCAAACTTCTGAATATCTCAGACCGGTTTGTGGATCATGAAGCGCTCTTTTCACAGGAAGTGAATAAAGACCTGCTGGAGCAATTGCAGCAGAGGGAGCGGCAATACCGGCTCATAGCCCACAGCCGCAGGGAGGAAGACCGGAAGGCAGAATCCATTTCCCCCCATATCACGGCGGCCATGAATGAACTGGCCCTTTACTGCATGGCGGAATCGGATGAAGAGAGGCTCAACTACGTGATGAATCCCGCAGCCGTAGCTCCCAAAATGGCCTCTTGGGCCTCCTACGGCCAATACAAGGACTACCTGCCCCAGGAAGCGGGCAGAAGCTCCAAAAACGGGGACCTGCTCCAAATCACCGTGCTGATGGACGACAACACTATCCGCCCGGCGGTTTTCCTGTATGACCGGAATTCAGGAAAATGGAAGCTGGACTGGGAAGCCTGGGAGGGCTATTCCCCCATGCTCCCGGCGGAGCTGGAAGCCAAAAAGCCCTCCACCCCCGTTCCCGTCAGAATCATCCTAAGCATGTCCGGCATTTATCAGCCCCCTTTCCTGGAGGAATCCTCCGCGGAAAGCTACCGCAACACGTCTTATCTCAACTTCACCCTTGAGTTCCCCAACGGGGAACGCCTGAATGCGTACGTGGACAGGTATTCCCCGTTGGCCCTGGAACTGACCAGGCTGCTTTACAACGGCCCCGTGCGCACCTGCGTGCTCATCCGCTATCCGGAAGACCTGCCCGGCAACCGGGCCGTTATTATTGACCAGCTTCTGCACTCCGGCTGGATGAGCGACGCCACCCGCAGGCTTCTTCCCACCAATAATTGAAAATCAAAAATCGGTTCCCGCTTTCCATGAGTTCCAAAGCACTAGCGCAAACACAGGACAAAGCCCTCCAACTCAACCTGGCTTCCACCATTTACGGCACCTTTGCGGAAATCGGAGCCGGACAGGAAACGGCCAACTGGTTTTTCCGGGCATCCGGAGCCGCCGGAACAGTAGCCAAAACCATTTCCGCTTATGACATGACCGTCAGCGACACCCTGTACGGGCCGGTCAAGCGCTACGTTTCTGAAGAACGCCTGAAAGGCATGCTGGACTACGAATTTACCCAGCTCGTCAACCGCCTGGGCCCCCAGCGCGGCAAAGACACCCGCTTCTTTGCCTTCTGCAATACGGTAAAAGTCAAAGGCTACCGGGACAACGGCCCCTGGCACGGCTGGATAGGGGTGCGCTTCCAGCTGAAACCGGAGGCAAAACCGTCCGACCTGATTATTCACGTTCGCCTGAACGACCCGGACCACGACCGCCAGATGAAGGACCTGGGCATCCTGGGCGTCAACATCCTGCACGCCGTCTTTTTCAAAAGGGACCGTCTGGAGGAATTCATTGAATCCCTAGTGGACAATCTGGATCCCCGGCTGGTGGAAATAGATGTCGTCCGTTTTGAAGGCCACGGTTTTTCCATGGTGGACAACCGTCTTTTTGCGCTCCAGCTCGTCCAGTCCGGCCTGACGCCGGCCACCCTGTTCCTGGCGAACGGCCAGGTGGCCCAGGCGGCGGATGTGCTGTACAAGCGCCCCATCGTGTTGATGAGGGGCAGTTTCAACCCCGTCTGCAATCTGCATCTGGAAGTCATGGCCCAGGTGAAAAAAACCTTCCTCTCCCACATCAATGAGACGCAGGCGGACCGCTGCATGGAAATTTGTGAAATATCCATGAATAACCTGCTCCGCGGCGATGATGTGGACCATCTGGAATTCCTGGACAGGGCGGACAGCCTCAAGGCTCTCGGCAAAAACGTGCTGATTACCAAAATGGCCCGTTTCGACAACCTGTCCGGGCTGCTGGCGCGCTACACGAGAGAACCCATTGCCATCGCCCTCTCCATCGGCCTGCTGAATGAGCTGTTCAAGGAAAAATGGACGGAGGACATTCCCGGAGGCATTCTGGAATCCTTCGGCCGCACCTTCCAAAACAAAACGCGCCTGTACGTCTCCCCGTGGCTCAACCGCAAATCCGGGGAATTCGTCACGGCACGCACTTTCCGCGCGCCGGAACAATACGTGCACCTGTACCAGCACTTCCTGGCGAACGGCCTGGTGGTGGACGTGCCCTTTTTCAATGAATTCCTGCTGCGCCACACGCCGCGGGACATCCAGCGCATGATCGCTGCGGATGAAGACATCTGGAAAACGCTGGTTCCGGAGGAAGCGCACCGTTCCGCCCTCCACTTCCGCTGAGTTCCTTTTCAGCAGGCCGCCCCTTCCTCCCCCTCGGCACAGCCCTCCCAATGCCGCGGTCTCTCCGTTCCTGAAACCGGATAATCCGGCACGGCCCCTCCCGCCTGCCCTGCCGGGCTTCCCGCCACTGGTCAGGAAAACTTAACAATTCCGTAAGATTGTCTTGCCATAAGGCAGGAATCTCATTAAGGTCTCCGAGTTCCATTTTTATCATGAATACCATTATTATCGGCTCCCAATGGGGCGACGAAGGCAAGGGCAAAATGATCGATTTCCTGACGGAATCCGCCGACGTGGTGGCACGCGGCCAGGGCGGCAACAACGCCGGCCATACTGTAATTGCCAATGGAAAGAAATATATTCTCCACCTGGTTCCCTCCGGCATCCTGTGGCCGGACAAGCTTTGCGTCATCGGTAATGGTGTGGTGCTGGACCCCATCGGCCTGGTGGAGGAAATCAATGAACTCCGCGGCCAGGGCGTGACCATTACAAAAGACAACCTTCTCATCTCCGACCGCGCCCACGTGGTCCTTCCCTTCCACAAGGAAATGGACGCCGCCCAGGAATCCGCCCTCGGCAAAAAAGCCATCGGCACCACCAAGCGCGGCATCGGCCCCACTTACGCGGACAAGGCGCGCCGCATCGGCGTGCGCATGGCGGATATGAGGGATCCCGCGATTTTTGACGAAGTGCTGCGCCGCCGCATCAAGATGGCGAATGCGGAAATGGAACGCATGGGCCTTCCCGCTATGGATGAAGAAAAAATGGTGGCGGAAGTAAGCACCGCCGCGGATGTGCTGCGCCCCCACATCACCAACACCATTCCGGTTATGCACGAAGCCGTGGCCTCCGGAAAAAGCATTCTCTTTGAAGGGGCCCAGGGAGCTTACCTGGATGTGGACTTCGGAACCTATCCGTTCGTCACCTCCTCCAACACCTCTTCCGCTGGCGCCTGCACCGGCACGGGTGTTCCTCCGCACAAAATTGACCGCATCATCGGCGTCTGCAAGGCCTACACCACCCGCGTGGGCGCAGGCCCCTTCGTCACGGAGGATGAAGACATCTCCAACCATCTGCACAGCATGGGCCGCGAATTCGGCGCCACCACGGGCCGCCCCCGCCGTTGCGGCTGGGCTGACGGCGTGCTGCTGCGCTTCTCCGCCATGTTCAACGGTTTTGATGAAATGGCCATGACCAACCTGGACGGCTACGACAAGTGCCCGGAAATTAAAATCTGCACGGGTTACGATCTGGACGGGGAAATCCTGGCTTATCCGCCCGCCACAGTGGATGAATGGGAACGCTGCAAGCCCGTGTATGAAACGGTGCCCGGCTGGATGCAGGACATTTCCTCCTGCCGTTCCTGGGAAGAGATTCCGGAACAGGCCAAGAAATTCGTCAAACGCATGAGCGAGCTCATCGGCTGCCCCGTCACAACCGTGGGCGTAGGCCCCGACCGCGAACAGACGATTGCCGTGCAATAAACCTCGGCAGTTCTCGTTATTATTTCCTTCAAAGCAGTTCCGCATGCATGGCGGAACTGCTTTTTTATTGTCAGCTAATAAAGGCCGAACACACGTTTCAACGCTTTCTCCGCCACCGTTTCTCCACGGCAGCGGCATGGGAAAAACTTATTTTCCACCCTGCATCTTTGCATGAAGCGCGGAAATGCCTCCTCTAAAACACATGAAAACGGCAATTTTGCCGCTTCCAGGTCAGGAAAAAGCAAATAAATATCATCCAAAACAGCCCGGCGGAACTGGTGAAGCTGCCGTTGGAAAGCCCATGCCTGGGAGTTCTCGGAATGATTTGACGGATACTTCCCTCCTGATGATAATAAAAGAGGAGGCGGGATCTTTCCCGCCTCCTGTAAAACAGCAATTGGACTCCCCGGCTCAGGCACGTCTGCGGCGCATCATGAGGGCAGCCAGACCAATCAGGCTGAGGGATGCCGTAGCCGGTTCGGGAACGGCAGCCGCCGCAATGGCATTAAGATTGGCTTCCTGGGAAGCACCAGCCTGCAACGTGGTATTATCCACGACAAGGTATTTGACGTAATCCGTGCCATAGGTAAATGAAGTCAGGGCTCCGAACCCGCTCGCTTTCAACCCTGAATCCTGACCACCATAAGTGGTGACGGTTCCTTCGGAATCAACCAGAGTCAGGTAAGTCCAGGTTCCGGTGCTGGTAATCTGATAAGTGATGGCGGCGGATTCATAGCTGTTTTCGGTGAACAATTCCTTCAATCCCGTATTCAAATTGAGTGAAGAACCGTTGACGGAAGTAATCGTGCGGTTGTAGTTCTCTCCTTGCCAGGAACCATAAATGCCCGCCGTGGGAGTTCCTGAAGAAACGTAGTTGAGGCCCAGGCCGATCATATTATTATTGGCGGAAAAAATATTCGCCTTGACGTTACCTGCCAGGATGGCGTCTTGGAAAGCCTGAGCGTCCAGGGCCATGGTCACGGAGAAATTGCCGTAACCGGAGTTTATACCTTCCGTCAGGGTATATGACCCGCCCGCTGCCTGCAATGCACTGGAATCCAAAGTAAGGACGGTTGCACCCTGAACCATGAGGGAAGAAGCTACTACACAAGAAATCAAAAATAATGTTTTCTTCATTTGGCTGTTCTAGGTTGAAAAGAAAAGAGCGACGCGCTCTCCCAGTGCGGTACATATAGGGGATTTAGAATCCGGGAACAATAACAAATATTGAAAATCAACGTCTAATTCATCTTAATCAGTTGTTTTTTAATATCATATATAATTTCTGGTCTTTTTTTATTTCATCTTATCCGAATACAGGTAAATATGTTATGAGAAGGAGAAAATATTTAAGTGCGCAGCGGATTCTAAATTCGCAATAAAAATTACAGAGAAAATCTGATGCTTTTTTCCCGTTTTACACTCCTTTTGGCTCCCTCACCCGACGTACATTCAGACAGCCCCCTGCAAAAAACAATAATCTCCCTAAGCTACCATGTTCCAACTGGTTCCACTTCTTTTGCGGAAGGAATACGGCGATGGGAGCTGCCCTTCCGCTTGCTCCATCATGCCTGTCTTAGGAAAAGGCCCCTGAAGGACAGCCCGCCTTTCCTTTTTCCGGAAAGACGGTGAAAAAAGGATATTCGTGTCAGCATTTAAACGGAGTTATGATACTTCCGGGAAAAGCCTTGTCTGACTGTCTGTATGAGACATGCCATTCTTCCCTCCATGTGCGCTGTTGCCGTCGCAGCCTCCTGCAGTCCCGCCCTTGCCCAACAGGCGGCTCTCGCTGCGGCGGTTTCCCCTGCTTACCTGAACACGGAACGCGGTCTGCGCGTGAAAACTCTGGAAGGCAGGGAAATAAGCCCCAGCCTGATGAAAGGAATGCGCCCGGAAGAACAAATCACCAAAAGGACGCCCGGCGTTCCCACCAGGCCCAGCGTACTGCTTCAGCACGAAGGCGGAACATCCGCTCCCGGCCTGGAATGGTTTGCGGCCAAGCCCCTTAAAATGATGCCGTACCTGGACAGTTCCTACGTTTTCGGCAATACCTGCGCGGAACCGAACGCCTGGATACGCGAAGACATGATTTCCACCGGAGCGCAGAAGCTCAAGACCGCTCTCTCCAGATACGGCATTACTTATTCCGCCCAGTTCGGATTCAACTACACGGGGCTGACGGGCGGCGGCCTGAACGGAAAAACGGATTTCCCCTCCTACAATGGTTCCCTGCTGACCAATATCACCATCTTCCGCAATCATTCCACGGGCAGCGGCCTGTACCTGGCCTCCGAGTTCGACTTCGGCAACGGCTTTGACTTCAATGAAGGCAGTAAAGGCCCCAAAACCACTCTGGGCTCCCTCCAGAACCCCACCAGCTCCTTCCAAGGCCCGGACCCCCACCTGAGCAACCTGAGCCTGGCATGGGTGGGAGCGGGAGGAAAGCTTCTGCTGATGGCGGGCCAGCTGGACACCACCAACTACATGGACCACAACGCTTACGCCAATTCCCATAACAATAACCTCACCAACAGCGTTTTCGGCAATAATCCCGTACTCCCCCTGACGGATAATTCCCTGGGATTCCATTTCGCGTGGCAGCCAACCACCTCCTTTTACGTGATGGGAGCCACCTCCGCCAATAACATGACTCAAAACCACAATCCTTTCCGGAACCTGAATTCCGACAATTGGACGAACGTGCTTGAATTCGGCTACGTGGCGGAAGATTTTTGCAGCATGGGCCCCGGCGTGTACCGCCTCCAGCCCTTTTTCACCACCAGCAACGGTGAAAACGGGGGCGGCGTAGCTGTAAACTTCCAGCAGCAGCTGGGCCGCAGCAGCCACCTGGGGTGGTTCTTCCGCGGCGGCTGGGCAAGCGATGACGCAGCCACGCTGACCGGCGTACGCTGCGCGGCCACCACAGGGCTGGTGCTTCTTTCCCCCTTCCGGGGAAAGGGCGCATCCAATGACGGATACCTGGGCCTCGGTTTCCTCTGGCAGCAGGGGGCTAAAAAGAACGGCCCGTACGTGAACAGGAATGAATACGGCATTGAATTGACGTACGTGGCCCAGGTGACGCCCACCATGACGCTCCAGCCCGATATTCAGCTTGTCAAGAATCCCGTCAACGGCCGCAGAGGGCAAACGGCGGTGGTTTTCCAGATCCAGAACGTCTGGTCCTGGTAGAAGCCCTTCCGGAAAACTGGAAAATATTGATCGCATTTCCCGGAAATCCTGTCTAAATGGAAATGTTCTTATTTGGACCACGCACATGAAGCGCATTCAGCAACCTTCCATGCAGGAGGCGGAGCAGGCCTCCCTGAATCATGAGATTTTAAATACATGGCGTCCCGGGGAAACTCTGGGGGAACACATGGAGCGCCGCGGCGTCAGCCGGCGCGAATTCAACAAGTGGTGCCTGAAAATGATCTCCCTGATGGGTGTTGCCACTGTAACGGGCGGCATTTCCAACGCCCAGGAGATTGCGGACAAGATGGCCGCATTGAAACGTCCCGTAGTCATCTGGCTCCAGCTTCAGGAATGCACCGGTTGCCTGGAAAGCACTATCCGCAGCTATAACGAAGAAATCGGGGACATGGTGCTTTCCGCCGTCTCCATGCCTTACGTGGAACTGCTGATGGCCCCTTCAGGAGAGGCCGCCAATCAGGCTCTGGAAGACGCGATCAGGGAGCCCCACATCCTCGTCATCAACGGTTCCGTTCCGGTCAATGACGGCGGGGTGTACTGCACCGTGGCCGGAGATACCGTGGAGAACATGCTGCGCCATTGCGCGGAAAACGCCTCTCATATCCTGGCCGTGGGTTCGTGCGCGTACTTCGGCTCCATCCAGGCCGCCCGTCCCAACCCCACCGGGGCCGTGGGCATCCGGGATATCCTGACGGACCGCACGGTCATCAACGTGCCCGGCTGCCCGCCCATCGGGGACGTGATTACGGCCGTCATCATGTACATCCTTACATTTGACCGCGCCCCGGAATGCGACCTGGAGTCGCGCCCGCTGATGGCATACGGCACCCGCATCCACAATAATTGCCCGCGCCGCGCCCATTTCGACGCCGGACAGTTCGTCAACGTGTTTGACGACGAGAACGCGCGGGAATGCTTCTGCCTGTACAAGGTGGGCTGCAAGGGCCCGGATACGTTCTCTCCCTGCCCCATCGTCAAATGGAATGGCGGCGTCAGCTTCCCCATCCAGTCCGGCCACCCGTGCATCGGCTGTACGGAGCTGTACTTCTTTGACCGCATGACTCCGTTTTACAAGACGCTGCCGAACGTGAACGGCTTCGGCGTGGAAGCCTCCGCCAACATCATCGGGGCTGTGGGCGTAGCCGGCGCCGGAGCGGCAATCGCCGCCCATGCCGTGGGCTCCGCCATTCATTACAGGAAGCAGCACATGAAGGAGGAAGCAAACGTCTCCCTGCCCGCCTTCGGGGACGCTCCCGGCTCGCCCGACAAGGACACTGAAGAATAGCCAGAAGCCCTCACCACCAGATTACCATGAGCAATTACACATCAGCGGACGTTCCGGAATCCAGCCGGGTGGTCATTGACCCGGTAACGCGCATCGAAGGCCACCTGCGGGTGGAAATGGAGGCCGGGGACGGCGTCATCAAAAATGCCTGGACGTCCACCACGCAGTACCGCGGCATTGAGGTGATCGCCTGCAAGCGGGATCCCCGGGACGTTTGGGCTTTTGTGGAACGCATCTGCGGCGTCTGCACGGGTACGCACGCCATCGCGGCCCTGGCTGCGGTGGAAGACGCGCTCCAGTACCCGGTGCCCGTCCAGGCCCGCCTCATGCGCGACCTGGTCAGCGGAGCCCTGGGCATCCAAGACCACGTCATCCATTTTTACCAGCTCCAGGCCATGGACTGGGTGGACGTGATGTCCGCCCTGAAGGCGGACCCCGCGGAAACCGCCGCCATCGCCAAGTCCCTTTCTGACTGGCCCCTGTCCTCCGCCGCGTATTTCGCCGGAGTGCAGAAGAAGCTGAAGGACTCCATCGCCTACGGGCAGTATTCCATCTTTACGAACGGCTACTGGGGCCATCCGGCCTACAAGCTGCCGCCGGAGGTGAATCTGCTGGGCGTGGCGCATTATCTCCAGGCCCTGGTCTGGCAGCGGGACATGATCAAAATCCACACCATCCTGGGCGGCAAGAACCCGCACCCGAACTTCCTGGTCGGCGGCATGGCCTGCGCCATCAACATGAACAATGACCAGGCCATCAACCAGTTTTCCCTGAGCTACCTGAAGCAGCTGGTGCAAACCTGCCACGATTTCATTCACAAAGTATATTATCCGGACATTGTAGCCATCGCCGGATTTTATAAGGACTACGCCCACATTGGCGCGTCCAACCCCAATTTTTTCTGCACCGGGGCTCCGTCTGAAATCAACACGGGCGCCCCCGCCGGCAAAGGCATGATCAAGCCCGGCGTGCTTCTGAACGGGGATTACAGGAACGTGCTTCCCTTTGACCAGGACAAGATCAGGGAATTCGTCACCAGCTCCTGGTACAGGTATACGGAAGGCAGGGACGCGGGCCTGGCTCCGTATGACGGGGAGACGAATGCGGACTACAACGGCCCCAGGCCGCCCTACAAATGGCTTTCCGACCACCCGCAGTACACCTGGGTGAAAGCCCCGCGCTATGACGGCCACGCGATGGCCGTGGGCCCGAACGCCCGCATGATGATTGGCTACGCCCAGGGGGTTCCCGCCATCGTGGAACGGGTGGATGCCGCCTGCGACAAGCTGGGCCTGCCGCGCGACAACGCTTTCATGAACTCCACGCTGGGCCGCGTATACGGCCGTGCGCTGGACGCCCTGATCAACGTGGACATGATGGTGGACCAGCTCCAGGAAATGACGGACCGCATCAGGAACGGGGAAACCTCCACCTTCAACCCGGAAAAATGGGAACCGGAAACCTGGCCCTCCTCCTGCAAGGGCGTGGGCTGGGTGGAAGCGCCCCGCGGCAGCCTGAGCCACTGGGTGCGGATTGAAAACGGCCAGACGGTGAATTACCAGGCCGTAGTCCCCAGTACATGGAACAGTTCCGGACGGGACGCGGCGGGGCAGATGGGGCCATATGAATATTCCCTGGCCCATACCGGGAAACACCCGCTGGTGGACCCCTCCCGCCCGGTGGAGCCCCTGCGCACCATTCACAGCTATGACCCGTGCCAATCCTGCGCCGTCCATTTGTTTGACGAAGAAGGGGAGGCCATTCTGACCAGACAGGACCCGTGAAAACGACTCTTATCGATAACGACCTCACCCTGGCGGTGGAGGATGCCATTCCGGCCAGTCCGGTGTACGCTCCGGAAGAAATCCTAGCTCTGGCCGTGTGCGCCTCCCCCAACGGCAGCAGGGACGCGGGAGACCTGGCCCTGCTCCATGCCGCGCGGGAACGCGGCATAACCCTCCCTTACGCCCAGCAGGAAAACTCCTGGGAGGCTCCCTCCCGGGAAAGGCCGTACAGCACGGCTGTTCTGAAAGCCGCAGACAAGGCGGACGCCTCCCCTTTCATGGTAGCCCGCGGCAATCTGAAGGCGCTGGAAAAACTGTGCGAAGTCAGCTCCCTGGAAAAGGAGCGCATGAACAAGGCCTTTGAAGAGCATTCCCCCTCCGGCTTTGAACCCGTGGCCGTGGCCGTCCACCGGTCCGGCGCGCCGTGGCGCCTGTTGGGCGTCGTGCCCATGCACGCCATGAGGGACGTGCGCCGCCTCTCCATGGCCAAGGCCAATTTCCGCTATTTCCACGTCTGGGACTGGCCTCTGCGCGTGCTGCACTGGACGTGGGTGCTCTGCATCATCGGCCTGTCCGCCACAGGCATCTGCATCGCGGAAGGGTGGTTCCTGAAAATGGGGGATCTGCACGGGGCTTTCCAATTCGGAACGCTCCGCTTCGTGCATTACGCGCTGGGGTGGATTCTGGTGGTGGTGATGATGCTGCGTTTTTCCTGCTTCTTCATGGCCTCCAACAAATACCAGAGTTTCCGGGCCCTGTTCCCCGTTTCCAGACAGGAGTGGAAGGATTTGTACGCCACAGCGGTGGACTACCTGTTCGCCCGCAGTTATGACGGCCCCCGCTACATCGGCCACAATCCCCTGCAGCAGTGGACATACACGGGCGTGTACGTCCTGTTCACCACCATGGTGGTGACCGGGCTGGCCCTGTATGCCCTGTATGAGCCGCGCCACTGGTTCTACCGTTGGTTCATGCCGCTGAACGACCTGATAGGCATTCCGTACGTGCGCCTGGTGCATCTGATCGGCATGTGGTGCTTCATCATCTTCGCCATGATCCACGTGTACCTTTCCATCCTTTCCGGGAACGTGGACCGGGACGGCACCATCTCCTCCATGTTCAGCGGCGGACGATGGCTGCGCAAGGGCGTCAAATTCCGGGATGAATAACCTCTCTGCCCTCCCCTTGACATGAAATTGGAGCCATACACGGAAGAACTGCGGGGCTGCCCCGTGAAGGGAAATGCCTATCCCGTGCTCGTGCTGGGCATCGGAAACCCGCTTATGGGGGACGACGGCGCAGGCGTGGAGCTGGCCCACCGCCTCCAGGAACGGGACTACGGCCCGCTGGTCCACGTGGAGGAAGGGGGAACGCAGGGCATGACCCTGCTTCCCCTGCTGGAAGATGCGGACACGCTCATCCTGCTGGACGCCGTCAGGACGGGGGCCCTGCCGGGAACCGTCGTCACGCGCAGCCGGGAAGAACTGCCGCGCCACTTTTCCCGCGTTATGTCTCCCCACCAGATAGGCATGAAGGAAGTGCTGGGGGCGGCCCAGCTGTGCGGCACCCTGCCGCGCGCCATCACGCTGGTGGGAGTGGAGGCCCTGCATACGGATTTCTGCCGCCCCATGTCCGCGGAGGTGCAGGAAGCCTTGCCGAAGGCACTGGACACGGCGGAGGCCCTCATCGCCCGCGCCCTGGCGGAACATCAGGCCCGGAAAAACGCCCATGCATGAAGTAGGCATCATGGAAGGCGCGCTGGACATGGCCCGGCGGCTTATGGAAAAACGCGGAGGAAACAGGCTGAGGCGCGTGCACATGACCATCGGCAGCCTGAGCGGCGTGGTGCCGGAAGCCCTTCAATCCGCCTTCCTGGCCCTGAAAGACTCGTATGCGGCGCAGGATGCAGCCCTGGACGTCGCCTGGGTGGAGGCCGTGTGCCGCTGTGACGCATGCCGGGCGGATTTTTCCTTTACGGAACACGGCTACATCTGCCCCAGCTGCGGAGAACCGGCCCTGGCCATCCTGCGCGGGCGGGAACTGGAGCTGACCCGTGTGGAGTGGGAATGAACAGTGCCCCTTCCGGGAAAAATAAGGGAAATTTACGCGAACACTTTCCCCGGACGGATGGTCTAATACCATTGGAGCGCATCCATCGCGCCTCAAACGTCAAACCAACTATGTAACCAGAGCCATGAGCAATATCAACCCATTCATTCTAACAGGGATGATGCCGCTTTCAGCCTCATCCATGAACCGTGTCTCCTACATGTGCCCGGTCACCATCAGCAATGATGTAGTGCAGGGCCAGACGGACATTCAGGATTCCCTTACCGTTGATTCCGGCGGAAATCTTTACATCATCAACGCTCCTGTTTACGTGGGCGGCCCCAACCAGCCGGACCACGGGCACCGCACCGCCCACCTCGTCATCCGGAACGGAGGCGCCATGACGCTCCTGGGCAACCTGCCGGACCATATGACCGTTTTCCTGGGGGACAAAGCCAACGGCAGCCTGGAAATCAACGGCGGCCGCCTTCTGATGGGCCAGGGGCGCATTCAGGGCACCAGGGAGCATGAAGGCAGAATCGCCATGACGGACGGCTGGCTCTTCGCCTCGGAAGTGGATCTGCCGGCGGAGGGCTCGGAACTCGTGATCAGGCACGGCCTGATGCGTATCAGAAAACTCTCCGGCAATGCATCCACCCGCATTTACGGAGGCGTTCTGCACGTAAAGGAGGAAGCCCGCGCCAGCCGCATCCATCTGATAGACGACGGCGTGCTGCTGCTGGGCAGCGTCACCAGCCAGCCTTCCGCGGACGTCATGGCCGGAGCGGGCATCAACTTCCGCGGGGACGGCGGAGCGCTGGTAATCCGCATCCCCCACCCGGAAAACGCTCTGACGCGCACGCGGGAAGCGGAACATGTCTTTGACGAACTGCTCCGGAGGGGCAAGCTCTTTCATGACAGTGAACCCATGACCAGCTTCCAGGGGTTCCATATGAGGGAGTTCACGGGGCATGACGGACTGGCGTACGCCGCGCTGCGCCCCTCCGCCCAGCTGAACGCGGAACAGAATCAGGTTACCCGCCTGCTCCATACGTTCATGTACGGCGGCAGTGAAAAGGACATGCCCATCTGAACCCCTCCGGCAAATGGAAAGCCCTCATCAAAAAACCGCCGGCATTCCGTACCGGCGGTTTTTTCATCTGTTGATCTGCTGAAAAACGGAAAAACGTTATTTCAGGAATTTAATCGTGAAGGGAGCCACATAATCGTAATTCCCGTTCGCCGCCTTGACGGCAGCGATAATGGAGAAAACGATCCAGGCGATAACCACCACGGGGGCGAGCACGAACCCGATCAGGATCAAACATGAAAGACAGGCCGCAACCGTATAAATCGCCCAGGAAATCTGGGCATTCAGAATATTCTTTCCTACTTTGTCCACCAGAGGGTTGGCATCCTTCCAGACCAGCCAGCAGATCAGGGGCGGAATAATGTTCACGCCGGCGGAGCCTCCGAAAAAGACGGCCACCAGCGGAGAAACCGCCGTCAGGATAGCCTGCGTTTTATCCGATTGTTTCTCAGGGGCGGGCTCCTGAACCGGTTCCTGGATGATTTGTTGTTCTTCGTCCATAAAAATAAAGAGATGGAAAGCGGATGAAGGAGAACGGAAACCTTTTCCGTTTCATTCCGCCTTGATGAGACCTTTTTTACATATTCCTCCCCGTAGTCAAGCTTCCAGACCGTCCGCCCCCTGAATAAAAAACGTTCTCCAGCAATCATCCTTGCCACCACGCAGGCCGGAAGCCATACTGCCGGTCATGACCAATGCCCTGACGCTGCTCGTCTTCTCCGCCTGTCTGGGAGCCTGCGCCCCGGGAATACCGGAAATCCCGCCTCCCGCTTCTTCCGTCACCCGCCGTGAAGCCCTGGCAGCCAGCCGGGCCTATACCTCCATGATTTGGCGGGGCTCTCTCCGGAATGTCCGCCACGGGACGGACGGGGACGGCATCCGGACAGACACGCCGGACGCCTCCGCAGCCGGATATGATGCCGGAGCATGGTGGAAACCGGGCATGCGTTCCATCGGCATGCCGTACAAATGGGGCGGCTTCGACACCCCGCGACAGTTCTCCGAACGCCTGAAGGCGGATGCCGCCAACGGAGGGCTTCCCGCTGCGGCCGGCGACATGGGCACCCCGGAAAAGCAGGCCGCGGGAGACGCCGCCGTCAGCCGCTTTGCCGCCGGAGTGGACTGCTCCGGCTTCGTCTCCCGCTGCTGGCGGCTGGACAGGCCCTTTTCCACACGGGAACTCCCCGCCCTCTGCACGCGGCTTCCCTCCTGGGAAGACCTCCGGACGGGAGACATCCTGATTGTGCCGGGGCGCCATGTGCTCCTGTTCATCCAATGGGAGGGAACGGAAAAGAACAGGTTCCTGGGCAGTGAAGCCGGCCCCCTGCCGGCCTGGAAATGTTCGGAGCATGTGTTCAGCCGCGCCATGCTGGAAAACAGCGGTTACCGCCCCATGAGATACAGGGGCATGCGGGACTGAAAACAGGTTCCGGAACATCCGTGCCCCTCTTTCTTTCCCGGAACAGGAATAAGGGGGAAGACATCGGGAAACATTCCGGAAGTTCTCCTCTCCCCCCCTTCCATAAAAAGAAACCCGGCATCCCATGCGGCAGGGATGCCGGGCTGCAGGCCGCCCCGTCAAAGGCGGCGGCCTAGTCAAATGCCGGGAATTACAACGGCTGTACGTTCATATGGAACACCTTCCCCTGGAAGGAGGAGCCAAGTTCCTTCAGAGGCAGAATGAACGTGGAACGGTGAACTTTGGGACGATGCTTGAATTTGTCCGAAAAATCCTTGGACTTGTCGGAAAAATTCTTCAGCACGGCAGTTCCGGCAGGTTCCCCGTCAAGCAACAGGCTGGTTTTCTCCGGTTCTCCCACAATTTCCACCTTGACCTTCTTGCCCACGGGCAGCTTGGCGCCGAAGGAAAATTCCAGAGAATCGTCACGGCGGAATCCGACGGTGCCGTCCTTCATGACCGCAAGCAATTCGCCCTCAGGCGCAGCAAGCAGCACCTGCTCCTTCCCTTCCGGAGCGGCAGTCAATTCCAGTTCCATGGTCAGGCGGTAATTCGGCCCCAGGGCAGGTTTGTCCAGCTTCTGGGGGAGGGAGGAAGGCTCCACCGTAAAGGGCTGGCTGTCTTTCCATTTGTGCAGGGGATTGGTGCGCGGAGCGTTGCCGATGGAGGAAACCAGCTCGCGATGCTGTTCAAACGTATCCGGAGCCTTGGCGGTTCCCCACAGTTTCTGGCTGAGCACGTCCATGGAACCGGAAATGATCCCCCAAATGTCATAAGGCGCGTACCCCGTATGCATAATGTCCGTTTCATCATTCCAGACGGCGAAGGTGCCTCCGAGGAGCTGGGGATGCCCGGAAGGCAGCGTTTCATTGCCGATGCGGTTGGGAATCCAGTTATTGTACAGCCCCTTATGGTTTCTGTCCATCCGGTAGTAGCCGGCAAAGGGAACGATATAAAGGGCTCCATCGTTCGTATTGATCACATCATAGCCCTGGTTGACGGCTTCCCATGCTTTCATCCAGCCGGTGCTCCAAAGGTTCATCTGGACCCCTTTGCTGACCACCGGAGTCTTGCCCGGCTTGGCGCTGAGGCTTCCCCAGATGCGGGGCGTATAACCGCGCTTGAGGGCATGGCTGAGCACGGCGTTTGCAAAGTGGCGGTAATCTTCCTTGTCCCCATAAAATTCATCCGCCCCCACATGCACCACGCCGCAGTCCGCGAACACGGGACGGCCCAGCTTGGGATCCTTCAGCATGTATTCGTCAAAAACCTTGCTCACCAGGTCGATCGTTTCCGGGTTGGCGGCGTCCAGCATCTCGCAGCGGCGCTTCTCATGATTCATGGGCCCTTTATAAATGAGATCGGGCCGCAGGCGCGTAAAGGAAAGGGCATGCCCCGGCGTGTCGAACTCCGGAACAATATTGACGCCGTACTTCCTGGCATAGCTGACCAGGTCGGCAAATTCCTTCTTGGTATAAAAAAGATCCTTGGCTGTCAGGGGCGTTCCGTCCTTTCCCTTCATTTTGGATTCCAGGCGGAAAGCCGCATAGCTTTCCTTGAACGGATCATGGCCGTTGTCCACATAGTGTTCGTGGAAAATATAGTTGTTGTTGATGACCAGGTGCAGGTCATTCATCTTGTACCAGGCCATGGTGCGGATCACGTCCTTCAGGAAACTGAGGGGGTAAGGCGTGCGCGCGACATCAAGCATGAACCCGCGGAGCTGGTAGCGCGGAAAATCCACGGCCGTGCCGCAGGGCACGCTGCCGGGCGTCTGGCGGAGCATCTGCAGCAGGGTGCGCGTACCCCAGAACAGGCCGGTGGGAGCCGCCGCACCAAGGCGGACGCCGTCCCTGGTAATCTGGAGCCGGTATCCTTCCCTGCCCAGATTGCCGCCCTTCAACAGGGAAAGGGAAATATCCGCCTTCGCCCCGGGGGCGACAAGCTTGACCTTCTTCCCCAGCACGTCTTCCATATCCGCCGCAAACAATTTGCCCAGCTCCTTGTCCGGGCATGCTATGGTGACCGTATTCCCCAGCTTATATTCTCCCTGTCCCCCCTTCCATTGCAGGATTTCCGGGATAATCCGCGGCTTGGGGTTGCCCTGGGCGGCCTGAGGAGCCTGCAGCATGATTTCATAATCCTTGCTGACGGCTTCCTTGCCGTCCTTGGTCACCTTGAAGCTGACGTTGACGGGGGTATCTGAAATAACAGGGGCTATCTTGCCTTTGCTGTTGACGAGCTGCTCATAGTCGGCCCCCAGCAATTTAATCTGGGCTCCGGAAACGCTCGGCATGGGCAGTTGCTTCGCTCCGGCTTTCACCGGAGGGATGGAAAGGGAATCCGCAATCTGCTTGGCGTCCTGCCCCATCACGGGAGACGCGGCAAGAACGGCGATCATCAGGAATAGGTTTTTCTTCATGTTTTAGTCTTGTTTAGGAAAAGGAAATGTCTGATTTGCTCCAAAAACTACGCGCCCGCCGCCCCTTTCTTGCAGAGAAAGGGAGAAAAGCGGAAGAATTCTCCCTCTCTCAACCGGGCGGGACGGACATTCCGCCCAAACGGATTGCCGCGCGCCGGGCTTCATGAAGGAAAACCGCCGGCCAAGAGAGGCTTTCCCTCCTGTTCCAATAAATTATTATCCCAAAGAACCCGTTGTTGGCGAGATAAAAAACGTGGAGCCCCGGGCTGCAGGGAAAAAAGATGCCGCACGACGGCAAAACGCCCCCCACGGCAAAAAACGGGAACCGGCCGTCCCTATTAGGGCGGCCCATTCCGGACAAAAAATAAAATCAGGCGCGGATATCAATCACCTCTCCGGCGGGAAAGCGCACCTTGGCCTCGCGGGCATAAGCGTCATCCTTGGCGCGGTAGCCCAGAGCCACCCCCACCACAGAGCGGTACGGCGTACCGTCCAGGCCCAGGATTTCATCATACTTGGCGCGGTCCATGCCGCCGATCGTGCAGGAATCCACCCGCAGGGCGGCGGCGGCGCTGAGCAGGAACCCCACGGCAATGTACACCTGGCAATCCAGCCAGGCATGCATCTTTTCCGGAGCCAGAGCCTCCACGTAGCTGGTATAAAAGTCGGCGGAGGAAGCCAGTTTTTCAGCGGAGGGTCGGCGCGTGAATTCAATCTGGGCCAGGTAACGGTCCACATCCCGCCTGGTGGCGTCGCGCCGGGAGCACAGCACCACGTAATGGGAACAGTCCTCCACCTGGGACTGGTTCCAGGAAACCTCCCGCAGGCGAGCCTTCAGTTCCCTGTTGGTCACGACGACAAACTTCCAGAGCTGAAGCCCCAGGGAGGAGGGACTGAGACGCAGGCTTTCCGCCAGCGCATGCCAGGTGGGCTGTTCAAGACGGGCTTCAGGATCAAATTTTTTGCAGGCGTAACGCCATTCCAGACCGTCAACATACTGTTCCGGGGAGATCATCATGCAGGGTGAGACACGAAAAACGGAAAAACTGTTTAAAGAACCTCTTTCAATACCTCAATGCAGCGGGCGTTCTCCGCAGGAGTGCCCACGCTGATGCGTATCCATTCCGGCAGGCCGTAACCGTCCTGCGCGCGGACGATGACTCCCCTGGCAAGCATATCCTGGAACACCTGCTTGCCCCGGCCCACTTTCACCAGGATAAAGTTGCCCTGGCTGGGAATCCATTCCAGGCCCATTTCCCGGAAAGCCTGCTCATAAAAACGCATGCCTTCCTTATTATTCTCCACAGTGCGGCGCACATGCTCCCGGTCCTCCAGGGCGGCCAGGGCGGCCTCCTGGGCCAGAACATGCAGGTTGAACGGAGCACGCGCCTTGTGCAGCATGCTGCAAACCGGTTCCGGCGCAATGCCGTAGCCCACGCGCAGCCCCGCCAGGCCGTAAGCCTTGGAGAAGGTGCGCAGAACAACCACGTTGCGGCCTTCTCGCACAAATTTGAGGGTATCCGGAGGATTGTCGGAAAACTCCCGGTACGCCTCGTCAAAGACCACCAGCACATGTTCCGGGACCTTCGCCATGAAATCGTCTATTTCCTGCTGTCCCACTACGGTGCCTACGGGATTGGTGGGATTCGTAATGAACACGACGCGCGTATTCTCCGTAATAGCGGCCAGGAAGCCGTCCAGGTCATGCGTCCAGTCCTCCTTGTTGGGCACTTCCACGTACGCGGCGCCAAACAGCTTGGACATGATAGGGTACATGGAAAAGGCGTGTTTGGCGGCCACCACCTCCGCACGGGGATTCAGCAGGGCATGGCAGATCAGTTCAATCACTTCGCTGCTGCCCGTGCCCACTACCGTCTGGCCGAACTCCACGCCGCAGAACTCCGCAATAGCGGAACGCAGGCGGAAAGCCGCTCCGTCCGGATAAATGTTCACGCCGGCAGCCGCACGGGCAATCGCCTCCACCGCCTTCGGGGACGGCCCCAGAGGATTTTCATTAGACGCCAGTTTCACAATATCATGGGGATTCAGGCCCAGTTCCCGGGCCGTCTCCTCAATCGGCTTGCCCGGCTGATAAGCCACCAACTCCAGCACATGCTGATTTGCGAAACTCTCAATACTCATAGCGGCGGAATGTTACCGCCATTCCCCGTTTCTGGCAATACGGATTTCCATCCGGCCGGCCCCTGGGAAGATGACAGCCGTTTAGAGAATCTGCGCTGGCGGAAAAGTGGAAACCTTTTCCGGAATTTTTCCATTCTTCCTGCAACGCCCTTCTACCGGAGAAAGGCAGCCGTCCACTTTCTCCGGCAGATTTCCGCCTGCTTTTCATGACGGACCGCCCAAATATGAAGGAGCACAGCCCCGGAATTCTTCAATGCCCCATAAGGTCAAAAACATTTCCCTTAAAAAGCGGGACGGCATTCCGTGACGGACGGTAAACCGGCCCCCTGCCCTCCTATTTTTTACGGCTGCGGCCCCTGCGCGGGCGGCTGCGCAGGGTCTGGTACCCGGCCACGACAAAGGCGAACGCAGTCACCGCCAGAAAGGAACGGAACAGCCAGGCCAGAAGTTCCCAGTAAATCTCCTGAGTCATGCGGAAGGTTTTTTACCGGAATCGGGAACGTTCCCCAAATCTTCCCGGAGGCGTTTGACGGCACAGGCAATCAGGGTGGCTTTATCCAGCTGGCAGCGTTCCATGTTCAGCGCGTCCGCTTCCGCATCCCGGAAAAAATGGACCGATAACGGCATTTTCCCCTTGATTTGAATTTTTTTCTGACTCTTTTTTTTATTTTCCGTCTTCATAAAAATCCTTTTTTTGGTGCAATAACGGCCTTAACAGCCCTTTTGCGCCCCTACAATGCACCTGAAACGGTATTTCAGTCAACAAAAATATACCATTAAAATGACTTTATGCAAAAAAGGTTGAAAAATAGCACCATTTTCGTTACAAAGGGTGCATGAGTGAGAATCAGGACGAACTCAAAGTGCAGATCAAGGCTTGGCTGAAACAGCAGAACATTTCCCGCAATGATTTTGCGGCGGAATGCTTCGTGTCTCCCAACACGGTCCGCAACTGGCTTGCCAAGGTGGCCATCCCCAAAGACAAGGAAGCTCTCATCCGGCTCATGATGGAAAAAACGGAAAGGGAGAAAAAACTGAAAGAGGCGGCAAGAGCCAATTGGAAGCCCTTTGTCGTCATGCTGAGTTCCGAGGATTACAAACTCATCGAAGAAGCCGCCAGAAGGGACAACATGACGGTGGAGGAATGGGCGGAAGCCACCCTGATCAAGGATGCCCAGAAGAGGATGAAAAATTATTACGACGACAGCAGCCTTCCGGAAGATGTATCCCTGGCGGCGGAAGTACCGGAGGAATACGGAGCTCCCAGACGTTCCGGCCCTTCATCATCTCCGCCCTCTTCTGCCCGCCGCAAGCCGCGGCAATAAATCCTGGAGGGCATGGCATCCCGCTGATGTCCCGCCTGCCGGCTTCCGCCAGCGTGCTGTTCCGCGGAGGGCTTCCCCAGGCGCCGGGAACACCGATCTCCTTTGTTGTGCGCCGAATCAACTTTTCTCTTGCTTTCCGTTCTCCAAAAGTTCTATTTACGTTGACTGTGAGTCAATTATTTTATCTACTGCTTTTTCCCGCCTTTTGTTTCCCGCTTTCGGCCCGCGCGAAAGCGGTTCCGCCGTCTGTTCCCGCCGTCTCCGTCAGGATGGTGCATCCGGACAGCCAGGAGCTGGACCGGGAAAGGAGCCCTGTTCCGGAAGGATACACGCCTTATACATACGAATTCCGCGACCGCCATGGAAAAATGCAGCGGGAACGGCTGTTCCTGAAAAATACCCCCATCATCACGGAATCGGAAGTGGAACAGGCAAGAATTGAGCCGGAGAGAAGAGAATGCCTCCACATCACCCTGAATACACAGGGCGGAAAAACCATGAAAGCGGCAACCTCCGCCATGAATCTGGGCCGCGACAGGCTGGCCCTCGTCGTTCAGGGAAAAATCAAGTCGGCCCCCGTGGTGCAGGCCGTCATATCCCGTACTTTTGAAATCTCCGGACTGGACGGAAAAAATGAAGCCTCCGGACTGGCGGAACTGCTCAACCGGCAGGCACCCACAGAAAAAAACACACCCTTCATTCCACAGGATCTGGCCCTGTACGCCGTCCATCCGGAAAGCCGCCGTCTGGTGGAAGAAGGAGTCCTACGCGTACCGGGCTTCAGGCTCTGGAAGCTCCCGGCGCACCGGCAGGAAAAAACGGGAGAGGAAGAATATCTGTTCCTGGGGAATTCTCCCATCATTTCCGGAGACTGCGCCAGACATGCGGAGCCAGATATGGAACATCCGGGAAGCCTGGACATCACCTGGAACGAAGAAGCATTCCGTAAACTGGAGCGGGCATCGGCCGAACTACGCCCCGGCAAGGACAGGATTGCTGTCGTTCTGCGCGGAACCATTCTGTCCACCCCCTTATTCCAGGGAATGCCTTCCCGCACCACTCTTATTCCCGGTCTGGGGGATGACAGCCGGCTGGATGCCCTGTGCCGGGCCATCAACAACACCCTTCTGCCGCTGACGGAACAGCAAAAACGGCATGTGAGGGAAAACGTGGCTCTTTATCCCATCCATCCGCGCAGCCGGGAATTGGAACAGCATTTTCTTCCGGAACTTCTGCAGGGAAAATCCATCCGCCTGAAAAGCGGATTCCGTTCCATCCCCTATACCTGCCCCGATTTCCCGAACCCCGTCCGGACCTATGTCTTCATCCGCCCGGAATCCCTCATTGGGCCGGAGGACATTCAGGAGGTGGAACGCGACCAGGATGGAACAATCTCCTGCCAACTTCTGCCCGGGGCATGGGAAAAAGCGTTTGCTTTCATGAAGGCAAACCCTGCGGGCCAGGTGGAGGCGGCAGTTGTTTTCCGGGGGAACATGCGCCTCCGGTTTGAAATCAAAAGATTCTCCCTTCAACTGTGGGGGATGCCTGTGCTGGATTCCATCCAGCCAAATTCTTTCATTTACCTTCCTGAGCCGGAAGAAGAGCAACGGATGTACCGGGAGTCCTTTCACCTGGCAATCTACGGCTTCCTGGAACCCGTTTGCCCGTGGTTCTTTAAAAGCTCTCCCGTGTTCCGGGCATGGGGTTCCCGGCGTCCCTTTCTGATGATTGACTCATCCCTGAAAGGCCCCTGATTAAAGGAATCGTTTCGTCGCACGCGCCATGCTGCGCTTGCCGCCGGCCGGTATTTTTCACATGGGCCAGATACGGCAGAAGGAACGGGGCAAAACGTTTCAGGGCAAAATAAAACAGGACGATGGCCGCAAACACCAGCAACGGCGTGAAGAAGGCGAACAGGCTGGATTTCATGGCGGGAGGCAGGAAACCGTAAATGGGCCAGTGCAGCATGAACGTCAGAAAGCAGGCGGGAGCCAGCAAAGCTATTTTCGCAGACAGGCCGGGCAGGTGCTTTTCCATCCAGATGCCTGCGTACATGATCATCATGACACCCAGAAGCATGCCAATGGCCGTCTCTTTCCACAGGGGGATCACTCCGGCGGAATACAGCGCTATCAGTACAACGGGCATAAAAATGCTTACCCAGAAAAAAATGCCGAATTTTTTATTCATCAACAGATGAATGTCGTCAATCCGCCGGGAACTGAGCGCAACGCCCAGCAGGTAAAAAGCACAGGTTCCAATGGAAATCGTCTCCGTGTGGTCCGGGGCCGTGTTGAAGAAACAGAAAAAGAGGAGCACCGCAGGAAACAGCAGGATTTTGACGCGGACCAGAAGAGGCGTCAGCAACGTGAGAATGATAATGTCCCTCAGGAACCAGGAAGGGCCGATGGGGGGAACGGCATGGGAGTCATCTGCGGAGAAAAGGTTCATGCCCGGAAGAAAGACGTCCCGGATACCAATTAAATTCTCAAGGCGGAAGGAAGCGCCGTCATGAGGCAGGACAAGGAACACGTACAGTACATTCCAGAACATGAACGGAATAAACAGCCAGAAAGCCCGGTTAAAAGCCTTGTTCCAGGTGATGTTCCTGCCCAGGAAGTACCCTGCCAGCACCAGGAAAAACGGAACCCTCCCCAGGTAAAAGAGATGGAGGCTCACCGCCTGGAGAAAGGGGGAGGACAGGTGGACGTACATGATCAGAAGGGCTGCAATAACCCTTGATACGTCAATCCATAAGACACGTTTTGATGGGGGGGGGGTAAGCGTGTCAAGAATCGGAGGCTGGTTTTGGGAGTTATACACTTAAGCGGGGAAAAAGTAATGCAGGCGGGTGTCAAAGTCAAGTATCCGGAACCTTTTCGGGCATGGGCTCCGCATGGGGGCATCCCTGATTTTTTTGCTCGAACCGGATTCGGAGCTTCGCTATATTGGCTCCCGTTATGGCAACACCGGATTTTCATTATCAGGATCCTTTTCCCATGGAAAAGGACGACACCCAATACCGTCTCATCACGTCAGACTATGTGAGCGTAGGCGACTTTGAAGGACACCCCATGCTGAAAGTGGAACCGGAGGGACTGCGCCTGCTGGCAGCGGAAGCCTTCCATGACGTGGCCTTTTTCCTGCGCCCCGCCCACCTGAAGCAGGTGGCCGCCATTCTGGACGATCCGGAAGCCAGCGACAATGATAAAAGCGTGGCCCTGACGATGCTCCGCAACGCGGAAGTGGCGTCCGCCGGCATCCTGCCCTTCTGCCAGGACACAGGAACCGCCACCATCGTAGGCAAAAAGGGCCAGCAGGTATGGACCGGCTGTGACGACTGCGAACAGCTTTCCCACGGCGTTTACGACGCCTATACCCAGAACAACCTGCGCTATTCCCAGACGGTGGCGCTGGATATGTACACGGAGAAAAACACCGGCACCAACCTTCCCGCCCAAATTGACCTGGAAGCGGTGGAGGGCATGAAATACTCCTTCCTGTTCGTCGCCAAGGGCGGCGGCTCCGCCAACAAAACTTACCTTTACCAGGAAACGAAGGCCCTGCTCAACCCGGCCACGCTGAAAAAGTTCCTGGTGGAAAAGATGAGTACTCTGGGCACGGCGGCCTGCCCTCCCTATCACATCGCTTTCGTCATTGGCGGAACCTCTGCGGAAAAATGCCTGAAGACCGTGAAGATGGCTTCCACGAAGTACTACGACAATCTGCCGACTACGGGGAACGAACACGGCCGTGCCTTCCGTGACCTGGAACTGGAAAAGGAACTGCATGAAGAAGCGTGCAAACTGGGCCTGGGCGCCCAGTTCGGCGGCAAGTGGTACGCTCTGGACGTGCGCGTTATCCGGCTGCCCCGCCACGGCGCCTCCTGCCCGGTTGGCCTGGGAGTCTCCTGCTCTGCGGACCGCAACGCGAAAGCCAAGATCACGCCGGAGGGCATCTTTATTGAACAGCTGGAAACCAACCCCGGCCAGTATATTCCGGAAGCCCTGCGCATGACCTCCAGCGAAGCTGTCTCCATTGACCTGAACCGCCCGATGAAGGAAGTTCTGAAAGAACTGGGCAAGTACCCCGTCACCACGCGCCTGAGCCTGAACGGCACCATCATTGTGGCGCGCGACATCGCCCACGCCAAGCTGAAGGAACGCCTGGAAAAGGGCGAAGGGCTGCCTCAGTATATGAAGGATCACCCCGTGTACTACGCCGGCCCGGCCAAAACTCCTGAAGGCTACCCCTCCGGTTCCTTCGGCCCCACGACCGCAGGCCGCATGGATTCCTACGTAGACCTGTTCCAGGAAAACGGAGGCTCCATGATCATGATTGCCAAGGGCAACCGCAGCCAGGCTGTCACCGACGCCTGCAAGGCTCACGGCGGTTTCTACCTCGGCTCTATCGGTGGCCCCGCAGCCGTGCTCGCCCAGAACTCCATCAAAAATGTTGAGCTCCTTGAATATCCCGAGCTCGGCATGGAGGCTATCTGGAAAATCGAGGTGGAGGACTTCCCCGCATTCATCCTCGTTGACAACAAAGGCAACGATTTCTTCAAGCAGATCAAGCCCCGCTGCCCATTGTGCAACGACTGACGCAAAACAATATAATAAAACAATATAATTAAAAAATCATGAAAAAAATAAAATATTGGGCTATAGCCCTTGCGGCTGTCGCTCTTCCACTCGGATTCGCGTCGTGCGGAGGAGACGATGATGAAAACGAACTCTGGAAAGGCGAACTTCCGAATCCAGAATTCGAGTCGGACGCCGTCATGTTCAACGTCAACAACAATTCCGACATCGAGAGCATAGAACTCACGGCAAGCGGAAACTATATCATAATGCCTTCCAGCAATGCTGCATATCAGCCGCAGATGGCTCCCGCACGCAGCGAAGTCACCAGCAGGTTCTTCAGCAAACGCTCCGCAACACGTTCTTATGAAGAATATGGTGTGTTCGGAGAGTACAGGAAGATAAAGGACGGTGTCTATGACCTGATAGGATACGGCACACTCACCATCGAAAGCGACAGCAAGGTCAATCTTGTCCTCGACAACGGACAGGATCTGAATCTTGACGTCACCCGAGAGAAAGAGATGCCCTCCAGCTCCCTCAACGACCGGCTCTGCCGCACATGGTACATTACCGGCGTAAAATTCAAGGTATATGACAGGAAGGACAACGTTCTCTTTGAAAAAGAACTATCTGACGTCACTATCAAGGAGGACTTCGTGGAATACATCGTCATGTCGAAAGCCTCCACATATATCAGTGTCGACTGGGACGGCGACATCGACGGTTACGGCAGGTGGAAATGGGACGACGAAGACCTTCAGGTGTTCCGGTACTCTTTCATTGACGACCCCGATGACACGGGACTTGTCAAAGTCTCTTTCGATGGAGACAAATGCCAGTTCATCGAAACTTATTACGACGATGAATGGGGCGAATATGAAGATGAGCTGGTAAGGGTCGAAGCAACTATATCAGCCCGGTCCAAATAACCGCATTCACTACCATAAGGTAAACGGCAGGAAGGATACCCTTTCCTGCCGTTTCTGTTTTCAGCTGTTTTTATAGCGGTTCACGTTGCGCATGTCGGCGGAATGATGTAATTTTGTAGGGATGAACTATTCATTTTTTCTGGCCCGTCGCATCGGGCTGTCGGAGGGAGGCCGCAAAAGCAGCCCGGCTGTAAAGGTGGCAGTCACCGCCGTGGCTCTCGCGGTGGCCGTGATGCTCGCCTCCGTGTCGATAGTGCTCGGTTTCAAAAGGGAAATCCGCGATAAGGTTATCGGCTTCAACTCCCATATATCCATATATGCCGTTCCGGCCGGCGAGACCGATACAAATCTGCTGACACTCACCCCGACACTCAGCGGGATACTTGACGACATGGAATTTGTCACCGACTACAGTCTGGAGGCATCGATTCCGGCAATTCTGAAGACTAAAACCGACTTCAAGGGAGTGTACATGCGCAGCCTCGGCGGAGAGAGCATCAGGAAGTTTCTGTCGGAAAATCTCGAAGAGGGCACGATTCCGGACTACACCGATGAGAAGGAGATACAGAAGGCAGTCATTTCGAGAATCGCAGCCAACCAGCTAAGACTGAAGACGGGAGACAGAATCGACACTTACTTCATTTCCGACGATGTAAGGGTACGACGCCTTGAAATAGCAGGAATCTTCAACTCCCATTTCGACACCTACGACGGCATCTATATCTACGGCGCCCTGCCGCTCATACAGCAGCTCGGAGGCATCGGGGAAAAGCAGGGAACGAGTCTGATGATACATACCGATGACTTCAACCGTGTAGGCGAATATTCCGACGAGATCCGCGCCACCCTGAATAAAGCGCTGGCCGAAGGACTCATTTACCGGCACTACAAAGTGCAGGACGCCCTCACCCAGGGAGCAGGGTATTTCCAGTGGCTCTCGCTGCTCGACACGAACGTGATTGTCATTCTCCTGCTTATGACCGTAGTGGCCATAGCCACTCTTATCTCCGGAATGCTGATAATCATACTCGACAAAAAGCGTTTCATCGGAATAATCCGCTCGCTCGGGACGCCGGTGCGCAATGTCCGCAAGATATTCGTTTTCCTCGCCATGAAGGTGGCGCTTATCGGACTTCTCGCAGGCAACGCGCTGATGCTGTCGCTCCTTTGGGCGCAGCAACGATGGCATCTGCTGCGACTCGACCCCGACGCCTACTACATAGACTTTGTTCCGGTGGAGATGGCTCCCGGATGGTTCCTGATGCTCAACGCCGGCATCCTTGCAGTGATATACCTCTCCCTCATACTCCCCTCCATCTTCGCTGCCAAAATTTCCCCCGCCGAAACCATGCGGTATGAATAACACCTCCGCCGGAAACAGAAACACCGAAAGATACACGGAAAGATGCCGGGATTGCCTCGAGGTATTGATTTGACTGTTTCGGCTTTTTTTTGTAATTTTGTTGTTTATTGCGGACAGTGTGCGCCCATTTTCCGGGTCGCACACAATATTTGCATGAATATAAAATAATTAGGACCTCAGACATAAATGAATCCTCGCAGATTGTTATATATCCTTGTCGCGACGTTGCTGACATTGGCGGTCACCGACTCGCCGCAGATTTTCGCATCTTCTTCGGAAACGGAGGCTGCCGCATCATCCTCCGCACCCAGAAAGAAATCGAAAAGGAAATCCTCACGCAAAAGCTCCAGAAAGAAATCCAGTTACCGTTCGCGGAACAAGAAACGTACATCCACCCGTCGCAAGTCTTCCAGACCCGCGGCGAAGACCCCTAAAAAAGAGCAGCCTCAGAACGACTCGCTGACACTGCAGGTCAACAAAGCCCTGCTCGACTGGATTCCCGCCAACCTCAATCCCGGAGGGTTGCGCGTCAATTCCGTGAAGCCTGACAAGTCGAGGCGGTATGCCGTGGTGAACCTCAACGAACATTTCACCTATCTCCCCGTAACGCGGGAACTGATAGACTCCCTCTCCAGCCACGTGTCAAAAGCGCTCCCCGACTCCCTCGCAGGATTCCGGGTAGGACTGAACGTGGGCAACAAATCGCTTGCATATTACATCACCAAAGTCGACAAGCTCCCTCAGCAACACCGCACCAATCCGGCTTTTGTCACGGAACGCAACCCGATGGTCCGCCCCACAAAGGGAATGGACCACGACATCGTGGCCCTGTGGCACTCTCACGGCAGATATTACAAGCCTGGCAGCGGAGCCTGGATGTGGCAGCGTCCTCTCCTGTTCCAGACCGTCGAAGACACCTATACCATGGGTTACATACTTCCGTTCGTCACACCGATGGTGGAGAATGCCGGCGCCTACGTGATGCTGCCTCGCGAACGCGATACAAACCGCAACGAGGTAATAGTCGACAACGATACCAACGACGAAGGACGTATATATTCTCAACCCTACTACCGAGAGAAGTCCGGAGCAACACACTGGAGCACCGGCGAACTCGAAGGATTCATCTACGACCTGCCTGATTTCCGCGACACCGAGAACCCGTTTGAAAACGGCACATACCGGCAGACCACTACCCAGAAAGGAGGAACACCATCCGTAGCTGCGTGGTATGCCGACATTCCCGAGGATGGAGAATATGCTGTATATGTCAGCTACAAGACACTCCCCAACTCCACCGCAGACGCGCATTACACGGTGAATTACTCCGGAGGAAGCAAGGAATTCACCGTCAACCAGCAGATGGGCGGCGGAACATGGATATATCTCGGCACCTTCCCCCTTGAGTCAGGATACAGCGACACAGAGCCTATCGTGACGCTCACCAACGAGACCGATGGCACACCCGGAACCATTGTCACCGCTGACGCAGTGAAAATCGGCGGCGGAATGGGGAACATCGCCCGCTCCGCACGCCGCTCCGACATCTATTACGACCCCTCCACCCCGATCGAGCCTGACTGTGACGAAAGCGAGAACGCGGAAGAAGAGGACGGAGAGAGCGAGGAAGATGACACAGAATCGGCCGACGAAACCGTGGCGGAAAATGAAGACCAGTTCGACAATGCCGACGCCAAAGAAAACACTCCCGAAGAGAAGACCCCCGCGGCCAATCCGGCTGAGAAACGGGGACCGGCGCCGGTGTTCCGCACCTCCGGCTATCCCCGTTTTCTCGAAGGCGCCCGGTACTGGCTCCACTGGGCCGGTTTCCCCGAATATGTCTATTCTCCGTATCACGGATCGGATGACTATAAGGATGACTACCCCAGCCGTGGAAACTGGGTCAACCATCTCGCCGGAGGATCGCGCGTGCTGCCCGGCCAGCGGGGACTTAACATACCGGTCGACGTGGCACTTGCCCTGCATTCCGACGCAGGCAAAAAGAGCGACGACTCATTCGTGGGCACCCTCGGCATATACTTCACCAACAACGGCGACTCATACCGCGACGCGACTCCGCGCATCAACTCGAGAATGCTCACCGACATCGTGATGCAGCAGATCACCAACGATATCCGCCGCCAGTTCGAACCACAGTGGGTGCGCCGCTCCATGTGGGACAAGTCATACGTCGAGGCACGTGTTCCGGAAGTGCCCACAACGCTTATAGAACTCATGAGCCACCAGAACTTCGCCGACATGCAGTACGGTCTCGATCCTGCTTTCCGGTTCACTGTGGGCCGCGCCATCTACAAGGGCCTCGCCCGGTTCCTTGCAGAGCGCAAGGACCGCCAGCTCGTGATACAGCCCTTACCTGTGAAGAATTTCGCCATACGACGCACCGGCAGACAGAAATACCGTCTCTCCTGGGAACCGACGCCAGACCGTCTTGAGCCCACAGCCGTCCCCACGAAATACATAATCATGGAGCGCACAGCCGACCTGCTCGGGTTCAACAAGATCGCGGAGACCACATCCACCCACTACGACCTTAAGGTAGCCGACGACGACATCCACTCCTTCCGTGTGATAGCCGCCAACGAGGGGGGAGTCTCGTTCCCCTCCGAGACACTCGCCATGCGCGACGTACCGAACGACAGCAAACCCGTCCTCATAGTTAACGGATTCTCAAGAGTCAGTGCCCCCGGACACTACTCGGCCGGAAATGAGGCCGGATTCAATTCCGACACCGATTTCGGAGTTCCATACATCAAGGACATATCCTTCACAGGCTACCAGACCGAATTCCGCCGCTCCGCGGGGGATGGTTTCGGCCGTTCCGGATCGAACTACGCCACCACCGTCATCGCCGGCAACACCTTCGACTATCCTTATGTCCACGGCGAAGCGGGACGCGGATTTGTCTCCGCATCGGCCGGAGCCGTAGAGAACGGAGATGTAAAACTTACTGACTACAATACAGTTGACCTTATCCTCGGCAAGCAGCGGCGCACAGTCACCGGCACCGGCAAGAGCGGAATCCGTTTCCATACCTTCCCGACAGCCCTGAAGAACGCGCTGCGCCAGTTCTCCGACAAAGGAGGCCACCTTATAGTGAGCGGCCAATACGTGGCGTCGAGCCTGACCGACATGCGCTCCGACGCCGAAGACCGCACATTCGCCGCAGAAATACTCGGAGTGACATCCACCGAGAGCGACCTCCGCAGATCGGGACGGGTGCGTCTCCCCTCGGGCAAAAACGCCGGATACTCCGCCACGCTCAACGACCGCCAGTACATCGTGGAGGCCCCCGACATACTTCAGCCTGCCGAAGGGGCCGACACCGAGACCATACTCACCTTCTCCGACACCGGCACCATCGCCGGCATACGCCATGACCGCGGCGGAAAACGTGGAGACGTAACCGTGCTCTCCATACCGCTCGAGAGCCTTCTCGACACAGCGGTCCGCTCGCAGCTCATGAAATCGCTCCTCCGACAGTGACAGACCGGCAACCCGGCCAAACCAGATAAATAACCGACATCCCTCCTCAGACAACCACAACGTGAAACTGATAAAATTCACCACCGTCAACGCCCTTCGCGAAGAGATATTCCGCACGCCTCTGGAGCAGTTTGTACTTCTCCAGATCGGCGACAGGGATGTGCGGCTTGACCCGCACGCGGTCCACCGGCTCACAGAAGTGGCCTCCGACATCGACGCCACCATAACATATTCCTACTATCGCGACCGTCTCCCCGACGGGACAACGCGTCTGCACCCCGTGATCGACTATCAGCCCGGCTCCATCCGCGATGATTTCGATTTCGGCCCCGTAGTACTCCTGAACGCCGCCGATGTGCTCGCCTCGACCGAGGATTTCACGGCCGAGGAGTCGGCCTATCTCGACGGTGGATGGTACGCGCTCCGGCTCCGGGTGACAATGGGACGCATGCTCGCAATGATTCCCGAACCCCTCTATACCGTGGAGCAGACCGACACACGGAAAAGCGGCGAAAAACAGCATGATTATGTACGCCCTGACAACCGCGCATATCAGATAGAGATGGAGAAGGTCTGCACCGAACATCTGCGTGACATCGACGCACTCGTGAGTCAGAACCGCGAGCAGGTGGACTACGACTCCGAGCCCTTTCCGGTGGAAGCATCCGTGATCATTCCCGTACGCAACCGGGCCCGCACCATAATGGATGCCGTCGACTCGGCACTGTCACAGGCAGCCCCTTTCGATTTCAACGTGATTGTGGTCGACAACGACTCTACCGACGGCACCCGCGAACTTCTCGAAAACGTGGCAGACCCACGGCTCATACTCATCAAAGCCGACAGTTCGGAAAACCTCGGCATAGGAGGCTGCTGGAACAAGGCGCTTCTCGACCCGCGCTGCGGGCGATTCGCCATCCAGCTCGACTCCGACGACCTCTACAACTCCACCGGCGTGATCGACAGGATTGTCTCCAAATTCCGCTCCGGGAACCATGCCATGGTGATCGGCAGCTACACGCTTGTCAACTTCGAGGGGGAGACCATTCCTCCGGGAGTGATAAGCCACAGCGAATGGACCGATGCAAACGGTCCCAACAACGCGCTGCGCATCAACGGCCTCGGCGCGCCCCGAGCCTTCTTTACCCCGGTGGCCCGACGCTTCCTCTTCCCAAACGTAAGCTATGGCGAGGACTATGCGATGGCCCTGCGTATATGCCGCGACTACTCCATAGGACGTATTTTCCAGCCGCTGTATCTGTGCCGGAGATGGGAGGGAAATTCCGATGCGGCACTCTCCATCGAAAAAACGAATGCCAACAACTCCTACAAGGACTGTCTGCGCTCCATAGAGCTGATGGCCAGGGTACGCCAGAACTATATGGAAAGCGGCAACGACCGCTATGGCTGGCAATTCCTCGGCTCGTTTCCCGGCAGCATCCTCGGCAACATCATCAGGGATGATGACGATGACTTCGATGACGACTTTGAAGACGATGACTATGACGGGGAAGATGACAACTGACAAATATGGCGCCATCCCGATGGTGACCCTCGAAGAGCTTGTTGAATCGCAACTCGAGGCGTGGCCCGACGCACGCCGCAACTATGCGGCTCTTCGCGAAACGGAACGCAGACGCATCCCCCTTGGCGATCTTGACACGGCCATTCAGCTCAACCCCGCGCGGATACGTTCCACCGGAGCTGCCGTCGACAAGGCTTCGGTGGAGGCACGTCCCTGCTTCCTCTGTGCCGCGAATCGCCCCGTGGAGCAGTTGTCCGCACAAGTAGCTCCCGAATGGGAACTTCTGGTCAACCCTTTCCCTATCCTGCCGATGCATTTCACCATCGTCTCCAAGACACATGAGCCGCAAGGATCGGTCCCACTCGACATGGCCACCATCGCCGAACGGCTTCCAGGCATGGCTGTGTTCTTCAACGGCGCACGCGCCGGAGCGTCCGCTCCCGACCATCTGCATCTGCAGGCAGTCCTCAGCGACGAGCTCCCTCTTCTTCGCCTTGCCGAAAAGAGACATGACCCCGATGCCGGCGGATTTCTCACCTCGGAACAACTCGGGCTTGATGTTCCCTTTCAGTTTGTAAGCGGGATCATCACCCCCGACATGGGAGGGATGGTGTCTCTGATGAAGGCAACCGCCGCATTCGGCATTGATGCCGGAACAAGACAACGCGACCCGCGCCTTGTCAACGCCTTTTTCTGGACCGACGTCCGCGGCCTGATGCGCGTTCTGATCGTGCCGCGACGGGCCCACCGCCCGCCACATTACTTCATGGCGGATGACAAGAGACTCGTGATAAGTCCAGGAGCCATCGACATGGCGGGGATCATGATCACGCCGCGACGCGAGGACTTCCCGGCAGTAACGCCGGAAATCATGCGCGATATATACGATGCGGTGGCTTTCGCCGACACACTACCCCGCGAGATCACCGAACATTTCAAGACAGTATGAACATTCCGGACACCGAACCTGACATACGCGTAGGCCTGATTACATGCGGTGCACCGCTGCTGGCGCCCAGAGGTGAATACGAAATCTCCCGCGACGCCGGGGGAGCCGTCCGGTACCGGGCACTCAACCAGCGCTCTTTCATGCGGCTCGAAAATCTTTGCATCGGGAAAGGATTTCACTGGCAAAGGGTGATTCCGGCCGACTTCGAAGGTAATTTCCGGGTACTACGGAATCCCGATGGAGAATGGATGACGATATGTACATTGCCGCTCGAGCGGTATGTGGCCTCGGTGACTGCAAGCGAGATGAATCCACGGGCGCATATCGAGTTTCTAAAGGCCCATGCCGTGATGTCCCGCAGCTGGGTACTCGGCAAGATTCTTGCCTGTCACCAGCACGGTGAGGAAGGCAAACGCCGTGCCTCGGACATTGTGACAGACTGGGAAGACACCGGAGACCACGACGGATTCGACGTATGCAGCGACGACCATTGCCAGAGATTCCAGGGAATGCCGCACACAGCCGCGACGCGTGCCGAAGAAGCTGTGGATGAAACCCGCGGCATTATACTCCTCGACCGGGACGGCAATCCGGCCGACGCGAGGTTTTCCAAATGCTGCGGGGGACGTACCGAACTCTTCTCCACCTGCTGGCAGGACCGGGAACTCCCCTATCTCACTTCGCATGATGACCCATGGTGTGATCTCTCAGGACTTGACGCAAAAGAACTGGATGAATTTCTCTGTGCCACTTTCAGGAACTATGACAAAGAGGCCGGAGCCTCCCGGGAATGGGAAGCCAGGGTATTGAAAAAGGATATCGCGCGACGTCTCAATGCTAAATACGGCATAGACTGCGGAGAAGTCACGGGGATGGAAGCGGAGGAGCGCGGACCCTCGGGTCGCATAAAGAGACTGTTGCTGCACACTGCCGCCGGCGAATTCCGTATAGGAAAGGAACTTGCCGTCCGCCGTCTGCTTTCCGACGACTGTCTGCGCAGTTCTCTGTTCGAGACAGAAGACATGGGCGACAGCTGGCTGCTGCATGGCCGCGGCTGGGGACACGGCGTAGGGCTGTGTCAGACCGGAGCCGCCATGATGGCCCGCGCCGGAAAAAATTTCAGGGAAATACTCGGTTTCTATTTTCCGGGTGCCGCCATAGAAAAGATCTACTGATGAACAAAGCCGAAAACATAACGGCGCCCGGGCGCCGCAGTTCTTCGCCATGGAGCTGGATACCCACACTGTATGTGGCGGAGGGACTCCCCTACTTTGCAGTAAACACTCTCACGGTACTTATGTATGTCAACATGGGCGTCAGCATTCCCGAAATGGCCTTTTTCACCGGCTGGCTCTACCTTCCATGGGTGATAAAGCCATTCTGGAGTCCGTTCGTCGATCTGTTCAAGACCAAACGCCTCTGGGTAATAGCCATGCAATGGCTGATGGCCGCCGCGATGGCCGCGATCGGCTTTCTGTTGCCGACAAGTTTCTTTTTCGCCTCGACCCTTGTCTTCTTCTGGCTTATGGCCTTCTTCTCGGCCACCCACGACATCGCGGCCGACGGCTACTATATGCTCGAGCTTTCCGAAAGCGACCAGGCGGCATACGTCGGCGTCCGCTCCACCTTCTACCGCATAGCCAGCGTGATAGGCCAGGGAGGACTCGTGGTGCTCGCCGGCCACCTTGAGAAACGCCTCGGCGATGTGCCGGCGGCATGGAGCACGGTCTTCTTCACCCTCTCCATCTTCTTTCTGTTAACAGCGCTCTATCACACGCATTTCCTTCCCGCTGCCCCTTCCGACCGTCCGGTGTCTGGTGTCACGGCAAAGACTATACTTCGCGATTTCGGGATGACATTCGTCACATTTTTCCGCAAACCCCATATCTGGAGCGCTATCTCGTTCATGTTGCTCTACCGGCTGCCGGAAGCCATCTGCATCAAGCTTGTACAACCTTTCATGGTGTCGCCGCGCGAGGCAGGAGGACTCGGACTCAGCACGGCCCAGGTAGGAATAGCCAACGGTACGGTGGGGGTCATCGCGCTCCTCGCCGGAGGCATACTCGGAGGACTGGCCATCGCCCGCGGAGGACTCAGGAAATGGCTCTGGCCCATGGCGCTCAGCCTCACGCTTCCCTGCGTGCTCTATTGTATGCTGGCTATGTGGCAGCCGGAAAACTTTGCGCTGATATGCGCCGCCGTAGGCGTCGAACAGTTCGGATACGGATTCGGATTCACGGCCTTTATGCTCTATCTCATTTACTTCAGCAAAGGAGAAAGCAGCACGTCTCATTATGCATTCTGCACCGCCTTCATGGCCCTGGGCATGATGGTGCCGGGCATGTTCGCAGGATATCTCCACAGACTCTTCTCCGAATACCGGCTTTTCGGAGGCGACGGCCCGCAGGGATTCGTCAATTTCTTCTGGTTCGTGATGCTCAGCTGCTTCGCCACCTTCGCTGCATGCAAGGCGGTGGACAAACAGAAATTACAATAACCGACATCGGACAGCACTGGTAAGACAATTGGGCAGAACATTTAAAATAAAAGGATCCGTAAGGAGAAAGATGCGTATTGCGGCAAGAGCGGCTATGATTCTCGCGGTGATGATTCTCGCGGGATGCTCGGCGACCCGTCACGTTCCGCCGGGGAAGCTTCTGCTCGACGACGTAAGTGTCGAAATCCACGACACGACCGGCACGCTGGGGCGGCAGCAGATGCTCTCTTTCGTGCGGCAGCGCCCTAACAACAAATTCTTCCAGCTCGCCCGCCTCCGCCTCGGAGTCTACAACATGAGCGGCAACGACTCGGCAAGCAAATGGAACAAATGGATCCGCAAACTCGGCGAGCCGCCCGTAATATTCGACCCTGCCGCCGCCGAGACCGACGCCTCGCAACTGCTTAAAGCGATGAACAACGCAGGCTTCCTCCATGCCTCCGTGAGAATCGACTCATTCCCGAATCCGGAAAAGAAAAGGACAAAGTTGCGTTATGTGCTCGACCCAGGCGCCAGACACCGCATCGGGACTCTGACATACGAATTTCCCAACGACACCATACGCGATATCCTCATGAAGGATTCTTCCCTCCTTGTGGTGCATGAGGGAGACCCTCTGGACCGCGCGCTACTCGAGAGGCAGAGAGAATTAATGAACACCCGGCTGCAGAACCGCGGATACTGGGCTTTTTCAAAGGACTTTATCACATTCAATGCCGACACCACCCGCAACTCCCTGCTGACCGACCTGACACTGACCGTCCACCCTCCGGTCCCTGCCGAGAAGCGGAGCATCAACATCGACACCCACAGACGCTACATCGTCCGGAATGTCTATTACATTCCCGATTATGATCCCGGCGAAGGAGAGGATCCGAGACACTACCATGCCGCCGACACGGTCAGATACAAGGACATAACGATACTTTACGGCAGAAAACGGCATCTCAGCCCCGATGTGCTCTATGACAACTGTTTCATCCGCAGCGGCCGGATGTTCAGCGAGCGCGATATAAACCGTACCTATCAGGCTCTGGGACGTCTCCAGATATTGAAATTCACCAATATCCGCATCTTTCCGTCCGGCAAAACAGACAATACCGGCCTGCTCGATGTCTATATCCTGCTGACAAGGGGCAGAAGCCAGTCGTTCAGCGCCGAACTCGAAGGAACAAATTCGGAAGGAGATTTCGGAGTGGCGGCATCCGTACAGTACTCCCACCGCAACATCGGAAAGGGGTCGGAAACTCTCAACGTCAAGCTGCGCGGATCGTACGAGGCGCTCAGCGGCGACTTCTCCCAGTTCATACACAACCGTATGCTCGAGACCGGAATCGAAGCTTCCATACAGTTCCCGAAATTCAAATTTCCGTTCCTGCGCGACAGTTTCAAGCGACGCGTCAAGGCCTCGTCCGCATTCCATTTCTCGATGAACTATCAGGAGCGGCCCGAATACACCCGCATCATCTCCACCTTGGGATGGAGCTACCGCTGGACTGCCCGTCGCGACAGAATACGGTACACACTCACGCCGATCGACATCAACTATGTCTATCTGCCGCAAAGCACCAACAATTTCATCGACCAGATAGCTCCCGACAATCCTCTGCTTCGCTATAGCTACGAAGACCACTTCATCATGCGCGCGGGATTCAATTATTACTACACCAACAAGCGGACGGCCACGCCCTGGAACAACAAGACACAGCGCAACACATTCACAGTCCGCGCAAACGCCGAAATAGCAGGAAACGTGCTCTTCGCGCTAAGTTCGATTTTCGACAGACGCCACAATTTCAAGACCGATCCCTACAAGATTTTCGGAATAAACTATTCGCAATACTTCCGGGTGGAGGGAGATTTCTCCTATCTGCACGTCTTCAACAGCCGGCATGCCCTCGCATGCAACATGTCGCTGGGCCTCGGTGTACCTTACGGCAACAGCTCCATACTTCCCTTCGAGAAACGCTTCTACGGAGGGGGTGCCAACGGCGTGAGGGGATGGGAAGTCCGCACTCTCGGTCCCGGTCGCTATCCAGGCAGCAATTCGGTGAGCGACTTCATCCATCAGTGTGGCGACATCCGGATGAAACTAAGCATGGAATACCGTGTAAAGCTCTTCTGGGTGCTTGAGGGAGCGATCTTCGTCGACGCCGGGAACATCTGGACCATACGCGACTACACCAGCCAGCCTTACGGAGCATTCGCTTTCAACTCATTCTATAAGGAATTCGCAACCAGCTACGGCATCGGACTCCGAATGGACTTCAACTACTTCCTTATCCGGTTCGACCTCGGAATGAAGGCCCACGATCCGGCAGTGAACCGAGAACCGTGGCCATTGATCCATCCCAGATGGGGTCGCGACCACGCCTTCCACTTCTCCATAGGTTATCCATTCTGAGACAGCAAGCGTTATATAAAAACAGTAAGCGTTATATAAAACAGGTATCAACGAATATTGCATAACATGAAGAAATTAGTGATTTTCGACCTTGACGGCACATTGCTCAACACCATTTCCGACCTTGGCAACGCCTGCAATCATGCCCTCGAACAGATGGGGTTCTCCCCGCATCCACTCTCGGCATACAATTATATGGTAGGCAACGGCGTGCGTAAACTCATGGAGCGCGCAGAGCCTGACGCAGACTCTGTCACCATCGACAGGCTGCTTGCTGAATTCCGCGCGTATTACGACGATCACTGCACCGACCTCACGCGTCCATATCCCGGCATTCCGGAACTCCTCTCCACACTTGTGTCGCACGGAGTGGCAGTGGCGGTGACAAGCAACAAATATCAGGCTGCCGTCACAAAAATCATAAACCATCATTTCCCGGAGATACCGTTCGTGGCGGCGCTCGGCGAAGTGTCCGGACGCCCGAAGAAGCCGGATCCCTCAATAGTGTTCGCAGCCCTCAGCAAGCACCCGACGCCCAAGCGCGACGTTCTTTATGTAGGCGACTCCGCCGTCGACATGGAGACTGCCCGGCGCGCATGCGTGGAATCCGTCGGCGTCTCATGGGGATTCCGCACGGTCTCCGAACTTCGGTCCGCATACGCCGACCATATCGTATCCGCCCCCTCCGACATTCTCCCGCTCGCAGGAATAGAGCAGTCCTGAACAAATCTGATTACACCATGAATACATCCGGAACACATGCAAAGGAATCCGGCAGCCCCACCGGGATTGCATCAGCCGCAAAGGATTACGGCCCGAAAGGCCCGGCTCAGAAACCGGATATGAAGAGCAGGTTCAATTTTATACGCCGACACTTCGAGGCTGTCACCAATATACTCGTGTTGATTCTCTCCGTCATCCTGATTGTATGGATTTCGCTCGATACATTCAACCATCGCAACATTCTCGAGAACCACGGCTACATGATATTCCAGTTCTGGGTATGCCTCTTCTTCATGCTTGATTTCTTCATCGGTTTCCGCAAGGCACGGTCCAAGTCCCATTTTTTCTGGACACGGATCTGGTTTCTGCTGCTATCCATCCCTTACCTGAACATTATCAATGCCCTGCACCTCCAGCTCCCGTACGATGTGGTGAATTTCGTACGCTTCGTGCCACTCGCCCGTGGAGGCCTCGCCATATTCATCGTGATGCGCTATCTGAACTCCAACGCCATCCAGAGTCTGTTCATGACCTACATCCTCATAATGGCGTTTTCGGGATACTTCTGCTCACTCGTATTTTACCAGGCTGAATACCAGATTAATGCACAGGTCACATCCTATTGGTCGGCTCTCTGGTGGTCGGCCATGAACATGACCACTGTCGGCTGCAACATCGAGCCAGTGACCGCCATAGGGAAGATTGTGGCTGTGATTCTGCCACTGATCGGCATGGTGATTCTCCCGCTTTTCACCGTATATATCACCAACATGGTGACTTCCGCCGTGAACCAGTCCCGACAGAACCAGTAAAAGCCACCATATTTGCAATCGGGTTGCAACACTATTTCTATATTTTTGTTAAAAATTTATGAAACAGATGTGTAGAGATTGCAAGAATAATCATAGCCATGACCATAATCACAGCCATGGAGAGGGTAAGAATGCAGGTGAAACGGAAAGCTTCTTCCGATTCTGGAAACTCGAGATTTTCACTGCCCTCCTTTTCGTGGCGGGAATAATACTTCGCCATACCGGAGTCCTCGCGGCGATCGACGGCAATATCGGCTTCGACATCGCGGATTTCATCGTTTTCTTAATCGCGATTCTCCCGGTGGGGATTCCGGTGGTGCGAGAAATGCTGGAAAGCTGGCGCCACGGCAGTGTGATGAACGAATTCACACTGATGGTGGCCGCCTCGACGGGTGCATTCGTTATCGGGGAATATCCGGAGGCCGTCGCCGTTCTTCTGTTCTACTGCATAGGAGAGAAACTCGAGGAAAAGGCGTCGGACGATGTCAGGTCGCGGATCCGCAAGCTTTTGGGACGACTTCCGGAGACAGCCACTGTGATCGAGGGGGATAAACTGCGGACAGTGTCTCCTTCGGAACTTCCTGAAGACTCTCTGCTTCTCGTGCGTCCAGGCGAACGCGTCCCTGTCGACTCTACCCTTCTCGGCGACACTCCTGCAGAGTTCGACACATCGGCCATAACCGGAGAATCGGTACCCGGAACGTTCAAGCCTGGCGAGGAACTCCCTTCGGGAATCATTCCTGTCGATAAGGCGGTCAAGGTACGCACTGTCCGCAGATTCTCCGACTCCTCCATGAGCAGGATTTTCAACATGATAGAGAACGCCCAGGCCTCGAAATCTCCCACCGAGACCATGCTCCGGCGCATCACCCGCTGGTACACTCCAGTAGTCTTCACTTTCGCCGTGCTGATTTTCATTATACCCTGGATCATCTCCCTCTTTTCCGGCGGAGACCCGTTCGACTGGTACAAATGGACCGAGAGATCGCTTGTGTTCCTTGTCTGCTCCTGTCCCTGTGCGCTTGTGGTGAGCATACCACTCTCCTACTTCGCATCGCTCGGCACAGCCTCGAAACAGGGACTTCTTTTCAAAGGATCGAAACATCTTGACGCGATGCGCTCGCTACGCACCGTTGTCTTTGACAAGACCGGCACACTCACCACAGGAGAATTTCACGTATCGGGCATCACTGGAGCGTCCGGTATTTCAGACATAAATAATGACGACGGGAACCGCATACTCCGGATTGCGGCCGCAGTCGACGCCGAGTCGTCGCATCCCCTTGCCAAGGCAATCTGCGCGGAAGCAGCGCGCCGAAAGTACTGTCTGCCGGATGCTTCGGATGTCACCACCGTCCCGCATGGAATAACAGGTAAGGTAAATGGCTTGACGGCAGCCGTCGGGTCCCCGTTGCTGATGAAGAAACTCGGCATCGCGTTGCCGGACCGTTCGGGAGAAGGATCGGAGATATGCGTTGCCGAGGACAATACATATCTGGGATCCATATTCCTACTGGACAATATAAAGCCCGAAGCCGCCAAGGCTGTCAGAGAACTGCATAGACTCGGAGTAACCGATGTCGAGATTCTTTCCGGCGACCGCCGTGAGGCAGTGGCGCGTGTGGCCATGCAGATCGGTGCCGACGGTTTCCGCGCAGAGCTCCTTCCGGCCGACAAGCAGCGCATTGTGGAGGAACTGCGCCAGAAAGGAGGTAAAGTGGCGTTTGCAGGTGACGGCATCAACGACGCACCGGCCATAGCGTCCAGCGATGTAGGGGTATCTATGGGCAAACTCGGTACCGATATGGCGATGGAAACCTCGGATGTGGTGATCGCCGGCGACAATCTGGAAAAGTTGCCTCAGGCGATAAAGCTGTCGCGCAAAGTGCGGTCGGTGGTGATACAGAACGTGACATTTGCACTGCTGGTAAAGATGACCGTGATGGCACTCGGCACCTTCGGCATAGCGACCCTTTGGGCGGCAGTCTTCGCCGACACGGGCGTAACCCTCATCACCATCCTCTGGACCCTCCTCCGCCTCCGGATATAAATAATGTGAATTCAATTCAAATAAAGGAATTTTCTATGGTACATACATATTACTTCAGCGCCTCAAACACTACAGAAAAAATTGTAAAGGCCGTCGCAGACAATCTCGGACAAGAAGTTCTACATCATAATCTCACGCCCTCCCGCATTGCCAGGATAGTGAATCCTGCGAAAGATGACATAGTCATCTTTGCGGCTCCGGTCTATGCCGGCAGAATACCTGTCGTTGCCGCTGAAAAATTCAAAAAAATCAGCGGAGCGGGTCAAAAATGTGTGGCGATTGTCGTTTATGGCAATCGTGATTATGACGATGCTCTTATTGAACTTTGTGACTTACTGAACGACAACGGATTCAATATTATAGCTGCGGCAGCATTCGTGGCTCAGCACAGCATCTTCCCTAAAGTTGCCGCTTTGCGCCCCGATGCCGATGACCTGAAGAAAATCGCTGATTTTTCTTCTGATGTCAACAAGTCGTTCGACAGAGAACTGTCATTTGACATGAGTTCCGTAAAGGGCAATCGTCCCTACAAGACACCCGCCGCAATACCCTTGATACCAAAGACCAATAAGAATAAATGCAATAAATGCGGGAAGTGCTCGCACGAATGTCCGACAGGAGCGATAGGCTTAAACAATCCGCGTATCACAGACCCGGAAAAGTGCATTTCCTGTGGTCGGTGTATTGCTGTGTGCCCAGAGAATGCCCGTCACTTCGGTGGCCTGAAATATAAACTGATAGCCCCTTTATTCAAAAAGAAGTGCTCAGCCCGACGCGAGCCTGAATGGTTTGTTGCCGAATAGTGTTGACGATTTTTGCAACCATTGCTTAAGTAAGTATTCAAATTTAAACGATAGTAAGAGTTGTAAAATACAAGGTCAATATAAATCGCCTTCAATTTCCCAAAATTTCGGCTGCCAAAGGGGCCATAATATACGTTTATTTGCCGTTTATTTGCCGTTTATTTGCCGATAACCGTTTTCTTCCCGTTAATGATATAAAGACCTTTGGGGAGAGCCTCAGTTGATTCGGTATTTGACAGCAAACGTGAACCGGAAAGCGTGTATGCCGTAAACCGGACATCCTTATCGTTGCTTATGTTTTCAATGCCGGAGGTCAGGTTGTTGTAGTCAATGGCTTGAAGCCAGTCCTGCATCAAAGATTTGGCATTGGAGGTCTGGGAACTTCGGATCCAAAGACTCGGAGAAAGAAATTTACCGTCGGGAATTAGCCTTTTCGCATCGCTTTCAACCCCGCTTATACCGCTGCTTGCGCTCGACACGATCAGTCCGATATTCTTGCCGGCCATTTCTTTGCCATAGTGGAAAAGGAACGTCTGAAGTGGCGCGGCCATATTGCTCCACCATAAAGGTGCACCGATTATGAAGGTGGAGTATTGCGACAGATCGACATCAACATGGTCGATTGCCGGATAGGATGCGGCATCGTCGGGATTGCTGCGTATAGCCGCTATCTGCGAGCTGCCTATGGCATAGTTGTCGGCAGCATAGTCGAGTCCCTTTTCAGCAGGTTCTATCTCGATGACATCCGCCTCAATCTGATTGTAGAGTTCGTTGACAATGCGCTCCACGTTATTCGTGTAGCTGTAATAACGCGAGTTCGGGATAAGAATCTTCAATTTACAACTATTACTGTCCGCTAAAGTTTTTTGAGCAGTTGAAAAATTAGGGCTGGCACCTAT
>OFGL01000016.1_pt1 | contig 166367 bp, 136 predicted proteins | sample 1521801 | NCBI WGS metagenome assembly OFGL01 (sample SAMEA3504085, study PRJEB24116) | mouse gut metagenome | biome: mouse gut; feature: mouse-associated habitat; material: faeces | place: Denmark | collected 2011 | reverse complement strand
ATGCTTCGCAAACCTGCATAAATACTGAATGTGTGGAGTTTTGCTCATGGCTATTATAAAACTATTAAGGAGAGGATGCAATGAGACTGTTTTTATTTTTCCAATATTGGGGATTGTAATCATAAAGGACATTTTGTAAGATGGTATCAAGGAAAAAAGGAAGTTAAGGCGGCGGGACGGAGGAAGAAGCTTTTTTATAAAAAGAGCGGGAGAAAGAAGGGGAATTATGTTACAGTTTGGAATGCCTACGTTGATTGAGATTGACAGTTTAGAAGTTACGATGCAGCTTTGCGAGGAACTGGGATTGGATTTTGTAGAGCTGAATATGAACCTGCCTCAATATCAGGCAGAGCGTTTAGAGGATGTTGGGTATTTAAGGCAGCTTCAGGAAAAGTACGGGATCGGGTATACCATACATTTGGATGAAAACCTGAATGTGTGTGATTTTAATAAAGCGGTGGCAAAAGCTTATATGGATACTGTCGTCAGAGCAATCCGGACGGCGAAGGCATTAGAGGTTCCGATTTTGAATATGCATATGAACCATGGAGTGCATTTTACACTGCCGGATAAAACAGTACAATTGTTTGAACAATATTTTGAAGAGTATATGAAAACATGGAAAGAATTCAGGGAGGTTTGCGAGCGGACGGTCGACGGCGCGGATCTAAAGATCTGTATTGAGAATACGGACGGCTACCGGCGCTATGAGAGATCCGCCGTCGAATATCTGCTTCAAAGCGATGTGTTTTGTCTGACCTGGGATATCGGGCATTCCCATGCGGCGGGAAATGCAGACGAACCGTTTATTTTGGAACATCAGGATAAACTGCGCCATTTTCATATACATGACAGTCTTGGCAAACAGGATCATAGGATATTGGGAAGCGGTGAAATAGATTTGGAACAGAGACTGGATATGGCGGAAAAATGCCATTGCCGATGTGTAGTAGAAACCAAGACAGCCGCTGCCCTTAAGGAATCCGTGCAATGGATTTGGGAAGAATATTTAAAGAAATTTTAGGTATGGATGTTACGGTACAGCCCGCCGGTCTGGAAGGAGAGTAAAAGATGAGCGATAAGAAATGGTGGAAAAACGCAGTAATTTATCAGATTTACCCCCGCAGTTTTGCGGACAGCAATAAGGACGGAATAGGCGACCTGCAGGGGATCATTTCAAAATTGGATTATTTGGAGGATTTGGGGATAGACGCGGTCTGGCTCTCACCTGTGTGTAAGTCTCCGCAAGATGATAACGGCTATGATATTTCCGATTATCAGGATATTGACCCGATGTTCGGTACTTTGGAAGATATGGACGGGCTGATCAGAGAAGCAGGGAAACGGAATATCCGTATTATCATGGATTTGGTATTGAATCACTCTTCGGATGAACATGACTGGTTTCAGGAAGCAAAAAAGAGCAGGCAGAATCCTTATCATGATTACTATGTCTGGCGTGACGGTAAGGAAGGGAATCCGCCCAACGATATGAGGGCGGCTTTTGGCGGGTCGGCTTGGGAATGGGTTCCGCAGATAGAGCAGTATTATTTTCACCAATTTGCCGTAAAGCAGCCGGATCTGAACTGGGAGAACCCAAGACTGCGTCAGGAAATCTATGATATGATCAATTGGTGGACGGCAAGGGGCGTAGGAGGATTCCGGTTGGACGTGATCGATCAGATAGCCAAAGAACCGGATCGTAAGATTACGAATAACGGCCCGCGGCTTCATGAGTTTCTAAGGGAGCTGAGCAGGGAGACATTCCAAAAGGCCGATCTGGTTACCGTAGGAGAAACGTGGGGAGCCACAACGGAACTTGCTAAATTATACAGTAATCCTGATAATAGCGAGTTATCCATGGTATTCCAATTTGAGCATATCTGTCTGGATCAGATGGAAGGAAAGGAAAAATGGGATCTGGCACCGCTGCCGTTTCTGAAATTAAAAGAGGTGTTCGGGCGCTGGCAGACGGAATTATGTGGAAAGGGATGGAACAGTCTGTTTTGGAATAATCACGATCTGCCCAGAATTGTTTCCCGCTGGGGAAACGACGGTGCATATCGGGTAGAATCTGCAAAAATGCTGGCGATCTTGTTACATGGAATGCAGGGAACGCCTTATATCTATCAGGGTGAAGAACTTGGAATGACCAATGCGGCATATAAAATGGAAGAATACCGGGACATCGAAACGCTGAATGTGTATAAAGAACGCAAGGAAAAAGGATATGAGGAAGAAGAGATCTTACGGTCCATCCATGCAAAGAGCAGGGATAACGCGAGAACGCCAATGCAATGGAACGATAGGGAAAATGCAGGATTTACGGACGGAACGCCTTGGATTAAGGTAAATCCGAATTATAAGGAGATCAATGCCGAGAAGCAGGTACAGGATCGGGATTCTGTTTTCTGGTGTTATAAAGAATTGATCCGTCTGCGTAAACAATATCCGGTATTGGTTGACGGCGATTTCCGGATGCTGCTTGAGGAGGATGAAAGGATCTTTGCTTACATCAGGGAAGATGAAAAATCTGCGCTGCTTGTCGTCTGCAATTTCTATGACCGGAAAACGGACTGCCCGTTGAAAGAACTTGACGGGGATATGCGGCTGCTGATCAGTAATTATAAAGAGACGGAGCAAAAGTTGGTTTTGCGTCCTTACGAAGCCAGAATGTATATAAAAGAAAAGTAACGGAAGTGAAGGAAAGGGAAATAGTGATGTGGTTACCGGAAAAGATCCAAAAATTGACAGCGGGGGAAACCTATCAGGCAGATAACATTGGGATGTCGGATTCTTCCGTGTTACTTTTTCGTGACAAGGTACTAAAAATACAGCCCTGCGGCAGGGAGGCGGAAACGGAGTACCGTATGATGCTCTGGCTTAGAGGAAAACTTCCGGTCCCTCAAGCGTTTGCCTATGAAATATCGGGGCAGAAATCGTATCTGCTCATGAGCAGATGCAGCGGCAGGATGGCATGCGATGAAACTTATATGCGGGACCCGGAACTTTTGGTCAAACTTCTTGCCAACGGACTGAAAAGGCTGTGGAGCGTTTCCGTTGCGGATTGCCCTGCGGACTGGCGGTTAGAGAAAAAGCTGGAGCAGGCGAGGGAAATCATAGAACGCGGTTTGGTAGACATGGACAACGTGGAGCCGGAGACTTTTGGCGAAAAGGGGTTTCGGGATCCTGAAGCGCTGCTGCAATGGCTGTATGATCACCGGCCCAAGGAAGAGCTTGTATTGTCCCACGGGGATTATTGTCTGCCGAATCTGTTCGGAGAGGGAACCGAGCCTGTCGGATATATCGATTTAGGAAAAACCGGCGTTGCGGATAAATGGTGCGATATTGCATTGTGCTACCGGAGTCTGCTACATAATGCCGGCGGGAAATATTGCGGCGCAGCTTATGAGGGATTTGACGGACAGCTTTTGTTTAAAGAATTGGGAATAGAGCCGGATTGGGAGAAGATCCGGTATTATACTTTGCTGGACGAATTGTTTTGATACAATGGTAACGGCGCAGATTGGGTTGTTAAGAAAAGGGCGATAAGAAGGGCGAAGAAACCGCATTCAAATGGTATTTGGGATATGGCATAGGAAAGGAGCATTCATGAAAAAATATTTAGATAAGACGTTAAGCGCAGAGGAACGTGCGGAGGCGCTGGTGGATGAAATGACGGTGGAAGAACAGGCAGTACAGTTAAGATATGACGCTCCGGCGCTGAAGCGTTTGGGGATTCCGGCCTATAACTGGTGGAACGAGGCGCTGCATGGGCTTGCCCGTTCCGGAACGGCGACCATGTTTCCTCAGGCGGTCGGCATGGCAGCCTCGTTTGATACGGAACTGATAGAAAGGGCGGGAGAGATCACGTCAATAGAAGCAAGGGCAAAGTATAACGCATATAGGAAGTTCGGCGATACGGATATTTATAAAGGGCTTACCCTTTGGTCTCCCAATATCAATCTTTTCCGTGATCCCCGCTGGGGCAGAGGACATGAAACATACGGGGAAGACCCTTATTTGACAGGGGAAATGGGAAAAGCCTATGTAAGAGGGCTTCAGGGAGACGGGGAAGTACTCAGGAGCGCGGCGTGCGCCAAACACTTTGCCGCTCACAGCGGTCCCGAGCCGCTCCGCCATGAAATGAACGCGGAAGTGACGCCGAAGGATCTGGAGGAAACTTATCTGCCTGCTTTTGAGGATCTGGTAAAAGAGGCGAAGGTAGAAGGCGTAATGGGAGCGTACAGCCGGCTGAACGGAGAACCTACCTGCGCCAGTCCGTTTCTTATGGGAAAGTTAAAGGAATGGGGATTCGACGGTTATTTTGTGTCCGACTGCTGGGCCATCAATGATTTTCACGAGCATCATAAGATCACTTCCAATGCGACGGAATCTGCGGCTATGGCGCTGAAAGCGGGATGCGACGTAAACTGCGGCTGTACTTATGCCTATGTTTTGGCGGCATTGGAACAGGGGCTTGTGACGAAAGAGGATATCAGAAAAGCCTGCGTCCATTTGATGAGGACGAGGATCCGTCTGGGGATGTTTGACGATAAAACGGAATTTGACGATATTCCGTACCCCATCGTGGCTTGTGAGGAACATAAAAAAGCGGCTTTAAAATGCGCGGAGGAATCCATGGTATTGTTAAAAAATAACGGAATCCTCCCGCTTGATGAAAACAATATCAAAACGTTGGCAGTAATCGGGCCGAATAGCGACAACCGTGTCGCTTTGGAAGGAAATTATTGCGGAACGGCTGACAGATATGTCACTTTTTTGGAAGGGATTCAGGACCGGTTCCCGGGGCGGGTACTTTATGCGCAGGGATGCCATCTTTATAAGGACCGGACGACGGGACTTGCAGCGGAAGGCGACAGGTATGCGGAAGCGTTTGCCGCGGCGGAAAATGCGGATGCGGTGATCTTATGCGTCGGGCTGGATTCCACGATCGAAGGGGAAGAAGGAGATGCCAGCAACGAGTATTCTTCCGGAGATAAAGAGAACCTGCGTCTGCCGGAAAGCCAGAGAAAACTTATGGATCTGATTATAAAAACGGGAAAGCCGGTGATCGTAGTTTGCGCGGCGGGCAGCGCGGTCAATATTGAGGCGGAGACGGACGCGCTGATCCATGTATGGTATCCGGGGTCTGAAGGGGGGAAGGCTTTGGCCGGGCTTCTTTTTGGAGATATTTCCCCTTCCGGGAAACTGCCTGTCACTTTTTATGAAGATAGCGAAAAACTGCCTGCATTTACTGATTATTCCATGAAAGGCAGGACGTACCGGTATGCGCAGGATAATATTCTTTATCCGTTTGGATATGGGCTTACTTATTCTAAAATTGTCTGCACCGGATTAAGCTGCAAAGAGCATATCGCGGAAGTCACGGCGGAAAATATGGGAGAGCGTTTTACGGAAGACGTGATTCAATTATATATAAAAGACTATAGTGAAAATGCCGTACCGAATCATAGTCTGTGCGGATTTAAGAGAATATCGCTGCATCCCGGAGAAAAACGGACTTTTGAGATTCCCATGTCGTCCCGATGCTTTACCGCAGTCAATGAAAACGGAGAAAGACGGGTATTTTCGGACCGCTTTACTTTGTATGCAGGTACTTGCCAGCCGGATCGGATCAGCGAAGAACTGACGGGAAGCAAATGTGTGAGTATGGAAATCATGATATAGCGCGCCTCTTTCTCATCTTGCGGAAAATGATTTATTTACAAACCCTGACATAAGGTGTCAGTAATAATATGTTATATTAAAAATATAGCAGCATAACACATTCATTTTTGCCCCCGCCTGTCCGCTTTTGCGGACATCCGGATCAGGGAGGTTAAAAGTGTATTTCTAAACAGGGAGAGGAGACGCAATATGGGAAGACCAACCACAAAGGCCGATTTGATCGAAACGGCAAATACAAACTATCAGGAATTAAATGCTTTTATTTTATCCTTGACAGAAAAGGAACTGACAACGCCTTTTGAATTTGGACAAGAAAAAAAGGAGGCTCATTGGCAAAGAGATAAAAACCTTAGGGATATTTTGGTGCATCTTTACGAATGGCATCAGCTTTTGCTTCACTGGGTACGTTCCAATCAGGAAGGGAAAAACCAATCCTTTCTTCCGAAACCGTATAATTGGAAAAACTATGGAGAATTAAATGTGGTATTTTGGAAGAAGCATCAGGATACGGACTTGGAAGAGGCGAAAGAACTGCTGCGGCAATCCCATCAGGAGGTAATGGAACTGGCGGAAACGTTTTCTGACGAAGAATTGTTTGCCAAAGGAGTATTTCCATGGGTGGGAAGCAGCACATTGGGTTCTTATTTTGTCAGCAATACCGGCAGCCATTACAACTGGGCAATAAAAAAGCTTAAGGCGCATAGAAAAAATTGCAAATAAAGCCGTTATGATATAGTATAATAAAGTACGACAGTTTGCAGTTTAAGGTGGACAAAATGATAGTAAACGATGCGCTTAATATCGCATACACTTATTTCAGTAAAAAAGGAACGAATAATATGCAGGCGGTTAGCAAAGAATTTACTTTGCTTACGGATAGCGTCCATGTTTTTTCAGCCGTTACCGGGCAAAAAAATTCTTATGCTGCCGTTCAGGAAAGACTTTCCAAGATCAATGAAAAAGAAACGGTCAGAAAAGATAAAGGGTCTACTATACTCCGAAGGACGTGGTCAGATTTATTTTGAATAATACGATAAACGCCGCTTTTGAACGATTGACCCCGCGCAGCATTGGCAGAAAATCCCTTAGGCATATACCGTATAGCGAGTTTTGTTTTGAAACGAGCGTTTTTGACCCTACCTGCGGAACCGGGGAATTTTTGCTTGAATGCCTTACCATAAAATTTGAATTATTAGAAAAGAACCGGAAATGCATAAGCGGGAAAGATATAGAAACGATCCTGTCAACCATCCATGGGAACGATATCAACAGCGAATCGACGGCAGTTACGAAAATAAGGTTATTGTTGTGTGCGGTCAGGCGTTATGGAATAAACAAGTGTTCCGGACTTGCCGCTGTATTAAATAAAAATTTTACGGCATATGATTTTGTGGCGGACATAGAAAGGAAGAATAGACGGTACGATATGATCATCGGCAACCCGCCTTACGTTGAGGATTCTAAAAGCAGTTCCAAGCCAAAAGTACAGTACGGAAATATTTATGCCAATGTGCTGAAGAATGCAATGGACATGCTCTCTGACCAAGGCAGTATGGGATTCGTCATACCTCTTTCTTATATTTCCACGCCCCGGATGCGGAAGATCAGGGAGGAAATGGGAACGACGCTGACAACGCAGTTTATTCTTAGTTATGCGGACAGGCCGGACAGTCTGTTCGAATCCGTCCATCAAAAGCTTTGCATCTTTTTTGAGAAAAAGAGCGGAGAAGAACAGGCGGTTTATACAGGGAATTACCGCTATTGGTATAAGGATGAAAGAAGCGGGCTGTTTGTAAAGCCACAAGTAATAAAAAACAGATTTATGACAAACGACGGTATTCCGAAGCTCGGTACGCGGATGGAATGCAGTATATATAGAAAAATCCTAACCCCCGCCAATAGGGCGTCCGTATATGAAATGTCCAGACAGGGGGAGGAACGGGTCTATCTGAACCGGAGGGAAACTTTTTGGATGAAAGCATACAGGGCGGCAGTGCCGGATCCGGAATATAAGGTGTTTTCCTATCAAACGGCAGCAGAAGCGGATTACTGTTACTGTCTGATTCATTCTTCTTTATTTTGGTGGTATTGGATCGCAGTATCTGATTGCTGGCATGTCAGTAAGACCTTGAACGGATTTAAAACACCCATATTGGAAAATTATGACCGTGCAGTCATATTGGCCGGGAATTTGAGCGACAGACTGGAAGAAACCAAGGTTTATGTGGGAACGAAACAGACCGAATATGAGTATAAGCATAAAGACTGTATGGAAGAAATTTGGGCAATAGACGATTATATTAACGAAGTATACGGGCTTTCCACTGAAGAAAGCCAATACATAAAAAACTTTGCTTTAAAGTATAGAACTAGCGGAGGCATGGAGCAGAATGAAGGCGCTTGACTTGTTTGCGGGATGCGGGGGGCTTTCCACAGGCTTTGCAAAATGCGGATTTCAGATCGATAAGGCTGTGGAATTTGATCCTGTCATTGCAGTGCTTACGCCATGATTATATTTAATTTGACACATAAAATCTGTAATGATAAAATAGTATCCATAAAATCCCATGAGGGAGTAGCAAGCGTATAACGTAGCAAGTCAACATACTGGCGTCAAGCCTGGCTTGCTTTAAATTGCGAGACTCATGTATAACTGCAAGGCTATGCATGAGGCGTCCTGTTATAGGAACATACGATTAGTATTACCCAAGTATAGTTTTGCGGCTGTACTTGGGTTTTTATTATAGAATTCAACGTTCTTCGTTGATTGGTTATGCCATTTATGGCACTGACGCTGTAGGGGCGTGACGGGAAGGTTGAATAAAAATGCGTATTCAGCCTACTGATTTTATTCCGCTTTAGCGGATATGTGCGCGTCGCAACGCGCGGATAGGTATAAAGATGAAATGGAATGTATTATTTTTCTTTAACAGCATTATGTTGGGGGTAGGGCTTGCTATGGATGCATTTTCCGTGTCGCTTGCCAACGGTTTAAACGAACCGGAAATGAAGGGGAAAAAGATGTACGGGATTGCCGGTGTGTTCGCTTTCTTTCAGGCGTTAATGCCAATGGTAGGATGGATATGCGTACATACGATCGTACAATATTTCAGGACATTTGAAAAGTTTATACCGTGGATTGCCCTGCTGCTGCTTACATTGATTGGCGGCAATATGCTGGCGGAAGGGATAAAAAAACAGGAAGAAGAGGTAAAAGAGAAAAAGCTTGGGATGGCAGTGCTTTTGATGCAGGGCATTGCCACTTCCATCGACGCTCTGTCAGTGGGATTTACCATATCGGAATACGGCTTTTTTATGGCGCTGGCCTGCGCGCTGATCATAGCAATCGTGACCTTTGTTATCTGTATGACGGGGCTTCTTATCGGGAAAAAATTCGGAACGGGATTTTCCAAAAGGGCGGTCATACTCGGAGGGGTAATTTTGATTTCGATCGGGCTGGAGATATTTATTACCGGGTTAGCGCGTGTTTGAAAATTCATTCCCCCGATCTGCACTAAATAATTAGTAAACGATGGGAAAAAATTGTATAATTATAGTAATTAACGGCATAGTCTGCCGATGAGGCATTGCAGGCTGATGCGAAGGAGGAAAACGGGGTGTAAGAACAAAAGCTCCTCCGGCAGAAGAAGGAAAGGCAAAGGTTCGGTTTTTCATGAAGGTGGATAGGCTTTTAGGTATTATCACGACGCTTCAACAGAATAAAAAGGTAACGGCGCCGTATCTGGCAGAAAAATTTGAAGTATCCCGCAGGACGATCAACCGGGATATCGAGGATATTTGCCGGGCGGGCATCCCTATTGTCACTATGCAGGGGAATCATGGCGGGATTTCTATCATGGAAGGATTCTCATTGGATACGACGGTGTTCACCGAACAGGAAATAGAGGCGATCTTTACCGGTCTGAAGACTTTGGACAGCGTTTCGGAAACTTCCGGCGCGTTACGGATTGCTAATAAGATTGGCGGAGATTCGGCGGTCACGCTGTCGGATCATATGATGATCGATCTGTCTTCTTTCTATAGAGAGGATTTGACAGATAAGATTGAAAAGATCAAAAAAGCCATCAAGGAGTCGAGCTGTATCCTGTTTCGCTATTATTATAAAAAAGGGGAAGAATACAAAATCGTTGAACCGTATGTGATTGTGTTCAAATGGTCGGATTGGTATGTCTTCGGGTTCTGTAAAAAGAGCAGGGATTTTCGCATGTACAAATTACGGCGGTTGTGGGAATTGAACGTTACGGAAGAGAAATTTGAACCGCGCAGGATACCGGAGGAAAAACTTCAGTTTGGCTCTCATATGACGGATGATTATCTGGTCACGGCCGTGTTTGAACCTTCGGTAAAATATAAGATCGTTGAAGAATACGGACCCTCTTCTTACACGCTAATGGAGGATGGAAAGCTGTATACAAAATTAGGTTTTACGGATAAGGAGGAGGCCATAGCATGGTTCTTAGGATTCGGAAATAAAGTAAAGATCTTAGAACCGCCGGAAGCGGTGGAAAAAATGAGGGAAACGGTTGAGAAGATCCTTCAAGGTTATAAATAATTCAGAAGGAACGTGACATACAGGTGTCATGTTTCGTGTGATAGTATAAGGTATAAAATTTCATGATCCTGATTGGCGTGCCTGCTAAAGCAGACAGATGGAAACTATGACGGATAAAAAAGAGAGGGGGTTTTATTATGATCGATTCACGATGCGGGCTTCATTGTACAGACTGTGAATATAAAGATAGCTGCGGCTGCGGAGGATGTATTGAAACGAAGGGGAATCCCTTTCATGGGGAATGTCCCGTGGCAGTCTGTTGTCAAAACAAGGGGCTGACGCACTGCGGGGAGTGTCCCGATATTCCGTGCGAATTATTGATGCAGTATTCCTGCGATCCGGAACATGGGGATGAGCCTCATGGAGCAAGGATCGAGCAGTGTAAGCAGTGGAAACTTGCACAATGACAAAGGGCAAATTTTTGCTTTGCCAAAGGATCTGCCTGCATTTCCACAGCTTTATCAGCGGCGGTATTTAGAATAGTGATCTATAAAATCTGCAGAAGTCCCGTCTTGGCGGCAACTGCAGATTTTTCTATTGTATCTTTTTATTTTAGACAAGGTGATAGATTTCAATGGGAGGTTGTGTTAAAATTATAAGGAAAATGATGTTGTAATACTAAAAAACTTATAGAATGACGGTATTACCACAGGGGAACGGTATATGGCATACGACTGGGTAAGAATGGAGGAGCAATATGGAAACACATGTAAAGCGTTCGATACGGCACTGTCTGGAGATGATCGCTCCTTTTGAAGCATCGGAAAGGCAAAAGGAAGAAGGTCAGTTACAATTCTACCGTTTTATGGTTTCGATCTATGAGGGAATGTACGAAAATCCGGAAGAATATCTGGTATTTCCGGCGCCTTACGAAGAATATATAAGTAAGCGGGAGCAACGGCAGGCAGGGGCAGCGAAAGAAAAAGAGCATACGAGCGATCCAAAAGAAAGTATGTTAAGAAATGCTTTTCAGCAGGCAATACAATTTTATACCTCTTATTTTTTGTGTCTCGGTTCGAAGTGTATAGGGCTCGACGAAAGTTCCGGCGCACTAGTGATAGAAAAAGAAAAGTATTTGGATGTGCTGGAGGAAATGAGGGATATTTATGAATCCAAATATAATGAAGGCAGATATGAAGTTTTGGCTAAACTGGGCATTCAAAACGAAGAACGGGAAAATAAGATTTACATTGTTCATAAGGAATGCCGACGTGCTATGGAAGGGCTGTTGTATTTAGCTAAAGCGCCTTACGGGCGGTACCGGAGGATGAACTTTTACCGTTTGGATTATAAAAACGCCTATTTGGAGTCCCCGACTGTAGAAGATATTTGTAAAACGCTGCCGGAGGAAAGTTCGCAGATCGTGCAAAAACTGGAAGAAGCCATAGCGGGGATGAAGATCAAGACAAAGATAAAGCCGCTGCGGGGTATTGTATCGGATTTTAAATGGAAAGTGGAGTATATCTATAAAAAGAAAAATGTATGCGGGTTCTATGCGGACAGAGATTATTTTATGTTGTGCATACATTTCAATCATTTCCAAAATATCACCGACTTTGCAACGGCTTTACAAGAAGAAAACGAAGACTTATTTCAATGGTTTAAGAAACAATTTCCGGAGAGATTATGTAGTTGCCAGAGCAACAGGAAAGTTTACTTTGGCGATGAGCCGCGGCGGATATGCGGACTGTCAAACAGGGCGGAAATCGTGTCTCCTTGTGAGGAAGATGTGGAGAATGCGTTGTATGTGTTGAAAAAATACCGGAATATTTAAAGAGGGATTAGGAAATAACCCTATGTACTTCGTATGATTCCCAAGTGTCCGGCAGCTCCGATTTCCGGATCATTTCTTCTAAAACATGCTCCGGAATATATCGGGGTCTTTTCCGGTTTCTGGCAAAAAGCTCCTGATAAGGCGTTTCCAGATACATAATATGTACCCGCGCTCCATATCCGGCAAAAAGGGCGACCAGCTTCTGTCTGGTTTCCCGGATAATATTGGTCGCATTCCAAATAAAAGGCTCTTTTTTCCGCAACAAGGTCTTTGCCTGTTCCACAGCGGCCTGCGCTACTTTGCCGGAACCTTTCGTGGGCGGTATTCCCAGTTGCCCGCGTATCTGGTCAAGGGAAACGACGGGCATTCCGGCGCCATGCTTTTCGATCCAACTGTCTTTTCCCGCTAAAGGGAGCCCCGACATTAAAATAACGTCAAACTCTGTATCGTCATATAATTCAGCCTTATGCCATAAGCCTTCTTTGTGAAAATATTGGTATTTTGTATAAGGGTTGGCAAAAGAGTAAGGTTCGTCCCAAACCCCCAATTCTTTTGCATAATCGGCAAACAATTCCACTTGGGTTTCTGACTTTTCGGATTCTTTTACGATCCGTCCTTGGACGTCCGCTTTGGAAAGCAGATACAATAGCCGTAATGGAATGCTTTCCGCCGCTTTTAACAAATCAAATTCGATTCGTTCTTTTGTCCAGAACCATACGGGCATCCCGTGATACCGGATCAGCTTCGCCGCCGTTTCTCTCTGGCGGAAGGTCAGGCCGAACTGCGCCGCCTCTTTGTAAGCGATACGGCGGAATTCCTTTTCCCCGATCATGGTGTGCTTAGGTGAGATCCAGTTTCCGTTTTCCTCTTTTGTACAATAGGCTTTCCCGATGTCGTGAAAAGCAGCGGACAGAAACAAAAGTTCCTGTTCTTCCGCCTCCAGTTCTTTCCATTCGGGAAGTTCCGTCAGTTTTTCACATACCATTTCCGTATGCCGGTATACGTCTCCTTCCCCATGATATTCCGGATTTTGGGGAATATGTTTTAATGCGGCTAGTTCCGGATAATCATTACAAAGCAGGGAAAAAGAAAAATTGCCGTTGCGGATCTCTTTAAGAATTTCCCTATTCATCGGCGTCCCCTCCTTCCTGCGTATCAAACAAATCGACGCCGTCTGCCAAACGGTTTGCCACGATAGGGCGGTTTACCCAATGGCTTTCCGAATCAAGGATCGTATTGAGGAAGGAACCTCGAACGAATTTCAGGCGGTCGGTTACATAATCGCCGTCTTCTACCTTGATATAGACGCCTTCCATGATGCCGCTCAGATCTGTCTGACGGATAGCCAGCCCGGGATCCACCCCGCCTTTTTGGCATTGCGTAAGAAAGTTTTGCTCCCTGTTTTCGGAGATGAAGAGGCTTGGTCCGATCTGTTTTTCCACTGTTCCCAATGTTTCGAAACGGCCTTCCGCCAATATGCGGACAGACCGGATAAACGGGACGTCTCTTAAAAATTCCCTGCGTTTCCGGGTGGAAAAGAAGCATAATTCGTTCTTGTCAAAAATATCAAATTCCATAAAATAGTGAGGCAGTTTGTCATAAAATACAGTATGCTTCGCATACAGCCATTCGCCGTACATAACATATCGGTCAGCCAGCAGCCGGCGCAGCCGGTCCTCAAAACAGCCTGCCCAAAGCTTAAAAAGATCAAATTGCCGCTCTCCGTATCCGCCGTTTAGAAAATGGCCGCGGCTCTGCAGGAACATTTTTCCGTCTTTGCTGAAACTGACGCCGCAGTTGGCGCCGTCTACTTTTTCTTCAAGAACCAGATACTTTCCTTTTAGTTCGTCTGATTTTACACATTTCAGGTCTTCATCGCCCAGTTGTTCCCGGGAACCTTCAAGATGCCGGGTTCTGGGATATTTAAAAATTTGTTCCATAGTAATCCTCCGTTCTGACTTAAAAACAATTGAAATATAGCGTCATGAGCGTTTTGACAAATAGTTTACCGGGATTTCCGGCCGCATGAGATTACAATTGCAACAAAAAAAGCCGTGAAGGAATATCTCTCACAGCATACGCAAACAACAGTACCGGTTTAGAGTACTGATTTTTCTTTATATTCAAAGAAACCCCGCGCTGCTTTATATTCCGATTGCAGATAACAAAATAAGAGTCACTGTCTGGTTCTGATCCCATTCAGTACCTTTGGCTTTTTCTGTATCTATTTGTCGGAACATCGTATTACATGGGGAGCCTCCTATCTGAAACTGAAAAACATTATTACTGATGACTACTATAGCATTCGGTAAAATCCTTGTCAAGAAAAGTGCGCAACTAATTTTCGCTAATTTATAATATAATGCACTGACACGAAATATGCAGCCCCATACTCCAATTTCTAACCGGATAGAGCACTAGAGCGTGTTTGAAGTTTGTTATAATTTGAAGTTCAGGAATTACGGGCGATTCCGGAGGGGTTATGTATGGTCCGCAGCCGTAGTTTTCAAATAAGAAACAAGGGGATCGATATAGGTTTTGTCCGAAATATCATATGAGGAAGAGATCATCCGCTCTACTGCAAGATCCATCTCTGTTTTTTCCTGTTTCTTTTTGACGGAACGCTTCATAAATGCAGCCGCGGTTTTCATCATGAGTTTGTCGGGAAAGGACATTTTTTCATAACATAAACCGGTGGGCATATAAAAATGAGGAATCTTTTCCAGTTCTTCAGCGGAAAGATTTTGGGACCAGAAAGCGTTCAAAGTGTCTTCCGACGTGTCGGGAGAGGCTCCGGTGACAAACAGGACAAAGTGGCCGGCGGCGCTTTTTTGAAACATTTTTTTAATTTTCTTATATCCGTCGATCATGCCGGCATGTGCACGGGTTCCAAAAACCACGGTATCATAGTGGGACAAGGTTTCGACGGCAGCCGTTTTGTAGTCGGCAAGCGTGCAGCCGATCTCTTCCGCTATCATTTCTGCGTATTTTTTTGTGAATCCGGTAGAACTTTTGTAAATAATAATGATTTTATTTTTCATGTTTTCGTCATTCCTTTCTGACTGGAGGGAGCACACCGGAGCGTGTCGGCGCATCAGATACGGTCTTTTCTGCATCCAGTGCCTGTTTTAAAAACGCATCGTATGCAGCCTCTTGCTTTTCATAGATTTCTTTTGTTGAAATTCCCGGTTTTGTTATCGAAAAGATGGTTCCGATACCAATCGTGTAAATGAGCATATGCAAGTGGAGCTGCTTTGCCTGTGAAATGCTGATATTTAGCTGGCCGGCAATAAATTCCGCTACGCGGGGATTGGTTTCCGCCTGATATAAGTCGTCCAAGGAAGAGATCCCGGTTCTCTGGTGCAGGACAAAAATCCGGAATAAATGCGGTTCTTCCTCCGCCAATTGTATATAGGCTTTGCCTGTGCTGCGAAAAAGATCGTTTTTGTCGAGACGGGACGAGATATATTCCTGCAAAAAGAGATCGACTTGAGCGGCAACATCCTGCCGCAGACTATCCATGTTTTTGCAATAACTGTAAATTGGCTGAACGGAACAGCCCAGCTTGCCGGCAATCGTTTTTACCATGACTTGTTCCATGCCGCCGGCTCTTGCGATTTCAAAAGCTGCGTTTATAACCATGTCTTTGGTGATGCGTTGAGTTGGCATTGATAATCCTCCGTAAAATAAATAATCAAGTTATATAAACTATTTATATAACTTGATTATAATAGGGAATGACAGATGGAGTCAAGAAGTATTTTATAGAAGATCGGCTATATTAAAACTTTCTGATTTTAGGTCGCAGTAGTGTCTTCCTTTGACCGCCGTAAATTTTAGCACACAGTAATCGGGATCGGTCACGCCCTCCTTATAATACATGGTATCTCCTGTCTGCCATATTTCTTTCTTTATTTCTGCATCCTGCAATACTTCCATAGTTCCCGTCAGCATAATGCTCTCGTACCGAAAGCGGCCTTTGTTAAAAAAATAAATACTTGCTTTGGGATTTTCCATGAATTGTCTGGAACGCATGGAAGAGGTATTAGTTGAAAAATAAAAGCAATCGCCCTCTATTTTGCGGGGGACGAACATGGCTTTCATATTGGGAAAGCCGTCTTCGTCTACGGAAGCGATAAAGGCTACTCTTTGCTTTTGAATAAATGTTACTATTTGTTCTTTGGTTTTCATAGGGAATCCTCCTTTGGTTAGTTTTATTTTTTGACCGGTTTCATTTGTCTGGGTGCAGGCGCTTTGTCAGTGTTTCGAGGATACGGGCAAGATAGCGCTCGAACTGTTTTTGCTCGTCTTCCGAAAAACCCTCGTAGAACAAGACGTTCATTTGTTCTGATACGCTTGCGTATTTTTCCTGTATGGATTTGGCGTATTCCGTAAGCGATATAATGGTCTGGCGGCGGTTTTTGGGATTGACGTTTCTTTCTACGATCCCTTTATGGACCATACCGTCTATTACGACGGATACGGTGTTTTTAGCGAGAGAAGTCTTTTTGCTTATTTCAGTGATCGTAAGATGATCCGTTTTCCATAAAATAAATAGGATCCGCCCTTGCCCGCCGCTTATTTCTATACCGTGATCAAGCAGCAGCTTTTCGAAAATCCGGTCTTGAAGCTGTTTGATCTGTGTGATGTAAAATCCGCCTTTTGTTTCCAATTCAGCCACCTCCGTTCCTATTAGAACGTTTCTATATAGAACAATAAAAGTATAGCACAAATGGCTGTTGAGGGCAAGGCCTGTAGTTAGGAGTTATGACGGACGAGCTATGACGGAAACGGATATTCTGATAGTATATGAGAAAACAGGATTTTACCGTGAGGGCTTTTATATGATTCTGCGAATAGCAAATAAAAAAATTCAAATAAAAATGAACCGTTTAAAAATAGGCAGCGAATATAGTGTGAAATATAAAATTTCACGATCCTGATATGAATGCCCGCGAAAGCAGGCAGACGGGAGTTAGGGTGAAAAGAATTTCTAACTGCCTACGGTAGTTTTCACTCGCAGCAGAGGCTCTTTATGGATTGTTTGTGCCATTTATGGCACTGACGCTGCAGGCGGCATATTTGGAAGTGTGGATGATAGAGGAGGTGAAACATTGGATGCAAGAGAAATTGAAAGATGTATAGAAGAGTTCGGAACAGATGTTTATCGATTTTGTCTGAAACTCTGCATGGACAGAACGGGCGCTGAGGACTTATATCAGCAGACGTTTTTAAAGGCGCTGGAGACGGATTGGATACTGGACTGGACGCAAAATCCGAGAGCTTTGTTTTTTTCATTATCCCATAATCTTTGGAAGAGCAACATGCGAAAACAGGCGCGCCGGAACAGGATTGCGCCTTGCGGAAATCTGGATGATGAGGGGGAAACGATATTACATTTCGGAGAAAGTATTGAAGAAAACTTTTTTCGTAAAGAGTTAATGGCACAAGTCGATCGGATCATTCAAAGTCTCCCTGAAAAAATCAGGGTACCGCTGATATTGTTTTATCTTTCCGATTGTTCCATAGAGCAGATCGCAGGAATTATCAAAAAGCCGCCCGGAACTGTGAAAAGCCGATTGTTTAAAGGGCGGAGCTTAATTAAAAAAAGATTGGAGGAAACAGGATATGGAAGATAACCGTTTTGATACGGAAATAGACGAGATCATCAGGGCTTCTATGAAACTGACTGATGAACTGGCTCCGGAACTGAATGACGAACTGAAAGCAGCTTTATACCGGCAGGAAAATGCTTTGCGAAAACAGCCTGCTACGAGCACCCTGTCTCTTTGGTATTTACCTATGATTTTGAATCTGATAACTTTTATAATGCTGGCTGCCGTTGCGCTTATGGTAATCGGCAATGTTTATTTATCTTATTTTGCTGCCGGAATTTGCTTTTATATCGGACTGGCGGGTGTCCTCCTTACCGTTGTCGGCGTAAGAAGGGCAAACTTGAAAGAAGATATTACGATCCGGATCGAGAAAAGAGGTGTGTTGACATGAATCGTTCAAAAAACAAAAAATTCCCGTTTTTTATTGTAATACTTGTTGTTTTACTACTGATTTTCCTGCGCTTCGGTATTTCGTTCTACAAAAGCGACGGTTTTAGCGGACTTTCTATATTACTGCCGGTTTTGCTTCTTTGCTTTATCCTTTTTGCTCTATGCGCTTCCGCTTTCTTTGCAGCGTGGGTGTATCAGGATTGCAAATTGCGGGGAGAAGACCCGGTATTATGGGTGGCGGTGGTATTTATCGCTACCCCTATTATTGGATTACTGATTTATTTTTTGCGCCGGTCGGAAATAAAAAGGGATTGTCCCGGCTGCGGCCATAGAATTTCATTAAGGGCAAAGTATTGTGAAGAATGCGGAGCACGAATGGAAAATAGGGAGGATTATAGCATGATGATGAAACAAAAAACGCATCACTTACAATGGATTGCTGCCGGCATTATCAGTATGGCGTTTATGTTGCTGTGCCTGACTGGTTTTATCGCCAAAGCTGTAACAGGAAACGGCGTGAACACAGACGTTACGTCTAACGACCGGATTTGGAATCTCGGGATGATCAACATGAATTTTACCAGTTACAATAATGGCGTTTGGCATTTGGATTTCAGAAGCGCCAGCGATGGATTTATAGAAGAACAGGATATGACGGTTCAGGATGCAGATACTCAAATACTCCATGCGGATATTTCCTGCGCTGCCGCGCCGGACGGGGCGTCCCTTGTTTTGTGGCTGGTGCAGGGAGATCTGGTACAGTCTATTGATGTTACGGATCTTTCCGAACCGCTTAAGTATCCGCTGAAAGAATTTAAAAACGGAAAAATCCATGTGAGGCTTCAGATCAACGGTGTGGAAGATACGGTTTCGGAAATCTGTATAAAATAACGATGGCATAACACGGATCTGATAGTACCGGTTCTATCTGGCTGACAGCCGGAACCGGTACTATTTTTTTATATACTTAGCAGCGCATGGTTCTGCATTACTTTTCTGTGTCCTGTTTTCCGATTTTTTCTTTTATAAAAATTCGAAGTTCAAAAAACAGCATAAATAACGTGGCGATGAAAAATCCAATCATCAAGATGTTATGAACGATTGCAAAAAAAGCAATATATGCGACAATTGCTATTAAATAAACAATGACTAATAAATGCCATTGTTTAGAGGAACTGTCGGCAAGGATCTTCTTTTTTACAATCTGGTCTTCCTTTATCAGTTCATCGAGGCTTAAATTAAATTCGTCGCTGATAGCGATCAAATTTGAAATATCGGGAATACCGTTATCAGTTTCCCATTTTGTAATGGCCTGCCTCGATACATTTAACTTTTCAGCAAGCTGTTCTTGTGAAAGACCTGCTTTTTTCCGCTGTTCTCTGATCTTTTCTCCTAAACTCATAGTCTTCTCCATTTCTGTGTGGCTTTTAAATTTATTTGTTGGTATTTGGGCCGCGTATGACCAAGTTTGCGGATGCCGCACGGACGCAAACATTCTTTATTTGAAATTTCAGGCTCATCATACCAATCTTGCAAGGAAAGTACAAGAAAGAGCCGTTTACATTTATGCTACTTAGCGTAGCAAGGGGGGATTGGGGGAGGTGTTTTCCGGAAACTTCATGTAATCCAAAAGTAAAGTAAGATAAAATATGATGTAAGAAATGGTTTTAACACTTGGCTAATGATAAGATATAGAAACGGTATAGGAGTTTAATAATACATCCGAGGCTGATTTCAGGTATTGATTTAGAATGTAAAGAAAGAAGGAAAAATTTTAATATGCCGGACAAAAGAATTTGTAAATCTGATTATAAAAGGAACATAACACTGCTCTGTATGATAGGAATTTTTTTCTTTTTGATTAGTTGCGGAAAAGAAGATAAAACAGTTCTGCAAAGTGAGGAAAACGATGTGTCAAAGAAGAATGTGGTAAAAAGTGGGATACAGACGGATACGCTGGAAAATGTGGATACAGAAGGAAATTATTATGCGGGTGAATTTGCAGCCATTCCGGAAAGGGATGCCATGGAATTGACCGCCGTATCAGATACTGCAATTTACTATCTTAAATATGACCAGTTGAATGACATGAGAGAAACGCTCATGAGATACGATTCAGAAAGCGGACAGATAACGGAGCTGACGGATGCCATACCGGAGGGCAGCAGCATTCAAAAACTATGCGTAAACAGTGAAGGACATCCTATGGTGATCACAATTGGCAGAAAAAAAGAGGGAGAAGATCAGTCAATTTGTTACCGGCTTATAGAAATGGATGAGAATGGCAATCAGATCATGGAGAAAGAACTTACGGGACTGTTAGAGGAAACGGAGGGGGAAGGTTACCTACAATATTTGAAAGCAGGGCCGGACGGCCGCATCTATTTGGGTGGCGGTACAATGGTATGGGTACTCGACAAGGAAGGCAATGAGGAGTTTCACTTACAGACAGAAGCATGGATCCAGGAGATGGGGATTCTTCCGGAAGGAAAATTAGGGGTTTTTGTAATCGGTGTGGGCAGTACATTTGTGAAAGTATTAAATTGTGAAGAAAAACAGTGGGAAAATACTTATACAAATGATCGCTTTGGAATTTCTTTATCCTTTACCGAACCGGGAAAGGACGGCATATATTTTTACAACTCCGAGGAACTTTATTCTTATGATCCGGTAACGGGCGAAACGGAAGTTGTGGCGGATTGGTTATATCATGATATTTATGCGGAATCTATCATGTATCTTTCCGTAAGGGAAGACGGGCTGCATATGATTACCTGTGATCATGATACCGGTGAAAGTGAGGTGGCTGTTTTAAAGCAGACAGAAACAAAACCTGTTGGGGAGAAACAGGTCGTTACATTAGGTACCATAAAATTATCGAACGGTTTGAGGGGATGCGTTACAAATTTCAATAAAAAGAGCGAGAAGTACCGTATAGAGATTATAGAGTATGCGGAAGGGACGAGTTATGAGGCGGGAGTCATGCGTCTTAATAATGAGATTATAGCGGGAAATATACCGGATATCATTAATATCACAGACGGCACAGAAGAGTTTTATGCAGCCAAGGGAATTTTTGAGGATTTAAAACCTTATCTCGACGGAGAGGAAGGGATACAGCGCGCGGACTACTTTGACAATATTTTATCCGCAATGGAGACGAATGGAAAACTGTATTTCCTATCGCCGGATTTTTACATTGATACTATAGCCGGAAAGACGGAAGTAGTTGGAGAAGGTTATAACTGGACGATGGAGGACATGAAAGCGTTAGAGGAGACAAGGGGCGAGGGGGTAAAGCTGTTTGTTGATGAAACGAAGTTGGGAATTTTGGACATTTATTTACGGTACAATATGGCACAGTTTTTTGACTTAAATGAGGGGGAATGCGATTTTGATAACGAAGCGTTTAGGGACATACTGGAATTTGCCAATCGCTTTTCGGATGTGCCGGTTGGAGAAGAAGAGGAGCCGGAGTGGGAAATGGCAAGGGATGGTAAACTTTTACTTGTGCAGAGCAAAATAATGGGAGTGTCCGGATATCAATTATGTCATACTATTTTTGACGCTGATATTTCTTTCGTAGGGTATCCGAGCAGGTTTGCGAGCGGATCTGTTGCAAAGGGAGGAATGGTGACAATTGCAATGAATGCAGAGAGCGAAAAAAAAGAGGGGGCATGGGCTTTTATCAGATCTCTTTTGGAAGGGGATTATCAAAATAAGTATGTCGACTTTTTTCCGTTGCTTCGGTCTGCGTTTGATAAGATGGCAGGAGAAGCGATGCGGTTCGTGACTTGGACAGAGGAAAACGGTGATAAGACGAAGGGAGGAGAAGGGAGTACAATTGCGTTGGGGCAAAGAACAAGTGAAAATCATGATTTCCGTGTATATTTGTACCCGGCTAAAGAAGAAGAGGTAATAGCAATCCGGGGATTGATAGAATCAATAGACAGAATGGAACGGTTTGACGAAACGGTGCTTTCGATTATTTCCGAGGAGGCAGGAGCGTATTTTAACGGACAAAAGAGTGTGGATGAGGTGGTTGCTGTTATTCAGAGCCGGGCTAATATTTATATGAATGAGAACCGGTAGGGAATAGGAGTGTGCAGGATGAGTGGAGGACGATATTTTAGCTGTTGAAAAATGAAGAAGAAAACCGTAAGTAAAAGTATTTTACAGTATGTGCAGACTTTAAGGTATTGTCTGCAGCTTTCGTGGGAAGCATCCGGATATTATACAATAATAAGAATTTTGTGTGAGGTTTTTCCGCCATTATTGGGAATTGCAGGTTCGTTCCTAGGCAAGTATCTTTTGGATTTATTTGCAGGGCAATCGGCAATAGAGAAGAGCCTGAGAGAATTTTTTATCTTGACGGGATGTATTTTGCTGATCAATATTTTTCAAAATGCAGCGGAAAAAATAAAACAATATATTCAGACCATGCATACGGAATTACTTGATGAAAAATTATCCCTTATGTTAATGCATCGTTCGTCTACGGTGGATATGGAATATTTTGATTGTACGGAGTATTATGATAAACTTCAGGCAGCCGTTCGTGATTTTCATTCTATTTCACAGATTTTATGGAATGCGATGACATTTTTGGGAACGTGTATTTCTTTAGCGGTAGTTTTTGCCGTATTGTGGATAGCAAGGCCTTTATATGCAGTATTGCTTGTTATTACGGCGGTTCCGTATAGCATTTTTTCTACAAGATATACAAAGTCCTTGTATGATTTGAGTATGGAGCAAATGAATGCAGAACGGAAAAAATCATATTTCCAAGGGCTTACTTTAGATAGGCGTTATGCGCAGGATGTGAGACTTTTTGGGATTGGCGGAATGTTGCAGCAAAAATATCATGTAATATGGCATGAGGTATTTGAAAATAGAAAGTCTGTTTTACGGAAAAAAACGGCATTTACAGTATTGTTTGTATGTCTGCCGGAGATAGTTATGGCATCGATGGGATTGGATATCGGTGTCCGTATTTTGGAGGGAAAGGCGTCTATAGGTGATTATTCGCTTTATATGGGAATGATGGGGCAATTTCTATCAGCTTTTTTTGTAATGGCATACGCATTTACTAATGTTTATGATAACAGGCTCCGTATTGAAAATCTGAAATGGGTAGTGGCAATCAAAAATAAAATTTTAGATTTAGGAACAAAAAAACTATCATATGTGGATGAAATTATATTTGACCATGTTAGCTTTTCTTATCCCCAAACAGATAGACCGGTTTTGAAAGATGTCAGTTTTTGTTTGAAAAAAGAAGAAAAAACAGTATTTGTAGGAATGAATGGGTCAGGCAAGACAACGGTTATCAAGTTACTTTTGCGGTTATATGAACCGGAGGCGGGATGCATCAAAATAAACGGTATCGATATTAAAGAATATCGGATCGATGATTTGAGGAAAAATTTCAGTGTTTATTTTCAGGAGATGGGAAATTATTGTATGACTATCTATGAAAATATTGAAATCAGCGATATGGAAAGAAAAGATAATGAAGCAGTCCGTCAGGCTTTGGAACAAAGTTGTTGCGGGGATATTATGGAGAAGGCAGTGCAGGGGTTAAACACCGGGATTACACGTTTATTTGACAAAGAGGGATTGGAACTTTCGGGCGGGCAGTTTCAGAAAATAGCATTGGCAAGGTGTTTTTATAGAAGGCATACGGTACTGGTGCTTGACGAGCCATCGTCTAATTTAGATCCCAAAACAGAGCATGACATCTTTGAAAATTTAAAGCAGGTAACGGAGGGAAAAATGACGATTTTTACCTCGCATAGACTTTCTAATGTGGCACTGGCGGATAAAATTATTGTTTTGGAACGAGGTCAGGTGACAGAGGAAGGAACTCATGATGAATTATTAAAAAAGAACGGGCAGTATGCCCGGTTATATCAATACCAAAGTAAAAAATTCAAGACTGGAGAAGAGTAGAAAGCGGCATGTTGCAGGTGGCAGTGATTGACGATGGGATTAATGCAGGAAAGCTTTTACATCCTGATAGACTTGTAAAGGATTTTATAGTAGATGGGTGTCAAAGTATAGTCAGGGAGAGAAAACACAATGATCCGTTTTTAACTTTGCATGGAACCACTTGTGCAAGGATCATAGAACTGTATCAGCCATCGGTAGAATTTATTAGTTTGTGTATTTTTGACCAAAAAGATTTGACGACGGACTGCAGCCGGCTTGTTATGGCCTTAACGTGGTGTAAGCGGATGCAGATTCCTTTAATACATATGAGCGTGGGAACAAGGAAGTTTGACGATTATGATCAGGTGAGGAATATCATTGCAGGAATGATAGCGAATGGACAGGTCATGGTAGCTGCCGGGAGTAATGCCGGAGACTATACAATGCCGGCAGGAATGGGGGGAATCTTAGGCGTGGCAGCTGACAGATTTATGACAGGGCAGGCATTTTCTTACAAAGCATTTTGCAAGGGAATTCAGGTAGAGGCATCGGCAATCCATAAACTGATTAATAAGGACGGAACTTTTGAAATAACGACTCTGGCCAATAGTTATGCCGCGCCAGTGCTGACGGCAGCAGTATGCCCTATCCTAAAGGATATAAGAAAAGAGGAAAGGTGTTTTTTAAAAGTGTTTCAGGCGCTTTTTCCGGAAATCAGATATTCCGCATTTCGTCCGGATTTTATAAAAAATGCGGTTGTACTGAATTTATCAAAGACCCGGTTGGAGAAAGAGCATTTTTTCTTTTCCGGTATGGAAATTATGATAGAGGATATGGAGACAGACATTGTAATAAGAGACGGAAGAAAAAAATGTTTCGTATTTTTACCGGGGCAGGATGAGACAAAGAACATGGAAATCCTTTCTTTTTTAGAGAAAGAGCAGAATAGATTTATAGGGATTTTATATTGTGGCAGGGCAAGGCGAGAATTTTTAGAGCGAATAAAGGATTGTATCTTATGGTGCGAGCAGGATTGTGGGATTTATAAACAGCCGGAGCAGACGGAAATAGTGGAACAAGACTGTCCAATCGTTCTTGTCAAAGCAAAAGATTGGTCAGGCGGGGATCTGGCATGGAAATTGGAAAAAAAGTTTGGAGAGCAGGGGTATCAGTGCATTGCTGTTTCTACGCATAGATATTCTTATTTGTATGGATTTGAATATATCCCTGACGAAATAGGGATAGAAAAAATGATGTGTTACCTAAAGACAATGTATAGACCGGATATTGTTATTGTTTGGGAATGTGAGATGGGGGATATGTCGCAAGAAAGGGATGTATATTGCATTAGGGTGGAAAATAATTACAGAGGATTTGGAAAGTCAAAGTATTTTATAGCGGATGAAGTTGAGGCGGTTTACCGGGATATTGTTGAATATTTTTCATAGAAGGTCAGATATGATTTAAGATAGAAGCGGCAGTGAAGAAGATGGAGGAGAGACGGTAACGGGAGGGGATGGAATGCGAGGCAGCTATAAAAAGGCGTACAACATGAAGTTGTCGGAAAAAAATGAATATTGGAAAATTTTGTAGAACTATTGTTGAAATAGGAGATGGGGATTATAATAAAGGATAATTTAAAGTTATCCGTTGGAAATCAAAGTTGAATTAAATGTAGGATAATTCCTGATTATTGATAATAAGGAGTTATCTGTTATATTTTACAAACAAGAGACTACAATATCAATCAATACACAATATGAGGAACAATGATGGAAGATATTAAATCATTTTTCAGAGAAGACAATAGCCATTTTACAATATATGTTGTTGAACAGAAATTTGCTATTGGGAGAGGTCATGATTATTTCAAATCTTTTAAAGGGAAAAATAATTATATAGATACAGATGCGCTTGCTCAAAAGCGTATCTATAAAATTTATAGTTGGATTGATAAAAGAATTCCGGCTATAGCCGATTTGATTAAAGCTATTTTTACTGATTTTAGTCCGTCTAGCCTTGTTGATACCGTTGTTGCTTTAAATAAACTGTTTGGCACTCAAATACATCAGGCAGCGGGTCCGGAAGTAATTGATCCAATTATCATTCAAGAAGGAAAAATAATAAAAAAATATATTACGCAATTGATTAATTTACATAAAGATAGTTTCCTTGCACCAACTATTATTATTTTATTAAAGGACAATGATTTTGACCGAGCAAAGGAGTTATTATGTGAATGTCCTAATGGAGTGCGTGTAAAATTTATAAAAAATACAGGTGAGAGTGAACTCTATAAAATCATAAATACAGGAGCAGATAACATAAATAATTTCATAGATTCTTTCGCAGAGCAATGTTTCAGCACCTGTTCTCAAACGAAACATAATATTTTGTTAAATAAAGAATGGGCAGAGAATTCTATCATCAAGCTATATGCCCCTCGTCTGTTAAAATATCGTGCTAATTTATTATGTGATGATAAAAACGAAATAAAAAATTATTTGAATGATTGTATTGATCAGCTAGAAAAGCCTGATTCACTTTTGGAGAGCGACGATACTCTTAGAAAGAATTTTTTGTGTGTAGCTAAATTATATAGGGTCTTTTGTAATGATTCAGGTTCTGCTGATATGAACGATGCCTATACAATAGCTAAGGAATTGGATAATCAGTTGCTTTTAGCGTATGTTTATAAGTATACATACTTTTTTGAAGACAAGTCAATTGCTGAGCAAAATCAATTGTTAGAGAAAGCGTATAAAATTTTTAATGATAATGGTATGGCGGACAATGCTGTGTATTGTAAAAACAATATACTTGTACGACAATTTGATTATGGAAATATTTATGCTAAGCAATTTTCAGAAATGCTTGGAGAAGCAATCGGTGATGTCCCCGGACTGGTGGGAATGCCACATATTTATAACAACACAGGACTTGCTTATATGATGTCTGCAAAACCAGATCATGCGCTAGAGCTATTTGATAAGGGACTTGTATACGCTAAGTCAATAGACAGGCAAGTTCAATATCTTGCAATTTTATGTAATAAACTAATTACTAAGATTTATTATGGTGAGCATATAGATTTTTCTAGCATAAACAATGCATTTAAGCAAATATACGATGGCATGGTCCGCAACAGTCAATTACCCTTTATTTCAGCCAGATATGTCATGAATTTGTTTGTTATTGCGCTGAAAGAGAATAAAGATTGGGGTAAGGAGTTAATGCAGCAATATGATATTATTAGTTTGGTAAATGACAGCTTCGCAAGTAATGCTTTAGGAAGCGGACAGATAATAAGGCAGCTTGATTATATTGATCAAAAGTTGCCCGAGTGTAGTATTAAAGATCAATGTACAATTCCTGCGCTGGTTATTGAACCAACCGGGCGCAGAAAAGAATTTATTGAAGAGACGGGGTTAAATCCCTTCTACTTTTTTACTTGGCTGTAGTAAATGCCAAAATTGCAATGCTCAGCAAGAAATTATGCAGGGTAATTTGAGGCACAATTTCCCCCAGATCACTAAGATATGTAGAAAAATTCTTTGCTTTATTTATTTCGGAAAACGAATGTGAAAAGGCGTTGTTTATCCATACGGTGGGCATTGGATTGATTTCAATAAAATAAATATCTTCTAACTGTAATGGCTTTTTGAGTAGTGCTACCAGTTCATCAGAGGAGGAACACTTAATTCTGGAATCAATACGGCAAAAGGTATTGATCGCTATGTTTTGTGTTAATTCTAGATATTTTTTCTTCAGTTCTTCACTCAAATCAAAAATGGTTTTTCTTGTAAAGCCACTTCTGGAATTTTTACATTCTTCTCCGAGGAACCATTCTACGTTATCATTTTCTGCAATATATAAGACAGTTGGCAGGATATCCATTTTTTGTCGGACAGGATTATATACGATCGGGGTGGTAATGTCATAACCTGGAATAAATTCCTGATAAATGCCTTTTTGAAGGGAAGAAAATTCCCTCTTTACGCCGATGCTGCTGCCTAGATTCAGCGGGCGAAATATTCCGCCTGCAATGTCTTTATCCAAAGTTTGTGGAACTTGAAGTCCTGTTGCCTTAGCAACTAAATTAGACATAAATTTATTTTCACCAGCTAATATTGTTGATGCATCACAAGGAATGCACGGGATATGGAAGAAAGCGCAAACAGAAGGAATAAGTGCCATAGGAGACAATTCACAACCGCCACAGTTTAAGTTCAGGACGTAATCTATATTAGGCAAAGTACTGCAAATTGCTTTGTCAACGAATGTTCTTACATCTAATATTAGCGGTCTGCATTTTAAGTCCTGTATTGCTAATAGCCATTTTGATATGACATCACTTTGCCAAACGTGATAATGCTCGAAACCAGGGGCATCTTCACCTTCAAAAGTATAAACAACACAAATTGTTTTTCCGAACATTTCATGAAGATCAGTCATTTGCGCTTCCTCCTTTGTATGCCATTCCATTTTTTGTCTGTTTAGAATATGTGATATAATCTGCTTGAAAAATATATGACTAAAATATAACAGATAACTTTAAATTATCCGTTATCCATCCCCTCCAACCACCATCAAATTCCGCGGATGTTTCTTCACTAAAATCTCTTTTTGCTTCACATTGGACACATGCGTATAAATCTCCGTAGTACTGATCGAACTATGCCCAAGCATCCGCTGGATATACCTGATATCCACATCCTGTTCCAGCAGCAGCGTAGCGAAAGAATGCCGGAACATATGCGGTGTGATATGCTGTTCGATACCGGCAAGCTTGGCATACCGATCTATCATAAACCGTACTGATTGATCGGAGAGTTTATGCTGCAGTCGGTTTACAAAAAAATACCCGCAAACGGCAATTTCTTCCTTAAAAGTTTCCTGATACAGGCTCAATGCCTTAAGGACAGCAGGATTTCCAATCTGTAAGATTCTTTCCTTGGCGCCTTTTCCATAAATCAACACGTTACTGCTCTTAAGATCAATAGATTCTGTTTTTAAAGAACATAACTCTGATATACGCATACCTGTAGCAAACAAAAGTTCAATAACGGCAATATCCCGAATACAGCACCGAATCTGGTAGCTAGATTCTGCCAGTTCTTTTTGTGCATACAGTGTTGTCAAAAAGGCCTGTATCGAATGAAAGGGAATGGTTTTGGGCAGGAGTTTAGCTTCTCTGAAACGGATATCCAATCGGGCAAACGGATTTTCCGGCAAGAGTTCCTTATATTCTAAATAATGAAAAAAGGCTTTTAAACTGGCTATCTTCCGTTTGGTGGTCTTGGGTTTATATTGTTTGTGCAAATAAGTTATATATGGATCTACGGTATCTTTTGATAAAAAATCCGTAAAATTTTGGCAAAAGGTCTGATATTGGCTCAAATCAATCCGATAGGCTTTCAAAGTTTTAGTGTCCAGTCGTTTCCTATACTCGCAATATGCAAGATATTCAGTAATAAGGTAATGTAAATCGATCATAAATAAAGATTCTCCTTAGTTTTTTTACCATTATGGGTGCAAGTATGAAAATTGTCCAATGAGAAAGATTTAGCAGGTTGTATCATTAAATTTTCTCATAATTGTGATCCCGGTCTATGGCCAGAATGGAAATCCATACATATTGGAGCTTGAAGAGAGTGTTTTAATATGATAATTTAGGATAAAAGAGGTTGATCTAAGGCAGTGATGGGTAAAACAATAAGAAATGCATAAACAATGCGGAAAACAATCAGAAAGGCATGCTGAATACATAGATATGGATTATTATAAAGTACTGGAAATAGCGGAATGTGCAGATGAAGAACAAATTAAGCAGGCATACAGAAGATTAGCCAAGAAGTATCATCCTGATCTTAACGGGAATGGTCCTGAAACGGAAGAGAAGTTTAAAGATATTGTAAAAGCATATAAAGTTTTGAGTGATGCGTCAAAGAGAAAAGTATATGATGCAAAGAGAAGAAAGCCTGTAATATATGGTAATCCAAGGCGTAAAGATACTCAAAAAACCAGCGCTAATCACGATAAATCAAATGATAGTACGGGAGCTCACTGTAAGACAGTATACGATAAATCTAAATGTAACAAAACCAACCACAGTGAGACTGAGTGCGGTGAAATAAATCATAACGGCTCAATTCACAAAGATGATCACTATAATGCAGCCGAAACTAAAGCAAACAGGTCAAATTTTACCAAGGATCTGGAACGGTATTTTGGTTTTGCGTTTGAGGAAGGAAAAAAGATCGTGAAAGAGCAGGGGAATCAGGAAATGTCTGAGGATTCGAAAGAACTGGCAGAGATACTTAAGATGTTCATGAAGATGAAATAGGTATGTTGAAGTTGAGCCGTCAGACAAGGACCACAGTTATTTTATATCAAGATTGTTTATTCATGAAGGCTATGCCGTTCGGTTTAGATATGCTGCCGTAATACCGGAAACAAGGACTCGGTAGAGAACTTGTTTTCCGGTATTTGCGGACAGAACAGAAAAAATGCAGAAAAGAGGTTCGGCATACCTGTCTAAAATCCAAAATGGGGATGTATAAGAAATGATCATACAATACTCATTTATTTCTTGCCGCCTAATTCTAACAACCTCAAATAATGAGGAATGTCCTCCTTCACGGGCCGGATTTTAAAGGGTGCGCCGCAGCATCCGCAATGCCATTTTTCCGCTCCTTCAAATTCGTATTTTACTCCAAACTTGCAGGTTCCGTTGATGCGGTTCTGACACCCGGCATCGCTGAGACGGAATATCTCTAGAATTCTTTCGGGACATTCATTCAAATATGCCAAGCATTTCTCCGCATTACGGATTCTCAACTCCAAATAGAGCGTTCCTTTATCGGAAGTTAATGCATAATCGTATGCGGCAGATTTTTTACAAGCATACCGGACAGATGGTCCTTCATTGGCGTCGCCTTTTGACTTTGCGTATCCGCGTTCCGTCAGGAGACGATCCAAAACGAATATTACTTCTTTATCCGCTTCATTATGCATCTTATCCGCCACATAACCGCAGCCTTCCGCCAAACTGCATATATGGAGATCCTCCGCTAATATTCCATGATTCCAGCTAATAAAAGCGTTGCTGAACGCAGCCATATTCGAAGAATCATTTTTTACATTCTTTAGCTGGGTATTTGTTACTTTTTTAGCAACAGCAGAAAGAACTTCTAATATATTCCGGTCGTCCGGATAATCGATTTCCAGATAAGCGCCTGATGACAGGCTGTACTTTTGGATTCCGTTAAATACAAAACCGTGGTCACACAAGACCTCTAATAATAAATTTGTTTTTTTGACTTTGTTTATTTTTTTGATTTCCGCCGTATCTGCAACAAATATATTTTTCTCGAAATTGCCGCAGGCAAACAGGCAGAGCATAAAACAGAACAGATTCCACGGCGCTTTCCGCGCTTCTCTTGCCTGATTCGAAAAGTAGTCATATTCATCGGCTTTATATAACGGCAGTCCGAACCTTTGAGGGGAATCAGCCATATCGGAATATATTTGATAAAACATTTCTCCGACAGTCCTGAATGCGCTTTCAAACTCTTCATGGGAGAGCGATCGTAAAAAGTCGGGGTGTATTTCCAGTTGATCGGGAATATCTACCAGTTCATTACGGCGTATCAAGGCCCATTGGCTGGCTAAATAAGTGTCTTTCATAACGTTTCCTCCTATTTTGCATTATATAGCAGCCGCAGCCTTATATCTCCAAAATCGGGCCGGCTTTAGTAAAATCCAAGGATTCAGGGGTTGGCTTATTCCGGATTTTTATGGGGACATAGATATCCATTTGGTCGTATCCTAAAGCGTTCCGTATCTCCACCGTCGGGTTGACCATATGGCCCATTGTCCTGTGTCCCGGCCGCTCGTCAAGTTCGAATCCGCTGCTTTCTAACCATTTTAAAATACCCGAATAAACTCTTCCGCCCATATCGTCGTCTCCGTCTACTGACATGGCGGCGGCATATAATCCTCCCTCAAATTCGATCAATTCGTAGGGGATCGTATCTTCTTTTGTGACCCAGTCTTCCACCGCCCAGATCCAGACGGCTCTTCCGTCTTCTTCAAACCAAAGGAAATCGGGAGCGCCGTATATCATTTTTTTAACCAGATCGTTGTGTTTTTCCTGCCATTGCTGAAAGATTCCCATAACATTTTCAATCGTATCAAGGCCGGATGAAAAAGCCCGAAAGGGATTGATCCGGATGATCCGTATTTCCGGAGCCTTTTTTAGTTTGTCGGTAACGTCCAACAGACGATTTAGACTTGAGGTATGTTGGTCAAAAGAAAGATTGGCAATACGGTTTTCTACTTTTGCAGCTTTGTCATATAGTCTCTTTATATCGGTGTCTTGGCTGAAATCAGCTTGTTTGATCTGCCCGATAAATTCCAAAATAATATTTTTTAAATCCTGCAGCAGCGCGACTTCGCCGTCAATATCGTTTACTTTTCTTCCAAGGACATCTAAAACGGTTTCGGAATCGGGCGCCTGAAAAATGAATCGGATATCCTTAATACTGATATTTAATTTACGCAGGATCAAAATTTGTTCCAAACGCTTAAGGGCTTGCTGATCATATAGTCTATATGCATAATCAGCGCTTCTTGTACTTTTTATCAGTCCCATATCTTCGTAATATCGTAATGCGCGTGCGGATATATCATATTTTATCGAAACCTCTCTTATTTTGACCAACTCTGTCATGTCAGATTTTCCTTTCCTATGTGTTTTCATTATTCCCGGTATAGAGGACCGCTGATGTTTTACATGACTTATCTAAGACCTGCCTGTAAAATGGGATTCATGCAACCGCTCTATGCTATATATTATAAACGTTTCCCTAACGGCAGAGTCAATATTAATGCGTAAAATGTGAGGAGAATTCCTAAGCGCACTGCCGTATTGTCTGCTACAGTAGGATTTGGATTGAGAAGCCGGATAAAATGTTGTACAATATGTTGCAGGCGCACAGGGAGACCGCTCCTGCAGTCGGCCGCCCTGATGCCATCCATTCTTTGGTAAACGAGGTGATATTATGCTGCGTATAGCAGTTTGTGACGATGATAACAGAACCGTTCAAAGGCACAAAGCCCTTGCGGAAGACTGCATGAAGCAATGCGGCAGCGTAGGAGAAGTGGCAGCTTATACTGTCAGTGATAATCTTCTTTATGATATTGCGGAGGATAAGTTTTTCTTTGATCTGATCTTGCTGGATATAGAAATGCCGGGGAATACAGGAATGGAGATTGCGGAAAAGATCAAACCATATCTGCCGAACGTAAAGATCATTTTCATCACTTCCCATATTGAATATGCAATAGATGCTTTTGAGCTGTCCATATTTCGTTATGTGCCGAAAGACGATATAGAAAAACGGCTTCCGGCAGCGATAAGGGACGCCGTCAGGCTGATCGAATTGGAAGACGGCAAAACTTATACCATTCGGACAAACAGCCGCTTGGAGAAAATTCCGTACAAAGAAATCTACTATATCGAGAGAGACGGGAAAAATGCCGTTATTACTGCCGTGGGAGGAATTTCCAAAGTGCGGAAAAGCTTACAGCAGGTTTATGAGGAATTGGATATGGAAGAGTTTATTTATATCGATAGAGGCTGTATCGTAAACATCATACATATCATGCAGATCAAAGACGGTACGGCAGTGTTGAAAAACGGTACGGCGCTTTTCATAAGCCGCTCTCATTTACAGGAAGTGAAAGAGGAGATCAATCATTATTGGGGGACGCATATATGAGAGAGCCGTTTATTTTGTTTTCCGATATCGCGGCCGGAGGCGTGAGAGCCATCGTGTATCTGCTTCTTGTACATCGGCTGCTTCCGGGCAGGCAGCCGGAAAAGAAAGGGGTTATAATGGCGATTGGCGGAATCGCCGTCATGTTCGGTATACTGCATATAGCGGGAATGCCGGATGTCTATCGTATGGTGTGGGAAACTGTTTGGATCGCCGTCTGTGCCGGACGCTTTCAGAAGGAGGATGCTAAAATGAGCCTGTTTATCGGGATCTTTTATGAAATTGAAATTTCGCTTTGGCAATTTCTTTTGTCGGCATGGTCGGGGATCTTGCTTCGTTCTCCGGCGTTTCTTGATTATGGCACGGGCAGCGGTCAGGCTGCCTTTTGGCTGTTTCATGGATTGCTGGCGGGGGTGGCGTTATTTGTTTGGAAACATCCGGATATGACGGGAAAAGAAGCGTTCCGCCTGACATCGGCGATCGCAGTGTCAGGTTTTATCGCCGTAGTAACGTTATCCCAACAGTCTGTACTTGCCATTGCAGACGATACGCTGGATATGTGGACGATTTTAGCTGTGGTTTTCATGATGTCCGTGCTGGTCTTTAATATGAACCGGCAATATGAGATAGAAAAAGAGCTTGCCGTCCTGAAATCGGAGCAGGCGGCATTACTGGAACGGGATTATACTGCCCTGAATCATGCTTATGCGGCCAATGCAAAGCTGTTTCATGATTTTCACAATCATATCGGCGTACTACGGCAATTTCTTTCTCATAAGAAGACGGAAGAGGCGATACGGTACTTGGATGCATTACAGGCCCCTATGCAGGAAATGACTGACAAGATATGGACGGGGGACGAGACGGTCGATTATCTCATTAACAGTAAAGCGCAGGCGGCTGCGGCTGGGGAGGTAGGGTATCAGGTACAAGTGGAGTTTCCGCGCCACACGAATCTGCAAAGCGCCGATCTGTGCGCTATATTAGGAAATCTTTTGGACAACGCTTTAGAGGCGGCCAGGCAGGCGGCGGAGAAGGAGCGGCGGTTCGTGCGTCTTACGATCCGCAGGATCAATCAAATGCTGGTCATAAAAGTAGAAAACGGTTTTGCCGTTCTGCCTGCTGCAAAAGATGGGGAGCTGATAACATCAAAAGAGGAAAACGGACTGCATGGATGGGGGTTAAAAAGTGTCCGGACCGCTGCTGAAAAGTATTGCGGCTGTGTACGCACTTCTTATTCGGAAAACATATTTCGGGCCGTCGTTACGTTGTCTTATGAAGGGATACCAATGGAATAAGATTTCTTAAGGAAACTGCCGCTTTACGATTTATTAATCGTTAAAGCGACAGCCCCTAATTTTTTGCAAAGCAAAGAGGCTGCGCGCTGATCATATTTAGTGCGACAGCCCCTTTTTTGCGGTCAAAAACCGACCGATTGCGGACGTTTCCGCATATTCCGGTTTTTTAGGATATGATAGAACCATGATAAACAAGAAACGATGGAAGGAGGTAAGGCTGATGAGACATATAGTGATTCGCGGAATGATGGGGCTGATCTGGCTGACGGCGGCTATTGTGAGCAGCCTGTCCGGTAACTGGGAGATGAGTGTCTTTTATATTCTATTATGCGGAGCGTTTCTGTTTTCCGCATATGGGGAATGGAAAAGGGAAAAGGACGGCAAAGGAGGAAAATGAAATGGGAACGGCAGTTATGGCGGTCAAAAATCTGAATGCATGGTATGGCAGTGAGAAAAGGATACTGTCTGACTTCTCTTTAGAGCTTGAAGAACATGAAATAGTTGGGCTGATTGGATTAAATGGAGCGGGGAAAACTACTTTTTTCAAAGTACTGTCGGGTTTGCTTTCCACGTTTCGTTCCGAGGGGATCTTGTTTTATGGAGATCCGGTCAGGCTGCGGGGAAGGGATTTCAAAACCTGCCGGTATACGGTGTTTGCCGAAGACGACTCTTTTTCGTATTTTACATTTTGGGAATATCTGTCTTATGTGTTTTCGGCCTATCGAAAGGAAGTACCGGACGTATCGGAACTGATACAGGGATTCCGGTTTGAGGATTATGGGGATACTTTGTTAAGGGATCTGTCGACAGGGAATCGCAAAAAGGCGTTTCTGATCACTGCATTTGCATTGAAACCCCCATTACTCTTTTTGGACGAACCGGTCAACGGATTGGACTTTCAGAGTACCGAATATTTATATCGGCAGATTGCCGGTTACAAAGAGCATGGGACGGTTTTGTTTTCCTCTCATATTTTGGAAAGTATCACATTGACTTCCGACCGGGTATTGGTATTGGAAAACGGGAAGATCCGGCGGACTTTTGAACACGGGCAAATAAGTCCGGCAGACATTCGGGAGGCTCTCGGTTATGAAAATGATAAGTAAAGCTTTTGGAAAAAACTTATTTGGGACAGACTATGAGAAACTTACAAAATCTGTTTGTATTTGGCCGATCGTATTTTTGGGACTGCGTATGGCGGGCCTTAAGGTACAGATTGCTCCGTTTATGGGATATCTGATGATAAGCGCTTTTACTGCAGGAGTGATGTGGCAGGCTCTTTCTTCAAAAAACGGCGCCGGTTCTATGCAGAATATGTTTATGCTCCCTTTGGGCAGGCAGGAATTTGTTTTTTCCTATACGGCTATGCTGGGCGTTTATACTGTTTTTACAAAGACGGCGGCCTTGATGTCGGTTTTGTTCGCCGTATCGGCTTGGAATCTGCGGGAAATCCTTATCGCTATTCTTTGTGCCGTTCATGCGGTATTTATGACCGCCGCTGTTTTTTCTGTCAGAAAATATTGGTATGCAGGCTGTTTTTGGGCAGCCGCCGTAACTGTTACAATTTTATTTTTGGGGAAGAAGGCATGGTTTGTGCCGTTTCTGATCGCAAACGGTATTCTGTCTGTTATGATCTTACGAAATGCGGACGGATATTCTTTTTATCTGCAGGAGGGAAAAAACGGCTATGCCGTAAAGGGGCATAAACACCATTCCGTGTGGCGGTATCTGCTCCGATACCTGATGTGCCATAAAAACTATTTAGCCAACACTGCTATTATGTGGGGAATGGCTTGCGTACTTCCCCTTTTTTTCAAACAGACGGAAGGCTTGTCAGGTGTTCCGATCGGTTTTGCTATGTTATCTTTCAATACCCCGCTCAGTATTTTGCTGTCCTGCGCTCCTGCTTTAGAGCAGGCAGTCCGTCTTCTGCCGGATCAAAAAAGAGCGTTTTGCATTCCGTACTGCCTGTTCCTGTTTACATGCAATTTGACGGCAAATATGCTTTTTCTCTGTAGCTGGCAAATACAAAACGGCGGCGTAACCGTTCTTATGATTCTGACAGCGGTCTTTTTTGCGATGCAAAGTGCAGTGGGTTCCGTTTTGCTGGAATGGTTCTGCCCTGTCAGGGAATGGAAGATCGAAAGCGACCTGTGGCATCATCCGAGGAAATATATTGTTCCTGTAGTTATGTTTTTCCTTGCCGGAGCGGCCGGGATGCTGCCGGTGATGGTCATATTGCCGATGCTGGCCGTTTTACTGGCGGCCGAAAGTATGGTATTATTGTTTCGATAAATAATACCTGACTTTAAAACTCTTTATTTTCATGTTTCCGAATCAGGAACATAATGGAAAGAAAATAATTTTTGAAAAGAATAGGGAATATGGGGGGTTACTATGGATTTGATTCAAATAAAGATAGAAAAGGATGACTCAATAGCCAGATATATCAAGCTTATCAGAGAATTTGACAGTTCTTTGTCTGTAAGCGCAATAAAGCAGAGGATTGAAAATAATGATTTTGTGACGGGATTTGATTTAGAATATTACGATGCGGTAGAAGATCTAACCGGAGTCGACAGAAAGAGAGGGTTTCGCGATATGATAGACTCGCTGATAAAAGCGGGAGCGCAAGTTTCTGTTTGGCAGGACGGAGAATTGTCGTCCATGCAGTTTTTGGACAATTGGCTGGAAACGCTGGATGAAATAAGCAGGCAGACGGAGTCTGATATGGATGATGGCCAGTATTTCTAAATAAAAAGCGAGGAGAATGCGTATGTGGATGTTATTTGCGATACTCTCCGCCGTATTTGCGGCGCTGACTTCAATATTAGCCAAGATCGGGATAAACGGTGTAAACTCTAACCTTGCAACGGCGATCCGGACGGTGGTAGTCGTGCTCATGGCGTGGGGCATGGTTTTTATGACGAATACACAGGCGGGAATTGTACAGATCAGTAAAAAAAGCTGGATCTTTCTTATATTATCGGGACTGGCAACAGGGGCGTCGTGGTTATGCTATTACCGTGCATTGCAGTTAGGGGAAGCGTCAAAGGTGGTACCCATCGATAAGCTTAGCGTAGTGATCACATTGATCCTTGCTTTTGTTTTTTTACATGAAGAATTTACTGTGAAAGCATTGATCGGCTGTATTCTGATCGGCGCAGGGACGTTGATCATGGTGGTATAACGGGGAACTGTTTGGAAGTTACGGGAATTTTGTCAATCGTTCCTTGTCCTTTATCAATAAATATTGGGAAGGAATTGTGCCGGATGGCAAAGACGATGTAACAATCGGTCAAAAAATCGGAAACGGAGCGTATGCGGATCTGTAAAGTCTGTATACGCTTCTTTTTTAGGAAAAATTTTGAGGCAGGGACGAGAGGTTCAGCCACAGTGTTATTTAGTTCAGATTGAACTGTTACAAAAAATTAGTTTTCGACTGGCTAAATTTATTGTAAAGTTGGCGTTTTTATGATGTGCTTCAATACATCTTCAAGAATATCTGATTTGCAAAAGTATGTACTTTGGCAAATAGGGTGAGGGAAAGTAGATGCAATTTAATTCATTACAATTTTTGATTTTTTTTCCTATAGTCGTTTTGATTTGCTTTGCAATACCGAAAAAAATCAGGTATATATGGCTTTTATGTGCCAGCTATTACTTTTATGCGTGCTGGAACGTAAAATATGTATTTCTGATTTTATTTTCAACGGTAGTTACATGGTTTGGCGGCATTCTTATAGAGTTTGTTGAGGATAGAAATTGGGATAGGAAAACAATATTGCGTAGTAAAAAAGTAATTGTTTTTTTAAGCCTTTTTGCAAACTTATTTTTGCTGTTTTTCTTTAAATATTTTAATTTTGCATTTCATAATTTAAGCATTGTATTGGGGCATATAGGAATTACTTTAAATAATCCGGAATTTGATATTTTATTGCCGGTAGGTATTTCTTTTTATACTTTTCAAGCATTAGGGTATACCATTGATGTGTACCGCGGCGATATAGACGCAGAAAAGAATATTTTAAAATATGCGCTTTTTGTTTCCTTTTTCCCGCAGCTTGTAGCCGGACCGATTGAACGTTCAAACAATTTATTAAAGCAGATAAACGTACCGGCGATGTTCTGCATTGAAAATGTCAGATACGGACTGTTCACGATAGGATATGGTTTGTTGCTCAAATTAGTTATTGCAGATAGAATTGCTACGGTTATTGACCCGATATTGGAAGATTATGATTCTTATCATGGTATGGTAATTGTCATGTGTATCCTGTTGTTTGCCTTTCAGATTTATTGTGATTTCCATGGATATACGCAAATTGCAATAGGAAGCGCTAAGGTACTTGGTTATAACTTACAGGAAAATTTTAATGCCCCATATTTGGCAGTTAATGTAAAGGAATTTTGGAGAAGGTGGCATATTTCCTTGACAACATGGTTTACAGACTATATTTATATTCCTTTGGGAGGCAATAGAAAAGGTAAAGTGAGAAAGTATGTAAATACATTGTTTGTATTTTTATGTTCCGGCTTATGGCATGGGGCATCATGGGCGTATGTAATATGGGGAGGGCTTAACGGATTATATTTGGTGATATATGATTTGAGGATATTATACCCATGTGGGAGAAGTATCCTGTGTATCTAAAAAGATGTTTTTCACTGTGGGTAACGGGCAGCGGGAACAAAGATGCCGGAGGAGTATACAGCCGGTCGGCCTTTAATGAATATGGTGACATAGAATGGGAAGACAACGGATGTGAATATGATTTTAGCGAGTATCAGAGTATTGTTCCGGATATATCGGACAATGTAGTAGAACGGCTTAATGCACTAAATGATTATTTAAATTCGAAAGGAGCCACTTTATTGCTGGCAGGTTATCCGATTGCGGATACAGATTGCCGTTCAAGTGATGATGAGTTTATTAACTTTGGAAATAAATTGAAAGAGAAAATGGATGCTCCTGTTATTTCAAATTATATAGATTATATATATCCATGCGATTATTTTTTTGATGCAGAATTGCATCTGAATAATGTTGGAAAAGAAGTCCGTACAAATCAGCTCATAAAAGATTTGAAAAAATTTATTAAAGAAAAAAGTGATTGATAATTCCAAAGTGTAAGTGTAGGCAGGATCTGCACTTTATATCAATGCAGAATCTGCAAAGTTTCATCTGTTAATACATCTTAAATGGCTGCTGCATCCTTTGGGATCCCGATATTAGGAAACGACTGACTTGAAAATTTAAATTCCAGTGCAGAAGTAGATTCCACTGTAGTTTACGACAGCAGCTTTTTAAGATTGTTAACGGTTATATTTGATCAGCTTAGGCATCAGATTGACTTCATCAGGGTCGATCGGTCTAAGCTGAAGTGCTTTTAGGGCATCTTCACCGTATGTTTCCGGCGCAGCAGCATAGGGTGTCTTTCCTGAGAGGCTCTCCCGGGGGTGGAATTGATATGGTTTACGATCAGGTTCACCGAACTCAGAGCCCCTGTCCGTCAGGAGTACCTTCTTCGATTCATTGGAAGAGTGTACGGCATCCATGAGCTCAGGGAAACGGCGCAGGGAACCTATGACAAAATTCGGCACGGTAAACAGGAAAAAGATGAACGAGATGGCGGCGAAGCTGATGCAGGAACTGGAGATAGAAGTAACGCATAATCTGGAAGAGTATTCACTGGCATTGCAGCAGATGATAGCGATTGCCCGCGCAGTGGATATGGACTGTAAAGTTTTGATTCTGGATGAACCTGCCCGCGGTATCGATATCGGGACAAAGACCGAGATCCAGAAACTGGTGCTTAAGCCTGCGGATGAGGGAAAGGGCGTTATGAAGGCGATTGCGGGAGGTGGAAAATAATGGATAAGATTAAAAAAATAACAAAGATGAAGCTGTTCCTGCCGATTTTCAGTATGATCCTTGTGATGATGATCAATGTGGTCTGCGATATCATAAGCGGGAACGCTCCGTTCAGTTCCTTTTCCATCAGCATTAACAACGGTATTTTATACGGGCGTCTGATCGATGTGCTGAACCGCGGAAGTGAAGTTGCGATTCTGGCGATCGGTATGACGCTGGTAGTGTCGGTTTCGGCAGGTACGGATATTTCGTCAGGATCCGTTATGAGTTTGTCCGGCGGTCTGTGCTGTATGTTATTGGCAGGTTATGATGTGACGAATGTGGATACTTATGCTACGCCGCTTTAGCTGGGGATGCTGGCAGGCTCTATCATAGGCGCATATACGATTCAGGCGATCACCACAACATTATATACATTGGGCGTTTCTTCGTCACAGGCGCCGGTGTTTAAGGCTATCGTTGTTATCCTGATCGTAGTGATCCAGTCGGAAGCCGTAAAAGCGTATTTCAAAAAACTGTCCGCTAAAAAGCCAGCAGCAAAGGAGGCGGCATCGATATTTCGGGCGGTTCGCTGATTGCCATGGACTGTATGTTTTTAGCGGTTGGCATGGCAAAATGGGGACTGAAGAGTCCGGTGCTGATGGTCATGGTACTGCTCATCGGCATTGTATTCGGAATGGTGCAGGGATATTGCGCGGCTTATTTGGAAATCCAGCCGTTCATCCGTCCTACCGTTATCGTGGCGCTTTTGGTGGTGCTCCTCGTTTATTTAATGCTGAAATATACGAAGTTCGGCAGAAGTATTTATGCGATGGGAGGCAATCAGGTATCGGCTACCCTGATGGGGCTGAACGTCCGTAAGACAAAATTATTGACCTATACATTGCGTAGTTTTTTAACGTCTATCGGCGGAACGCTTCTGACCGGCGGCGTGGGAAATGTTCTCGATTCTCTTGTAGGCGTGCTGATTAACGGCACCATCTCCACCTTGGTAAAATCCAACGGTAAGCTTGTAAGTTTCTGGGCCAATATCATTACCGCTATCCTGTTATGCTTCTTTATTCTTCTGCAGGCGGTATTTGCTAAGATCAAAGAAAGCAAAAAAGCGTGATATTATTTATGGTTTCCCCTGTCTTTGCCAAGGTGCGGCGGACAGGGAAAATTATATTTGATCTGCAGTTTGACAGATGCGGGCAATCTGCAATTTATCTTTTATTTTTTCATGAAAATGGTTAAGAAATTTTTATTTATGGTGTTGATATTTTCGGAGATTTTTTGTAAACTAAAATCATCTAATCATAAATGGATCTTTTCACTAATGTTAAATGAATCTTTTGATCATTTTTCAGGTGAGGGAGCATTTGGAATGCACCGAAGGAGGAGTGATCAAAATGAAAAGGGCAATGAAACAATCAGTGCTGATGTTTATTTTAAACGGGATTTCAATCCTTTCGCTAGTTTTTCTGATTTTTTCGTTAATTGCGTTTGGTAAAAAAAGCGATCAGATTAATGAGGCCAGCGAAGAAAGGTTTGCGCTGACTTACAATGCGAACCGTTTTATGAACGGATCGTCTTATTTGACAAACGAGGTTCGGGCTTTTGCGGCGACAGGCCTGCAGGAGCACTATGATAATTATTGGAATGAGATCAATCATTTAAAAAATCGTGATTTGGGCGTTGTAGCCATGCAGGAAATTGGGATCACAGATGAAGAACAGGCTATGATAGACGAAATGTCAGGGCTTTCCAATTCACTGGTGCCGTTGGAAGAGAAGGCAATGGAGAACGTACAGGACGGAAAACTGCAGGAAGCGCTTGACTATGTATACGGAAAAGAATACAGCGAGGCGATTGCAAAGATCAATGCCATTAAGGAACAGTTTCTTACGCATTTGGACGCAAGATCCCTGCAGCAGCTTGAAAAACTGAGGGATGAAGAAAATTACATAAAGATGACGATGATCATTGCGTTTATTGTTGTCGGCGTGATGCAGTTATTTAGCATGATCATTACCAGACGGCGTATTTTAAGGCCGGTCATTGCAGTACGGGATCAGATGCTGGAAATCTCAAAGGGCAATCTTTCAGCAGAATTTTCTCTCAGATCCGATACATCGGAGATCGGAATGCTGGTGGAGTCTATCCATGAGACGAAACGGGAATTGAAGAAATATATACAGGATATCGACTTTGTTTTGGCACAGATGGCGCAGGGCAATATGAACCTGACTGTGGGGGACGATTACAGAGGAGAATTTTTACCGATTCAGGATGCGATGCGTCAGATTTTGGACGCTTTAAACCGTGTTCTTTCGCAGATCAACGTGACGGCGGAACAGGTGTCGGGAGAATCGAAACGGATGGCGGCCGGAACGCAGGTTATGTCGAGCGGCGCGGTAGAGCAGGCGGCTGCGGTAGAAGAGCTTTCCAGCAGTATCAAAGAAATTTCAGAGCAGGTGGACAAGACGTCCAAGGACGCGGAGACGGCAAGCCGTTCTTCCATGGAAGCGATGGGGCATCTGCAGACCAGCAATCAAAAGATGGAAGAGTTGACCGCGGCTATGGAGGATATTTCCAAATCCTCCCATCAGATCGGCGGAATTATCAAGACGATTCAGGATATTTCTTTCCAGACCAATATATTGGCGCTCAATGCAGCCGTAGAAGCGGCAAGGGCAGGAGAAGCGGGCAAAGGCTTTGCGGTGGTAGCGGATGAAGTACAGAGCTTGGCGAATAAGAGTTCCGCATCCGCACAGAGTATTACCGAACTGATTGAAAATTCCATGAAGCTCGTTCAATACGGAACGGCGTTGTCCGAGGATACGACGAAAGCGCTGGGAGAAGTGGTTGTGGGTGCGAAAGAATCAACGGAAATGGTTCATCAGATTGCGGAATCCGCTACGCGTCAGTCGCAGGCATTAAAACAGTTGACCCTTGGAATGAACCAGATTGCGGAGGTAGTCCAGACCAATGCGACAACGGCGCAGGAGTCTGCAACATCGGCAAACGAGCTTGACTATCAGGCAGAAGAACTGAAAGTTTCCATTCAGAAGTTTAAGCTTCGTAAATAAACAATAGAAATAGCAGGACCATAGAATTTCAGGCCGGACGGAGCCGCCGCATCCATGATTTATTTAGTCATTTATGTGGCGGCTTCGCCGATTTTGGCCAAATTATGTTATCATATCAGAGCGTGTTTGAAAAATCATTCCCATCATCCGCCGCGGTAAACTGCGGTCCCACATTTGAGGGAAAGCATTTTCCAAACACGCTCTGGTATACGATAGGATCAGTGAAAGGCGGCAGGGAGCGGTTTGTACAAAGGAGAAAATACGACGCATGTAATCGGCATAGGTAAAAGTATAAAGAATAAAAGCGGCATAGCTTGTTTTAAAGCAAGAGCGTGTTTGATCCTGACATTGGCGGTTTCTGCTTTTGGGTTTCCGGTGTATGCGGCGGCTCCCGGTTCCGATAAGGCCGTCGGTACGGAGGAAGACGTTTACCGGCTTTATCAGGAATACCGCAGTCGTTTTGAGGCGGTTGCATATGCCCGTGATATTTCCGTAAACGGCTTTGACATAGTAGAGGATCAGATTTTTCCGATAGAACTTGTCGTTCCCGAAGAGCCGGAAGAGGATTTGGAAGACAGCGAAGAAGAGGAGAAGGAGCCGGAGACCTATCTGATTCCGGCTTTTGATAGAAAATATCATCGTCTGCTATTATTTTTTACGGATAAACAGGGGAAGATCTTTTATAAAACCGACCAGTTGGAGATGAATAACAGAAATATCGGACAGATGGAGCAGCCGAATAAAAATATAGCGGCAGTATCGTTTCAGGATCTGAACGGAGACGGGCTGACGGATGTGGTGCTGATCACTTCCTGTATCAATGACGGTGGGGCTTATGCAGGGAAGAGCTACAAAGTGGGAGAAGTACTTTTCCAAAGCAGTACGCAGGACGGTTTTTATAGGGATTATCGGATATCGGAAAAGATCAACCGGTTTGGAATGAATAAAAGCGCGGAACTGATCGCCGCTTTTGTAAGGGACGGATTTTCCACGGAATTTATGTATACTGCGGCAACATTGGAGGAACTGCAGAAAGAGGGAATGAAAATCATTCCGGAACAATATTATACAAGGACATTTGAGAAGCTGGGCAGACTGCAGGTAGTCCCGGGGACTTATAAGATAGCGGATTACGACGTATTTATGATCTATCTGGTAAACGAGCAGGGGTATATCGTATCCAGTCTGCAGCCGATGGGGGATTTTGATAATCTCTATGCGTTAAAGGGAATACAGTGCCGCGATATAGACGGAGACGGACTTAAGGATATTGTGGTGCTGGCAAGATACAGTTTTGAAGACGAAAAAGGGCAGTTGGCCGTTAAAAGCGACTATTCGATCTACTATCAGCGGACGGGCGGTTTTTCCGCAGATACGGAGATCAAAAACAGCTATCGGTGCAGCGACGAAGACACGATGGAGGCGTTGGTAGAGAAAGCGCGTGCTTATTGGGGGTGGAAATCAGAACAATGATAAAAGTATTGATTGTGGATGATGAAAAAGCGATATGCGATCTGATCGATCTGAACCTGTCGTCAGCAGGGTATCACTGCAGTACGGTGCAGGACGGTTTGGAGGCGATCGATAAGATCGAGAAGGAAAATTTTGACCTGATCCTGCTGGATATCATGCTGCCGGGGGCCGACGGCTATGATATTATGGAATACATACGCCCGCTTGGCGTCCCGGTAATATTTATTACGGCAAAGCATGAAGTAAAGGACCGGGTAAAGGGGTTAAAGCTGGGGGCCGACGACTATCTGGTAAAGCCCTTTGACGTAGTGGAGCTTGTGGCGAGAGTAGAAGCGGTGCTCCGCCGTTATAATAAAACGGAGCAGCAGCTTACGGCGGGAGACGTGGTAGTGGATGTGGACGCGCACCGGGTGACCAAAGCGGGAAGGGCGGTTGAACTGACGAACAAAGAGTTTGGCCTGCTGGTGCTGTTTATGAAAAATAAAAATGTAGCGCTGTTCAGGGAAACTTTATATGAAAAGGTTTGGGAAGACGAATACTTCGGCGACAGCAGGACTCTCGATCTGCATGTGCAGAGATTGAGAAAAAAGCTGGGATGGGATCATAATCTGGTAGCGGTATATAAGGTTGGATACCGCTTGGAGGGCATAGAATAGCAGGTCTGCAGAGGCAGACGGATGGGCGTAGGACGGAATGAAATTTTCATTAAAATTATTACTATGGACGATTATTGTTATGGCAATGGCATTGGGGTTCAGCGGTTTTTACTTTGTAAATCATGTATTTGAATCTTCACTGAACCGTGAGATCGGTCAGGCAATGGACGAAAGCAGCATTTTAGGTTTTGCTTTTGAGACGGCGGCTCTCAATGTTCCTGCGAAATACAGCGTGCTGCCTGACAGCACCGTTGAAGAGATCGCTTCAAAACTGGAAAAGAGCGGAAGGAGCGTGGGACGCCTGCTGCGTATTTCCGGCGAGGAGAAAAATGCGCTTTATGCCAGCGACGGGTTCGATGCTGATAACGGGCTGTTAAACGCCACGGACGTAAGTACAAAAGCTTATCGGGTGATCCGGACGGAAAACGGCTATTATATTCATACAAGCGTGGCGGTAAACACTTTGGACCGTATTCTTTTTCTGGAAACGATGAAGGACGTTTCGGAAGTATTCGAGGAAAGAGAAACGGGATTTTCCCTTTATCGCAGGGTGACGGTCATTATGCTTCTGATCGGTACGGTCATCATGCATTTTATCGCTTCGTTTCTGACAAAGCCGATCCGGCTTCTGACGAGGGCTACCAAGCGGATGGCGGAAGGAGACTATGCGTATCGGGCGAAGCAGGTGAGCCATGACGAACTGGGACAGCTTACGGTCGCTTTTAATCATATGGCGGGTTCGCTGGAGGAAAACATCGGGAAACTGGAAGAGGAGATCGAGGCGAGGGAAGAGTTTGTGGCGGCTTTTGCCCATGAACTTAAGACGCCCCTGACCGCCATCATCGGTTATGCGGATATGCTGCGTTCCCATAAGCTGGATGAAGAAAAAAGCTTTATGTCCGCAAATTATATCTATACTGAGGGAAAACGGTTAGAGGCCATGTCCTTCCGGCTTTTGGACATTATCGTGACAAAGAAAAATGAAGTGGAATTCCAGACGATTCCGGCAGAATCCATTTTTGATTATCTGCAAGGGATGTTTGGGCCGGACAGGGAAAGAAAATTTCGGTTTTCTTATACGGAAGGGACAATATATGCCGAAGTGAACCTGATCAAAACGGTATTGGTAAATCTGATTGACAATGCCTGTAAAGCGTCGGAAACGGGGGGCGTTATTGAAATAACGGGTGAAGCATTTGAAGAAGGATATTGGTTTGCCGTCAGGGATTTCGGTGTGGGGATACCGGTTGAAGAACAGCATAAGATCACGCAGGCATTTTACATGGTGGACAAATCCCGCGCCAGAAGTAAGAACGGCGCCGGATTGGGACTGGCGCTTTGCGCTGAGATCCTCAGACTGCATCAAAGCGAACTGGAGATAGAAAGCCGGCCGGGGGAAGGGACATGCATCGGGTTTTTCCTGCCGGATTCAAAGAGAGGGGCAGACGGACAAAATTGAAAAAGAAACAAAAAGAGATTATAAGCGCGGCATTTTTGCTGTTTGCCATTTTGGCCGTGGCGCTGTCGGTTACAGGACCGGAGGCATTGGCAAAATATAAGGATAAAGATATTTTAGAGGAGATCCATGCCGAAGCGGTGGAAGAGGCTGGAGAGGGATACAGGTATACACTGAATGCCAATGAAAAAGTATATATTTTATCAAGCTGCCTGAGCAGTCAGGTACTGCCGGAAAGCGAATTCAATGCTTTGACCCGTGCGGATACGGATAATATCGATTATCAGGAATTAGAAGGCACATATGCGTTCGTTATCAACCATAGGGGGCCTTCGGGAAAAGAGATCACGGATGAAGAAATTTATGAGACTTGCAGCAAAGGAATCGCTACATTGAAAGAATTGGGAATACTGCCTGAAAAGATCAAAGAAGTGGAGGCGGCTTCTTACGACGCTACGCTGTATTCCGCGATCGACGTGCTGGAGCCGAGGAACAATGTGGCGGTCTGGAAAATGACCTTATCCAACAGTCAGAAAAATGCCAATAAGGAAAACCGGCTGATCGACGCTTATATAGATGCGGACGACGGGAAAATATATGAGTTTTATGTCAGGACGGATTTGATGTGGGAAGATATAGACGCGGACAGGATCATAGAGGAATGGAGAAACTATATGGGACTGAACAGCCCGGAGGCTTATGAATCCGACAATCCGCTTTTAGAAACCACGCCATATTTTAAAAAATATGTATTTTCCGGCATGGGCGAAGGAAAAACGGTGGTGACGATCGGTTTTTATGAAGGGATCAACGAGTTATTTTTAAAAATTTCAAAATGATGCAACTTTGATGCAAAAATGATGGTAATTTGATACAGAAATGATGATGTTTTGATGCAGCTCTTGTGTAATCTAGAATCAACAGGATTACACAGGAGTTTTTTTACGGACGAAAAACGGGTCCGGTACGAGAGAGGAGTATCAAAATGTACGAGGGAGAATCATTTTCACGTCAAATGTATCGTCAGGAGAAGATAAGGAAAGCAAAAAAGAGAAAAAAGATCGGGCGTATCTTTGCCGGATTCTTGTCGGTAGCAGTACTCACTGCTTCTATCGTTTTAACGGACAGGCTGTTGACAGTGAATGTGCTTGCAGCGCCGGAAAGCAAAACGGAGCAGATCGGGGCAGAAGCGGTTGGCGCTTTGGCGGGGGAGAGCGCCTCTGTGAATTTGCCGGTTTTTGAGCCTGAGATCATAGAGGAGGAGCCGGGAGTGCCTGTTGTCATCATAGATCCGGGACATGGCGGTGCGGACGAAGGGTGTGCAAGAGACGGCGTAAGGGAAAAGGATGTAAATCTGGCTATTGCAAAGCTGGTGCAGGGAAAACTGGAAATGTTCGGATACCGGACGCTTATGATCAGGGAAGAGGACGATTACATAGCGAAAGAGGACCGGGTGATCTATGCAAACGGCAGCAAGGCGGACATTTATGTCAGCATTCACCAAAACGCTTCTGAAGATACCAGCGTGAGCGGTATGGAAGTATGGTATAAGGGGGAAGACGGGCGCGATAATAAGCGGCTTGCGCAGTTGATACAGCAGCAGGTCGTACAAACTACGGGCGCGGCGGCAAGAGAGCTGAGGGGAGACGCGGATTTTCATGTGACAGGAGAAACGGCAATGCCGGCATGTCTCATTGAAACAGGATTCTTATCCAATGCGGCGGAGCGGGAAAACCTGATTACGGAAGAATATCAGGAAAAGATGGCAGAGGGAATCGCGCAGGGGATCAGGCTTTATTTTGAACCCAAGACGATGTATCTGACATTTGACGACGGCCCTTCTGTTGAAAATACCGGAAGGGTACTTGATATATTAAAGGAGCGGGATATAAAGGTTACCTTTTTTCTGGTGGGGGAAAATGTGCGTAAACATCCCGAGATAGTGAAAAGGATTGTAGAAGAGGGGCATACGATAGGGATACATTGCGATAGTCATGATTATAAAACGGTTTATGCAAGTGCGGACAGCTATATACAGGATTTTGAAACCGCACACCAAACGGTGTTTGAACTGACAGGGATTGATGTAAAGATCTTTCGTTTTCCCGGCGGCAGTATCAATGATTTTAACGCGGGGGTAAGGGAAGAGATCATAAAAGAGATGACAAAACGCGGGTATATCTATTTTGACTGGAACGCCAGTCTGGAAGATGCGGTCAGGGAATCTTCTCCGGAGCAGTTGATCGCAAACGGAGTAGAGACGACGATGGGAAGAAAAAAAGTGGTGATGCTGGCGCATGACGTCATATACAATACGGGGATCTGTCTGGAGGAGCTGTTAGACAGGCTGCCTGAATATGAGATCAAACCGTTGACAGACGGCGTTGAACCGATACAATTTTAATATTTTTATTTGAATGCCTGCCGAAGCAGGCAGATAGGAGTCAATGTGAAATATTCCAAGTTTGGTATCGCGGTTTTGGCAGCTTTTCTTGCAGGCGGATGCAGTACCGCTTCTGCGGCCAATATGGAGAAGCTGCCGGGCGCATCGTCTTACGAATCTTACAGGGAGAACGAAGAAGAATCCCTATGGGGAACGGATTTTGCCGTATCTGCCGTTTTTGGAAAAAACAGTATCATTCTTTTCGAACCTTCTAGTAAGGAAGTATTGAACGAAATACCGATTATGGGTGAGGCAAATAAAATTTTCATCAGCATGACGGACGCACAGAACGGATATATGCTGTATTGCGGTATGCCTGATTCCGGTCAAACGCAAACGTTGTTTTATGTAACGAAAGACAGATGGCAGACTTATAGTAAGATGGATATCAGTTCAACGGTAGACGGGTATCCGGACAGAGGATGAAAAGGGATTATTTTTATGTATGGAAAGATTCATAAAAACGATCCCTTTTCCGGTCTCCTGTACGACACCCGCTTTAACCGGCCGTAGGGGAATAACGGTCCGCTTTGTAGCGAAAAGTAGATAAAGGCATATTACACTGTCTGGCCGCTTCCGAACCGGAGATCAGGCCGGATCTCCAACAATTGCAGAGATGTTCGAAGTTATCGGGCAGAGGCAGGGGCGGTCTTCCGAAGCGCACACCTCTTGCTTTTGCCGCTGATATGCCTTCCGTCTGTCGCTGACGGATATTGGCGCGCTCATTTTCCGCAACGAAGGAAAGGAGCTGTAAGACTACGTCGCTTAAAAAAGTGCCAATCAGATCTTTTCCCCTGCGGGTGTCCAGCAGGGGCATATCCAATACGACGATATCGATTTTGAGCTCTTTTGTCAGCATTCGCCACTGCTCCAGTATTTCATCGTAATTGCGCCCCAGACGGTCTATGCTCTTTATATAGAGAGCGTCTTCTTGTTTCAGACGTCTTATTAAATTTTTATAGGCGGGCCTTTCAAAATCTTTTCCTGATTGTTTATCAATATAAATATTTTTCGGGGAAATACCAAGTTCATGTAATGCCAATAGCTGTCTGTCCTCGTTTTGATCTTTTGTGCTTACTCTAACATATCCGTATATCATATCCGTAAACTTATGTCCTCCTCAATGTGTAGATTTATCTTCTGTTTTATCACTATAGTGCCTGTCTGCTTTACCTCCCGGTTAAATTATACATGTTTGGGATATATGTTTTACAGGTTATGAAGGAATTGTTCTCTTTGATACGGAATGCAGGGCATCTGCCTATGCCGGATAATATGGAAGAGGATAGAAAGGCGTTATGTAAGACTGTGGTGAAAGGTAAGGAGTCTTTCGGGTATGTCGGGTAAATAAGAAAGAGGAGCGGAACCTTCAGTTTCTACTCCTCTTTTCAGTTAACATTTGTAGGGAAACTTTTCGGGAAAAGTTTTGAGATGGAAAGAATATCGGAAATAAGCGTACTGCCGCATCAGATATTTTTACATCGCGGCACGCATAATTCAAAACATAAAACCATAAGATCCTCCGTGGTTTTAGAGGGAAAGGGCATTTCTTTCCGCTTGGCGGTCAGTGAACCGCCTGTTTTTTCGGCAAGAAATTTTGCGATCGTAAGCCCAAGACCGGTTCCCCCACGGCTTCTGGAATAATCCTGCATATAAAAGCGGTCAAATAAATGCGGAAGTTCCTGATCGGAAAGGCTTTTAGCATCATTTTCGAAACAGATCCGGATTTCTGTCCGGCTCTCTTCTATGTGGATCTTTAAAAAACTGTCCGCATAGCGTCCCGCATTCTGAAATAAATTAGAGAAAATTCTTTCCAAAGCAGTTTCATCGCTCCAGACCCAGATAGGAAAATCCGGCAGTCCGGCGTCTACACGGATACCGGACTCTTCCAATATCTGATAATTCCCAAGCAGAGTTTCTCTTAGAATCTTGTTGATATCCGTTTTACGCATGATAAAGGAATCATCGTCGGCGGTTAAACGGGAAAAAGCATAGAATTGGGAAACCAGTTTTTCCATGACCTGCGCTTTCTGGCGGATGATCTTTAAAGTCGCCGTCAGCTCTTCGTTTAAAAGAAGATTGTCATCCGGATCTTCAAGAAGTTTTAAGTAGCCTAAAATTACGGTCAGCGGCGTTCTTAAATCGTGGCTGATATTTTCGATCTGTTTTTGAAATTCTTTTTCCCGCTTTTCATAGTTTTTCCGCTCTTTATGTGTTTCTTCCAATACGGTATTCATGGAAATCAGGAGGTTTTCAAGATTCTGGTCCGGCAGAGGTAAATGCAGGATACGGTTTTTTGAAAGATCCTTTTGGATCTCTTTCAGCTCTTTATTTGTTTCCTTTAACGCGTTTGCAATCGAAAAATAACGAAAAGCAAAGTATCCGCCTATGATCGTGGTAACGGTAAACATAAAGATATACATATTATAGTTCCTTTTTTCGTAATAACATGATCCCTGCAATCATAAAAACGACGATTCCCGTCATACCGACTACGATACATTTTGTCATATCGAGCGGCGTATCCCATGCGGTGATGCACTGCGACGTATCTACGGGCATGGCGTTATAGGAAAAGAAGTTAGCGGGCAGCAACATGGCAATAAGATAGATGACGGAAAACCGGAGCCCTACATAAAACAATACTTTGGGTATAAAAAACCAGATCGCGGCCCATACGATAACGCCCGTGCCGAATTTTTCAAACAATTCCAAGAACAGAAGCATAGAGATCAAAGCGGCCGCCGCAATGAAAAATACGGCAGGGACTTCGCCGATCAGGTGGCGCAACTGTACGGGTCCTGCTTTTCTCATAAATATGGAAGTACTAACAATAAAAACGCTTAATACGACCAAAAGGGAAAATCCGGCGGAAATAACGGATACAATGCATTTACCGATAAAAACAGTGCTTCTGGAAATGCCGAAAGAAACGGTATTTTTCATATTCCCGTTCTGCAGGTTTCCTTCATAGAGAACGGCCGCAACGATCGCCCCTGCGATACAGTATAGCATAGGATATGCGACAAGGTTAGAATAAGAAAAAGAGGTGGTAAGATAGAAGGAGCCGGGAGCGACGTTTTTCAAAAATGCGGAAACCGCCGCATTATAAAAAATAGCCAGAGCGGCTAAAACCAAGGTCAGCCTGTAAATTTCAAAACTGTGTGTAATACGGTAAAGTTCACTTTTTATATAGTTCATGCGGTTTTTCCTCCGTTTGCACTTTTTAAGTTCATATAATAATCCTCCAAGGAGGACTGCAGTCTTCCCATGCCGATGATAGATATGGCGTTTTCCGAAGCCAGCCTGCCGTATATTTCCAATTCTTTTTTAGGCTTCGTAATGCGGATAGCAGAATCCGGCAGCACGGTGTAACTTTCTTCAGGAAAGGATTTTTCCAGTAAAGCGGCGTATTTGGCGGCGTCGGATACTTTGATCTCGATACAGTCCGAGCATTTTTCCATTAAATCTTTTGCGGGAATTTCTTCTATCAGCCTGCCGTTATCCAAAAATCCGTAAGTAGTGGCAAGTTGCTCAAGCTCGGTTAAAATATGGCTGGATAAGAGCAGAGTAACGTTTTTTTCCTCGTTCAGCCTGTGAAGGAGATTCCTGAATTCGATGATCCCGCTCGGATCCAGTCCGTTGATTGGTTCATCCAGTATCAGGACGGCAGGTTCGCCAATCATGGCGATAGCAAGGCCGAGACGCTGCTTTTGTCCGAGAGAAAGTGTTTTGCACTTGCTTTTCCGTTTATGGTCAATGCGGGTAAGGTACAGCATTTCTTCCGCTTTCTTTCTGTCCGGGACACCCTTTTGGATGCGGTAATATTCCAGTGTCTTTTCAACTGTCATATTGGGAAAAAAGCCGGGTTGTTCGATCATAAATCCCATATGCTTTCTGGCCCGGTTCAGGTCTTTGCCTTCATGGCTGCCCAATAGCTGCAGTTCACCGGACGTTGGCAGGGCATGGCCCGCCAATAATTTAAACATTGTACTTTTTCCGGCGCCGTTATCTCCTATCAGGCCGTAAATACTTCCTTTTTTTACATGAAGATTTACATGTTCCAATGCGGCAACGGAACCGTAAGATTTGGTAAGCTGTGTTGTCTCTATGACATATTCGTTCATAAGTACCTCCGTTTTTGCGTAGTTTTTTGTAATGACAAATATAGTTTAGGCTATCCGCTTTTAATAAGTCATAAAGAACTTTTAAAGAAGTTATAAAGATGTGAAAGAAGCCGGATCAGGTTAATTTAAAACCAATTCCGTAGACAGTCTGAATATATTCTTCAGTATCGTCCGCTTCTTTCAGTTTTTTTCTTAAATTGCTGACATGGACATTGACGGTATTGTTTTCGCCATAATATCCTCCGTTCCATACAAGTTCATAAAGATTTTCTCTGGAGTAGACTTTTTCAGGGGAACGCATGAGCAGATACAGGATATCGTATTCATGGGCGGTTAAAATCAGTTCTTTGCCGCTGACGGTTACTTTACGCGCTTCCGGATAGAGTTTTATATTTTTGTGGGAAAGCATTGCGGAAGAAACAGCGTCTTTTCCTACCCTCCGCAGCGAGGCCTGAATCCGTGCCAGCACTTCCTCCGGTTCAAAGGGCTTTGTGATATAGTCGTCCGCACCGGTTTTTAATAAAGTGATCTTGTCGTTTAACGAGCTTTTGGCGGAGAGGATCAGGACCGGGACAGAAAGATGCAAATCGTCCCTGATCTCAGTAAGCAGTTGTTCGCCCGATAGGCCGGGGAGCATAAGATCCAATAAAATAAGATCCGGCGTTTCTTTTTCCAAAAGCAATTTGGCTTCTGTGCCGGAAAAGGCCTGTTTTGTTTCGTAGCCTGCATTGCACAGAAGTCTGGAAAGCAGTCTGTTGATATCGGGATCGTCTTCTATGATCCAAATGTGATATGGCATTTGGGATTTCCTCCTAATATATATCATTAGTGACAAAGCACATCTGACGGAAAGCATTTTTCAAACATACTCTGGAGTTATTATAATTTTTAGTAAGCGGGAATGCAAGGAAATTGCGAGGAAATTAGGCAAAAACAAGTGACTTTTCCGATACGATATGATAAAATGCTTATCACATCGCATTTTAACAGAACAAGGGTAAAAACTGCCTGAATAACGGCAGTATGGAGGCATCATGAAAAAATTATCTAAATTTATCGGAAACAAAGAGTTTTATAAAATGGTATTGGTGATCGCAGTACCGATCATGATACAAAACGGTATCACTAATTTTGTCAGCCTGTTGGACAATATCATGATAGGGCAGGTTGGTACGGAGCAGATGTCGGGTGTGGCGATCGTAAATCAATTGATCTTTGTATATAATCTGTGTATTTTCGGCGGGGTGTCGGGTGCGGGTATCTTTACCGCACAGTATTTCGGACAGGGAAACCATGAGGGCGTGCGTCAGACGATGCGTTTTAAATTGTGGATGGTTGCCGTTATCACAGCGTTGACTTCCACACTTTTTTTATGTTTCGGACCGACGCTCATTGGCGCCTATTTGAAAGGGGACGGCTCAGCGGAAAGTATAACAGCGACGCTTTTTCACGGAGAGGAATATCTTAAGATCATGCTGATCGGCCTGCCTGCCTTTGCGGTCGTACAGATTTATTCCAGTACGCTCCGGGAATGCGGAAAGACGATGCTGCCTATGAAAGCGGGGATCGCGGCCGTATTTGTGAATCTTTTATTTAACTATATATTGATATACGGAAAATTTGGCGCGCCTGCCCTTGGAGTGAAGGGCGCGGCGGTCGCGACGGCGCTTTCCCGTTATGTAGAAATGCTGATCACCGTAATCGGCGTACATAGGAAGAACGCGCAGTATTCTTTTGTGTCGGGCCTTTACCGCACGTTAAAAGTGCCGAAGGAACTGGCGGTCAAGATCATAAAAAAGGGAAGCCCGCTTTTATTTAACGAAACCTTATGGGCGGCCGGAATGGCAATGCTGACGCAATGTTATTCGGTCCGCGGGCTGAATGTGGTCGCGGGTTTAAACGTGTCGAACACGATCAATAACGTATTTAATATCGTATTTATCGCACTGGGGGATTCCGTAGCCATTATCATAGGGCAGTTGCTTGGCGCGGGAAAAATGAAAGAAGCGAGGGATACGGACAACAAACTAATCGCCTTTTCCGTAGTCTGCTGCAGTGCGGTGGCTTTGGTCATGTTCTGTATGGCGCCGCTGTTCCCGCAGCTTTATAAGATCAATGATGAGGCGAGGCTGCTTGCCCGGTATTTTATTATGGCTACGGCGGTTTTTATGCCTCAGAACGCTTTTTTGCACGCCACCTATTTTACGCTGCGGTCAGGAGGCAAGACGATCGTTACTTTTTTATTTGACAGCGTATTCATATGGTGCGTGAGCGTCCTGATCGCTTTTATCCTGAGCCGCTATACCGCCCTTCCTGTGATCGCCGTGTATGTGCTGGTACAGTCGGGAGACCTGATCAAATGTGTGATCGGATTTATATTGGTAAAAAAAGGAGTCTGGCTGCAAAATATTGTGAGTTAAAAAGGGCAGAAAAATAGACGGCAGAGGAGACATTACATGAAAGTTAGGGATTGACGGATATGTCTTCGTGATATATGATAGTGTCAGAGTTTATATGAAAGAAACGGAGTATGGTATGTTAAGCATTGTGGTAACGGAGAAACAAGCAAACTAAATAGTTGCGGAGCGGCTTATTGAAATGTCAGGTCTATAAGTCTGCTCTTTAGCCGGTATTTTACCGGCATATCCGCTTTACAAAGTGCTTTGCATAGGAACTATATTATTTGTGGGAATTAGCATGGCTGTTTGGTCATGCTTTTTAACTTTTTGTGAAAATGAAACCGGTCGTTCCGGTCTTTTAAGCCATGCAAAAAAGCCTTTTAGGCGCAATGACAAGTCTTGCTGCCTATGTAAAGCGGATCTGCATGGTTTTTTGCTTGTCTGGTTGAGAAATGATTTGGGTGTCCGCAGAAGCGGACAGATGGGAGCAAAAAGGATGAATATAGAAAAAGCATTGGAATTTGATCAGATCAAAGAATTATGGACGGCATTGGCGCTGACCGAGCGGGCGAAGGAAAAAATAAGCCAAACGGTCCCCTTTTTGTCGGAAAGTGAACTGACGGTAAGGCAGAGGGAAACTTCCGAGGCAAAACTGCTGATTGAAAAAGGGGGCAATCCGCCGCTCGTTTCCCTGACAGGTATTCGGGAATGGATCGAAACCGGCAAAAAGGGGGACTGCCTTACGCCTGCACAGCTAGAGGAGATCGAGAAAGCCCTCGTCGCGGTTATGCGGTTGAAGGATTATTTAAGAAGATGCAGGCAGTATGAGGTTTCTTTGGCTTATTATGATGAAAATCTGGACGATTTACAGGAAATAAAAGAAACGATCCGCCAGCAGATCAGAAACGGGCGGGTAGACGACGGAGCGTCGAAGTTATTAAAGTCTCTCAGAAGCGATATTGACAGATTGGAAGACCGCATGAAAGAAAAGGCGGATTCCGTGATACGGGCAAACAAAGAGTGCATGTCGGATACATTCAGCACTTACCGGAACGGACGGCTCTGTATTCCGGTGAAAAAAGAGTATAAGTTTAAGATAAACGGCAGCGTGATTGATAAATCCGCTACAGGGAATACGCTTTTTATAGAACCGGCAGCCGTAGCCAAATATGATGAGGAGCTTCAGCTTTTAAAGATCGAGGCAGAAAATGAAGAGAGGCGTATCTTATATACGCTTACCGTTATGGTAGCGGATCAGGCGGAAATTCTGGAACAGAACGTGAAGACGATAGAAAAACTGGATTTTATTTTTTCCAAAGGAAAACTGAGTCTGGAATACGGCGGTACAGAACCAAGGATCAATACGGAAAGACGGATCGTTTTGAAAAACGGGAGGCATCCTTTAATGGACAGGAAGATCTGTGTACCGTTACAGTTTCAAATCGGAGGAAGGGTACAGGGAGTCGTGATCACGGGGCCGAATACGGGCGGAAAGACTGTAGCGATCAAAACCGTGGCGCTCAACTGTATGATGGCGCAGTGCGGTCTGCATGTGGCGTGCGAAGAGGCGGATATTTGTATGAACGGCAATATTCTCTGCGACATAGGGGACGGGCAGAACTTGTCGGAAAATCTGTCTACTTTTTCGGCCCATATCACGAATGTGCTGGATATTTTAAAAAAAGTGAATCCGGACAGCCTTGTTATCATGGATGAACTTGGTTCAGGAACGGATCCTACGGAAGGAATGGGAATCGCAGTCGCCATTTTAGAAGAATTGAAGAAAAGCGGCGCTTTATTCCTTGTGACGACACATTATCCGGAAGTGAAGCAGTATGCGGAAAGAGAAGAAAATATTGTAAATGCAAGGATGACTTTTGACAAGGAGAGCTTACAGCCGCTTTACCGGATGGTCATCGGCGAAGCGGGGGAGAGCTGCGCCCTTTATATTGCGGGAAGGCTTGGGATGCCGGAAAACATGCTGCGGATCGCGGCAAAGGCGGCGTATGGAACGGAAATTCCTTCAGAACTGGCAAAGGCGGCGTATGGAACGGAGATCCGGTCAGAATCGGCAAAAGCGGCGGAAATGGCATTCGAAAAAGAAACATCGCCAAGGATACAAAAGAAAAAAGATACGAAAAAGAAACAGGAGAGAGCGGAAAAATTCAAGATCGGGGACAGCGTTATGGTGTATCCCGATAAAAAAATAGGCATCGTATGCCAAAAAGCGGACGAAAAAGGTGTACTCAGAGTACAGCTTGCGGACAGGAAAATATGGATCAACCATAAGCGGATCAAGCTGCATGTGGCGGCGGAAGAATTATATCCTGAGGATTATGATTTTTCTATTCTATTTGACAGCGTGGAAAACCGGAAACTGAGGCATCAAATGGAGCGGAAATATGTGGAAAAGGAAGAAATCAGGTTAGAAGAATAAGATGCGCCGCGCAGATGCCATAAATGGAGTCAGAAGAAGCCATTCTAACTGTGTTTGCACATTAGGAGAAGCGAAAGGAACGGAGTTTTGAGAGTCTGCCGAAACAGACAGATAGGGGGAAAACCATGAATAAATATGAGGTACTAAAGAAATATTTTGGTTATGAAAATTTCCGCGAAGGGCAGGAAAGGCTGATAGACGCCATGATTGGCGGGAGGGATGTTCTGGGGATCATGCCTACGGGCGCGGGGAAGTCGATTTGCTATCAGATCCCCGCCCTGCTGTTCCCGGGAATTACCATTGTGATCTCACCGCTTATTTCCCTGATGAAAGATCAGGTGCAGGCGTTGAATCAGGCGGGAGTCCATGCGGCGTACATCAACAGTTCCCTGACGGAGAATCAGATTGCAAAAGCGTTACAGTTAGCTACCGCAGGACGATACAAAATCGTTTATGCAGCGCCGGAACGGTTGGAGACTTACGGTTTTCTGGACTTTGCCAGACAGGCGGAGATTTCCATGCTGACGGTGGACGAGGCTCATTGTATCTCCCAATGGGGACAGGATTTCCGTCCCAGCTATTTGAAGATCGTGCAATTCTTAAAGCAGTTGGATAGGCGGCCGGTCGTTAGCGCTTTTACCGCAACGGCGACGGAAAATGTCAAAGAAGATATTATTTGCGTGCTTGATTTACATAATCCAGAGGTACTAGTTACCGGATTTGACCGGAAAAATCTTTATTTTGCGGTAGAAACTCCAAGGAAGAAAGACGAATTTACGCTCCGCTATATTCAGGAGCATGAAGGAGAGAGCGGGATCGTCTATTGTGCCACAAGAAAAAATGTGGATATGCTTTATGAAAAATTAGCGGCGCAGGGGGTCGCCGTGACCAAATACCATGCCGGACTGCATAACGAAGAGCGAAAGAAAAATCAGGAGGACTTTATTTATGATGCCTGTCCGGTCATGGTGGCTACTAACGCGTTCGGGATGGGGATTGACAAATCCAATGTGCGTTATGTGATCCACTACAATATGCCCCAGAGTCTCGAAAATTATTATCAGGAGGCGGGCCGCGCGGGAAGGGACGGAGAACCTTCGGAATGCATTCTGCTTTATTCCGCGCAGGATGTGGCAATCAACCGGTTTTTACTGGATAACAAGGAGGAAAATCAGGATTTTACAGAAGAAGAGGCGATTGCCGTCCGGGAGAGGGACGAGGAAAGGCTGCGGTCTATGCATTACTATTGTCTGACAAAAAACTGTCTGCGGGAGTATGTGCTTCGATATTTTGGAGAAACGGGAAACGGTGACTGCGGAAATTGTTCCAATTGTCAAAGAGAATATGAAAGCGTGGATGTGACGGAAACGGCAGGGAAGATCGTTTCCTGTATAAGGGAGATGCGGGGGCGTTACGGTATCAATGTGGTTGCAGGGACACTGGCAGGAGACGACCGGGCCAAACTGCGGGAATACGGCGTAGCGGCTTATCCTTCTTACGGAAGTCTGAAAGATATGACAGAGGCCGGGATCAAGCAGATTATCAATCAAATGCTGATTGAGGGCATTTTGGAGGTGACAAAGGATAAATATGCCCTTTTAAGGACAACGGATAAAGCGGAAAAAGTCCTGATAGGGGAATATGCCGTTGTTATGAAAGAATTAAAGAAAACGCCTGTTTATGAAAGCGACAAAAACGATCGGATGAGATCGGGCGTTTCCGGTTCTTCCAAAAAGAGAATATCGGATATTTTAAATTCAAGAGGATTAAAATTGTTTGAACAGCTACGGAGCCTGCGTATTGAGATCGCAAAGGAAGAGAGCGTGCCTCCGTATATTATTTTTTCAGATAAGACGCTGACGGATATGTGCGTGAAAGCGCCGTTTAATAAAGAAGAAATGCTGCGTGTGAGCGGTGTGGGAGAAAATAAGTTTGAACGCTACGGAGAAAGATTCCTTCAGAAGATCGATGAGTTTACAAACGGCGTTAAGGAAAAATTCTATTTTGGAGAATGGGAGGAAATGCAGGGAAATAGCGGAAAAGAAAAGGGTTTTGCCGAAGCTTGGAACGGAGGGGGCGGAAAGGCAAAAATGCCGAAAGAAGATTTTTATTTGACGAGGGAACAGGCGGATCAGTTCCCTTATGCCGAAAAGTATCTTGCAGCAGAATTGGCTGAGCAATTAAACGGACTGCGGAATGAAGAAAGGGTCAAAAAAGTTTCCGGTGCGGAAATTTTCAGGAGAATGCAGGCGGAAGGGTATGTGAAAGAAAAGATTACGGACGGCATATGGAAAAAGAGTGTTTCTCCTGAAGGAGAGGCGGCAGGGCTTTTTATCGGAATGCGGGAGAGCAGGAAGGGGACGGAATATGAAGACGTTTATTATAACGAAAAAGCGCAGAGGATGATTCTGGAGTGGTTTGTGAAATAAAATTTTTTGTAACGTTTTTGGCCGATCTGTGTCTTAATAGTAAGAAGGGATAAAGGGGGGCTGTCAGTGGAGTTGGACGCTTTATATCAGGAATATGCAAAGCTGCTTTATCATTTTATTTATTTAAAATGCCATGACAGGGCTTTGGCGGAAGATATTGTGCAGTCTACTTTTTTAAAGGCGATCCTGCAGATCGATTCTTTTCAGGGAAAAAGTAAAATATCCACATGGCTTTGCGAGATTGCAAGGAACGAATATCTGAATTATTGCCGAAAGCATGAAAGACAGCAGTCTTGCGACGAGTATGTGCAAAAGAGCGGAGAACGGCCGCTGAAGCAGGAAGGATTTTTCCGGGATGCGGTGCTTGAAAGCATGATCGTAAAAGAACAGGCTGATATGATCAAGAGAGTGGTACATACATTGAAGGAACCCTATAAGGAAGTATTCCTGCTGCGGGTATACGGAGAGTGTTCTTTCGGAGAGATCGCAGAACTGTTCCAAAAGAGCGATACTTGGGCGAGGGTCACTTATTATCGGGCAAAAACAAAGATCATAGAGGAATTTGAAGAAAAGGGGGGCTCTTATGAAATGTATGATATTTTGTTGGACGGATACGGGCTGCAGGATGAAGAATCAAGCGTCGTCCGTTTAGCTTATACGGACAGGAATGCGTATGCATCTGATATGAAGAAGGCTGTTATGGAGAAATACCGCCGGTATTTTGACGGAAAAGAGCTGAAATATAAAGGGCTTGAGGAAATCGGATATCAGGAAACGGCGAAAATGGGAAACGCCAGAACTTTGAGCGCCGTTTTAAAATTTGAAGGAAAAGACCGGATCGAATATTATCTGGTATTATATAAAACGTTAAACGGGCGGTATCTGGCGGAAGATTATTTCGGCGATCCGTATTTATCTTATACGTCCTATAGGGAGAGTAAAGAAATGGACGGAGGAAAGGCGGCAAAAGCGGAAAACGGAAACGGCGGGGCGTATCATACGGACGATACCTTATTTTCCTGTCTGCCAAACCGGCTTTCGGATTTGGACATGGTTCTCATGAGACAAATGACCTTACTTTCCGGACAGCGTGCTCTGCAGGGGGATAAAGCATTGGCAAAAGCCGGACAGATGCGCCTGCCGCTGATCTCCGTGCAGGATCTGGAGAATGGAACACATAAACTGCAGGAAAGTGCAAACGCGGAGTTAGCAAAGTTATCCGGTTCGGGATATTATGTAACGGATCTGACATGGAGCGTAAAGAAATACGATCGGGAAAAGTATTTGTACCGTTACCGGATCAATATGGAGCTGACTCATGAAACAAGTCTGGAAAAGAAGATCGTTACTTTTGACTGTTACCGGATAGGGGATCAATTTTTGTATATGGAAGGAACGGAAGAAGTGTATCAATAATGTGGAAAAGACTCGGGAATGTTAAAATTTAGCATTCCCTTTTGTAATTTTAGCTACTCTATAAGTTCAATCTTAGGAACAAATTTATCCTGTCGTTTTCGGAGCATGTAAGATAGCGTTTGAATCACGCCTGAATCACATTGCTATTTCTTAGAAGATATTGTCTTATCTGACGCAAATTGGATATTGGAAACGTTTCCTTTGCTATTTTCCATAAAAAATCGAAAAGAAGATTAGTAATTAATACAATGGGAAGCTTCTTGCGGAAAATCGAAAAATGAGATATAATAAAAACAACATAGCGCAACCGCTTGCGCAATGGTAAGCTATCACTCCGGCAGGGAAGGTGCAGGGGAAACTATAACAGGATGGGAGGAAAACAAAGATGAAACAGAAAATGCGATTTTTCCGAAAAGGCTTGTGCGGTATTTTGAGTGCGGCAATGATACTGACAAGTTTTATGGTACCGGATTTATCGGTATCGGCGGCGCAGCCTGACAGGGAAACCGTGGTGCAGGATGCGGATACGGACGAAATTGTGAGTGAAATGTCTTCAGAAGAAGATACGGATGTTCCAAAAGAATCCGAAGGAGAAGGTACTGTAGAAGGGAACGACGAAAACATACCCGATGAGGAAACCGGTACCGGAGAAGATTCGGAAGACGGTACCGAAAATGATACGACAGCCGGCGGCGATACGGAGGACGGCAATACCGAAGAAGCATCGGACGGCGATGAAGAAGAAAGCAATGTCAAAGAGAGACCGGAAAAAGAAGCGGAAGCAACGGAAGAAGCCGGCGACTATGGAAATGATGCTGCAGCGGCGGCAGACGGCGTCTATACGGACGTAACGGTAAATCTGAACTTTTTTATAGGCGATTTACAAGAGGGAGAAACGGTAGGATTATATCATTGGGCTAATGAAGGCGGATCCCTTACTTCAGAGAATACGGCGGCAGATTGGAAGATTTGGAATGCCGGCGACGTATATCTGATGAACCCTGTAGACGGACATCCGGGATGGTATCATATTGCCTTTAAGGTTACGGATACGATTACGGCGTCTAAAAGTTTTACCGGTATCGGTATTTATAAATCCAGTAATACGGCTACAGGGGGCGTACTGCTTACCTGTGACGCGTGGAATAATCCGGAAATGTATGTAGGTCTTCTCTCCGGAGCCATCACCGCGGTAAAAGACGGCAAAGGCTATGCGACCATCGAAGATTCGGAAGTATCCACGGAGGCTTTGGCACAGCTTGTTGCCAATGCCAAGAATCTGAAAGAGGAAGACTATAAAGCGTCAGGCTGGGCGGCATTTGCGGATGCGCTTGCAGCGGCAGAAGCAGTGCTGGGAAAAGAATCTCCTACCGGCAGTGAAATACAGGCTGCTTATGATAATTTGGAAAAGGCAATAGAGGATTTGGTTCCGGCATCCGTCGTGGAGGCGGAGATCAATGTAAAGCCGGTCGCGCTGGCTGAAGACTTTATTACGGGGGCGGATATTTCGTCTTACTGGTCTTTAAAGCAGAGCGGAACCGTTTTTAAGGACGAGAACGGAAAAGAGCTGTCGGATGAGGAGTTTTTCCAATATCTGCATGACGGAGGTACGAACTGGGTTCGTATCCGCATATGGAACGACCCTTACGACAGCAACGGCAACGGTTACGGCGGCGGTAACAATGACGTGGAAAAAGCGAAGATCATGGGAAAACTGGCGACGGACGCAGGCATGAGGGTTCTGATCGATTTCCACTATTCGGATTTTTGGGCGGACCCGGGTAAACAGCAGGCGCCGAAAGCATGGACGAATATGAGCGTCGATGAAAAGGCGGAGGCGGTATACCAGTTTACAAAGACCAGCTTGGACGAGTTAAAGGCAGTCGGCGTGGATGTGGGCATGGTGCAGGTAGGAAACGAGACGACGAACGGCATCTGCGGCGTATTTTATAAAAACGACGGATGGGAGAGTGCAGCTAAGATCTATAATGCCGGAAGTAAAGCGGTCAGGGAATTTGACAAGGACTGCCTCGTAGCAATTCACTTTACCAATCCGGAGAGAAGCGGGAGTTATGCCTCTCTTGCCAAGAGCCTTCATGACAATAACGTGGATTATGACGTATTTGCAAGTTCTTACTATCCTTTCTGGCACGGTACAACGGCAAACCTGACCAGCGTATTGGCTAACGTTGCCAAAACTTACAGCAAGAAGGTGATGGTGGCGGAAACATCCTGGGCGACTACCTTGGAGGATCAGGATGGGCATGAGAATACGGTGCGCGTAGGAAATAACGATAAGGATCAGCCCTATGCATTTTCCGTGCAGGGACAGGCGGACGAGGTGAGGGCGGTCGTTGAGGCAGCCAACAATATCAATAACGTTGAGGGTGCGGCAGGCAGCAGCATAGGTGTTTTCTACTGGGAGGCAGCATGGAACTCACCCTATTATGTTTACGGAGAAGACGGAACCAAAAACGAAGAGTTATATGAAAAGAATAAGGCATTATGGGAACAGTATGGTTCCGGCTGGGCGTCAAGTTATGCCAGCGAATATGATCCTGAGGACGCAGGAAAGTGGTTTGGCGGAAGTGCAGTCGATAACCAGTCATGGTTTGGCTTCGACGGCACGGCCCTTCCGACAGCCAAAGTATACAGCTACATCAGGACCGGAGCGGAGGCTGAAAAAGCAATAGCGGATGTGGAAAATCCTTCCGTAACGGTCAATGCGGGCGAGACGGTCAATTATCCCGAGAAAGTGAAAGTAAGCTTTAACGACGGAACGTCTGGCGAGTATCCGGTAGTGTGGGATGCCGGCGATCAGGCGCAGGTAGATACGAAAGAACCGGGAGACCAAACGGTCAGGGGTATTGTGACCTGTGAATATACGGTAAGCGATGGCAGTACTAAGACGGCTACCAGAGAGGTTACTTTTACCATAACCGTAAAGATGATTTCCGTAACCCAGTTGGTCAATCCGGGATTTGAAGACGCGGACGGAACCGATGATAAAAAAGCATTGGGATGGACGTTGACCGGATCCACACGAAAAGCGGAAAATCCGCATAGCGGAAAATGGGCGGCGCACTTTTATAATGCGAATGAAACCACTGCCGCGGTAAAACAAACAATAAAAGGGCTTGAGAAAGGCGTTTATATATTCGGCGGTTATATCGAGGGCGAAAAGGCAGATGCGGATGCGGTGGTGACCATATACGACAAAGACGGCAATAAAAAAGGAGATACGCTGAAAGTGTCATGCTCCTTAGACGGATGGATGAACTGGAAGAATCCGGAGGTGACCGGTATCGTTATTTCCGAAGGCGATTATTTGGAAGTAGGAATGGAAGTTGCGGTACAGGCCGGCGGCTGGGGAACCATGGATGACTTCTATCTATACAGCGCTTATGAGTACGACATTTTAGTAGACAATCAGGTCAAAAACGGTACAATATCCTGCAGCGCTGCTAAATCACTCAGCGGGGAAAAGATCACGGTAACGGCAACGCCTGCTGACGGATATAAGATGTTTCAATTAAGGGTATCAGGAAGAAATGTAACGGGCAATACGTTGACAAGCGAGCATGGTAAGGTGCGCTATGACGCCAAGACAAAATCGGTAATCCTTACTTATACTGACAGAGTGACCGAAACAGTGGAAGAATCGTTTATTATGTCCAACGGCAAGGTGACGGTCAGCGCAGTATTTAGGACAGACGTGGATACCGCCGCTTTAGACAGTCTGCTCGAACAGTATGGCAAGGTGACGGATATCGGCTATACGGAAGAAAGCTGGGCAGCGTTTACCGGAGCATTAGAGGCGGCAAAAGCGGCAGCGGAGAATCTTGAGGCGACACAGGAGGAAATTAACGGCGCGAAAGAGGCGTTAGAGGCAGCGTATAAAGGGCTTACGAAAACGACCGATCCCGGAGAAAACGTAGATCTTTCCGCTTTAAAGACTTTGATTGAAGAGTATGAGAAGAAGACGAATGACGGTTATACGGAAGAAAGCTGGAAAAAGTTTGAGGATGCGCTGACAGCGGCGAAAGCGGTCATAGGAAAAGAAGGCGTAACGCAGGCGGAAGTTGACGGCGCCAAAGCAGATTTAGAGGCGGCTTATGCAGGACTGAAAAAAATAACGGAACCGGATCCTGCCAAAGAAGGGCTTTGGGCAGAGTGGACACAAGAGTGGGCGGAACTTTTCGGTACGGATCCTGTGGATGGAAGCGATACCATTACTTATACCGGTAAAGCGGTGAAACCGACCGTAAAAGTATACGACGGCGGGACTCTTTTAACGAATAAGCATTATTCCGTATCTTATAAGAACAATACAAAAGTAGGAACGGCAAGCGTTGTCATCAAAGGAAAAGGTAATTATACCGGAAATTATACGTTAACATTTAAGATTGCACCTGTAGATCTTGGAACGGACAGTAATATTCAGATTCCGACTCTTTATGTTGCGGCTTCGAATAACGGAAAACCGGTTAACGTGAAACCCACAGTAACATGGAACGGGAAGAAAGTTGCCGCAAAATATTATGAGGTAGTACTTCCGGATAAAACAGAGGGAGCGTATGTAAATCCGGGTACTTACGGCATAGAGGTAAAAGCAAAGGAGAACAACGGGATTTATACAGGTTCCAAAACGGCTCGGATCGTACTTGTTAATACTGCGGACGACGCGCAGGTTTTAATGAGCCGTGTGAGAGTGAAATTTAACTTTAAGTCTAAAGAGTGGAAAGAAGAAGGCGTAACGTTAAGCGCCGAAGACATGAAACTGACATACAAAAACGAGGAGCTGACTTTTGGCGAACACTATACGTTATCCTATGAAAAGAACGACCGGATCGGTACGGCTGCCGTCATTATCCAAGGAACCGGAACGCCGGAAAACGGAGGAAAATTTGTAGGCGAGCTGAGAAAAACCTTTAAGATCACCGGAACGGCGATCAAAGCGAAGGATGTCAAACTGGCGGCGGATTCCATTATTTATGACGGAACAAAGAAAGAACCTGAAGTAACGATCGAGGGACTGGTAAGAAACCGTGATTATACGCTAACCTATCAGAACAACATCAATGCAGGAAAGAAAGCGTCCGTTGTTGTAACAGGCATCAACGGCTATACCGGAACTGTGAAGAAGACGTTCAAAATAGATGCCTATGACGTAAACGAAGAAGCCATCAGCATTGTTGTAAAACCGGCAGTGTATGAAAAGGGCGGCAGTAAACCGGCAGTGGAAGTAAGTTTTAACGGTACGCCGCTGACAATGGGGACGGATTATACGTTAGTATATTCTAAGAACGCAAGAGAGACCGCAGGCGCTCTGACTGCAGAGGTCAAGGTGAAAGGAAAAGGAAATTACAAGGGACTGAAAGCGATTCCTTTTGCGATTGGAAAGCAGAATCTTGCGAATCTGACGGCCGTTGCGGCTGATCAGACCAGCGCACAAAAGTGGGATAAGGTGAATCCGGTCATTACCGATGTGAACGGTAAAACGTTGAAAAAGGGTACGGACTATGAGCAAAAGCTTGCATATGTACTTTATGACGGGCAGGGGAATCTGATAGAGGATACGACGGCAACGCCTCCGGCAGCGGGCATGAAAGTTAAGGTGACGGCAACAGGAAAGGGCAATTATGAGGGAACGATCTCGGCGGAGTTCAGGATCATTGAGGCTAAGCATAATATTGCCAAGGCAAGGATTACAGTCATACCGAAAACTTATACAGGAAAAGAGATTACACTGCAGAAGAGTGGCATCAAGCTTGAACTGAACGTGGACGGAGAATGGAAAACGCTTACTGACGATCAATACGAGATTTTGGGCTATTCGAATAACGTCAATAAAGGTAAGAAAGCGAAAGTAACGATTCACGGACTTGCTCCATACGGCGGAACGAAAGCATTTCCTTTCGAGATCAAAGCGCAGTCGATGGAGGATATAGACTGGGCAGGCAGTATTGCGGCGATGATGGAGTCGATGTTCCGCTAAGTAATGCTATCTAAAAGCGAACATATAAGATGGGGCGTTTCCCAAGTCGAAGCTGACTTGGGGGACGCCCCTTGTTCTTTCCGCACGCCCCGCTTTGCACGATATATGCATGGAAAGCATATGGTTGAGCGTTATGGGTTTCTGTGACAGAGTATAAGTAAAAAGGAAGAGGTCCGGAAAATGGATTTTAACGAAATGAAAAAAATAGAGAATGATACGGAATTGGTGAACGCCGTATACAATGTTTTGGATGAAAGTTCCAGATTAAATTGTAGTAATGCCGCAAGGGTTGAGTTTACTACCACTGTAAAATACATTGAAAAATATTTGAGTCAGAGAATGAGAATTTTGGATATAGGGGCGGGAGCCGGGGAGTATAGCCTCTATTTTGCAAATAAGGGATATAAGGTCAGCACCGTTGAACTTGCGGACAAAAATGTTGCGGAGTTTCGTAAAAAAATTACCGGCAGTCTTGATATTGTACTTTTGTTTGGCCCGCTTTACCATTTGCATGAGGAAAGGGATAGGAATACAGCGGTCAATGAAGCTAAGAGAGTACTCAGAAAAGACGGTACACTGTTTGTTGCTTTTATTAATAATGATATGATCCATTATACGGAATGGGGCTATGATCCCGGCTATCTCTTAACCGGCGAGTATGATAAGGACACTTTTAAGACAAACGATTTTCCGTTTGTATTTTTTGACCTAAAGCAATGCCGCGGGATGCTCACCGGTAATGGCCTTGATATTATTCATGAGATAGCGTCGGACGGCATGAGCGAATTATTGGAGGAGAGAATCAATCAGCTTGATGCCGCAGGTTACGCACAATATTTAAAAATGCATTTTTTTTATTGCGAAAGACCGGAGCATTTGGGAAAGACGAATCATTTTCTCTTTGTAGTGAAGAAAGCGGGGGTAGAATGAACGTCATATACTTTTATGCTGTAATCGCCGATAAAATCACTGCATTCTGCAGCAAGCGTATAGGTGTCGGAAACAGGTAAAGTAAAAAAACATTTCAAAGATTTGGCATGATCCAATTGATATACCGCGTTATCCTTTGAATCATATAAAAGTATATTTAAGTCTCCGGCTTTTATTTCAGACTGAAATGAAAATCTGATCTTGTCCCCTGCTTGTCCTGAAAAGGAAATGCTGGAGGTGGTAGTCGTTTCTTCGGTGAAACGGTTTTTCATATTACCTAATGATTGAGGACGGTATAACAGGTAAATGGCTAATGCAATAAAGACCGTGATCGTGATTCCGGTCAGGAGGATTTTCTTTTTCATGGGTGTATATCGCCTTTCTTTTCTATGAGGGGTATTTACTCTGTTTTAGAGCATTGTTCAGACACACTCTAGTGTATGCCGGATTTCTAAAGAGAGGCCGGGGAAAAAACTTAACATTTTCTAAACTTTCAATCCGTAGCGGACGGAGTCCGGTCTGAAAATTTAAATTGGGGGATTTGAGAGGAGACCAGGCAGCAAAACATATGGTTGGATATGATATATTCTTGTGATATAATAAAAAAAATCATATTGGGAGAAATTAGTGATGGAAATACAAGGGCCTATTGAAGCGGTCTATGGATTAACGATCGTTTTTCTAATAATAACGATCGTATTCTTAATGGGAAAAGGCAGTTCTTTTATCGTAGGGCATAATACTTTACAGGAAACGAGATTCGAGCCGAAGAAATATTATTTTCAGGAAGTAAACCGGCTAAGAAAAACAGATTAAGGGGAATTATGAACGCAATCTACCGTGATATTTTTCGCGCCATCCATGAGGGGAAATGGCTGAGCATTGAATATCGGAATAAAGAAGGACAAACGACGAAATACTGGATCGGGATCCGTGACTTAAATATTGCAAAACGGACATTAGCCGTAGACGGACTCCATCTTGGGAAGTATACAACGGAAAGTTACGATTCCATTTATATTGATTCCATCCAATCTTCAAAAATCATTGAGGGTTCTTATTGTCCTGTCAATCGGAAACTGGTTGAGGACATCTACCGAAATCCCCATAAATATAAAACGTTATTCGATAATGCGGCAAACCTGAAAATTTTAAATTATTTGGAAATGTGTAACCGTATGGATACGACGCCTTATCATTTAGACTTTGAATTGATCCGCTTTTTGGACAGAGAAAGCTTTAAGGGAGAGGCTTACGAATTACAAGAGGAGCAGTTCCAGACCATCGTTAAAAATTTTCAGTACAAAGCGGAAGAAAAAAGCAGGACGGACGGCAGGCTGAAAATACAGCAGTTGGGGATGAACGTGATGAGCATCAACACAACAAAAGGGTTATATGTCCTTGCCTATCGAAAACTGCAGTTAGATGTGAAACGGAGGGTTCTTCGTCCTGACGAGGAGACTATCATCTGTACGGAATATACGTTAAACGGGACAACGGAAAATATACGCCGGTTTTTAGATGCCGACGAGTATGAAATGCTGGGGAATTTTGAAGAGAATCAGGAGCGGATCAAAGACTGTATTACCAAACGGAACAGGCAGATCCTTGGGGTGGACGATATGCCTTATGTGATCGGCTTGGGGATGGATATCGCCTTGGATCTGCACAGCGAGTATGAAGCGATCATGAAAATGTACCATAAGCATAAAGAGGAAGTACCGGCGCCGATTCAGGCTTTCTTTGGGGATCTGTTGGGGCGGCCCATCCGTAAAAAGGCTTATCCGATCGCGCTGATCAACCACAAAGTAAATATGGATCAACTGTTGGCGATTAACAATGCCATGAAATATCCTGTCGCATATATTCAGGGACCGCCCGGAACAGGGAAAACCAATACGATCATCAACACGATTGTTACGGCGTTTTTTAATGAGAAGACCGTGCTTTTTACGTCATATAACAATCACCCGATCAATGGCGTATTTGAAAAGCTCTCCCATATGCGGTACAGGGATAAGAGAATTCCTTTTCCGATTCTGCGTTTGGGGAATCATGAAAAGGTGCGGGAATCTTTAGTTTACATAAGAAAGCTTTATGAGCAGGTGCATGAGATCACGGTATATGAAGGAACTTTGGACAGAAACAAGGGCGACCGTATCGAACGGGCAAAGAAGCTTTCGGAGCTGTTAAAAAAGTATGAGGACCTGCTGGATCTAAGAGAGCGGAGTGAAACGCTGAACCGGCTGCTGGAATATGAAAAAAAGGGAAATCAGACGCTGCAGATGATTCCTTTTCAAAATGATCTGAGCGGAAGACAGTTAAACCGGGTCAACAAAGAGGTAGAAAAGATCGGGATCATTACGGACGAACAGGCATTGGCGCTATTGGACGACGATTTGGACGATCTAGGGAAATATCTTTACTATACATCGGCGAAATACATTAAAAGACTGGACGAGCCTAAAAATAAAGATTTGCTGGATATTGTGACGTCAGAGGATGAAAAAACGCAGGTAAACAGTTTTGTAAAGTATTTGAGCGAATCGGAAAACATAAAAAAACTCCAAAGGATCTTTCCGTTAATTGCGACGACTTGTATTTCTGCCCATCGATTGGGAAATCCGGAACCATTGTTTGATATGACGATCATGGACGAGGCCAGTCAGTGTAATACCGCCGTGTCCCTTGTGCCGATTCTCAGGGGAGACAGCCTGATGCTGGTAGGAGATCCCCAGCAGCTTAGTCCGGTGATTTTATTGGATGAATTGGTAAATCAGAAGCTGAGAAAACGTTATGGGGTTTCCGAGGACTATGATTATCGGAAAAATTCCGTTTATAAGACATTTTTAGCCTGTGACGCGGTGAGCGACGAGATTTTGCTGCATAATCATTACCGCTGTCATAAGCAGATCATAGAGTTTAATAATAAAAAGTATTATAATTCCAAGCTGCGTGTGATGGAAAACAGTAAAGATCCCCAGCCTCTTGTCTATGTGAACGTGCAGAGCGGCGAGACGGATCAGAAAAATACGGCTCCGGCGGAGGCCGCCGCGATCGTCAAATATGCGGCGGAGAACAGGGACAAGTCAATAGGCGTTATTACGCCCTTTGTCAACCAAAAGAACCTGATCGAGCAGATGCTGAAAAAGGAAAATCTGAATCATGTGACTTGCGGAACCGTCCATGCGTTTCAGGGAGATGAAAAGGATGTGGTTTTATTTTCCACGGCGATCACGGACCAGACCAAGGCGGGTACTTACGAATGGCTGAAAAACAATAAAGAACTGATCAACGTGGCGACTTCCAGAGCGAAAGACAGGCTGGTCGTTTATTCCAATTCCCGCAATCTGGAACGCCTGCATCAAAAGGACGGAGAGGACGATCTGTATGAACTGGTGCAATATGTCAGGACGAACGGTAAGTCAAAGGTAACGGGGAAACAGACCCATTCCAGAGCGTTAGGGGTCAAACCTTTCAGTACGGCCACGGAGGAAGCTTTTTTGCAAAACCTGACGCACGCATTAGAGAACATCTGGCTGTCCCAAAGTGCATATAAGGTACATAAAGAAGTGGCGATTTCACAGGTTTTTACAGATAATGTCAATTACAGCGATCTGTTTTACAGCGGACGGTTTGACTTTGTCGTATATGAAACCCTTGGGAAACAGGAGATTCCCGTTTTGGCGATCGAATTGGACGGGAAGGAACATTTCGAAGACGAGGTCGTGAAACAGAGAGACAAAAAGAAAAATGAGATCTGCCGCGCGCACGACCTTCAGATCATACGCGTGGAAAATTCTTATGCGAGAAGATATAACCATATTAAGGATATTTTGTTAAATTATTTCAAGATCAGGCATTGATGGCGGTGTTCTGCGTAGTTTTGCCAAATATCAACGAGACAAGGCACTGGAACGTGTTTGAAAAATATAGATTAAAAGCTGTTTTCACGAAGAAGGGAAATTGGGATAAGGAGGTTAATGATGGAAGAAAAAGCATTTCAGTGTAAGCGGGACGGCTTAACCATTTTGGGGATGCAATATTTTCCCGACCATTTCGACGAGAGCGGCAAATATGCCGCCGTGATTGTAAGCCATGGATTTACGGGCGATTATACATGTATGGCAAATGAGTGCAGGGAACTTGCAAAGATGGGATATGTGGCGTTTAGTTTCAGCTTCTGCGGCGGTGGAGTGACGGCGGAAGGCGTCGGGGTGAAAAGCGAAGGAAAAACTACGGATATGACCCTTAGCACGGAGGTTGCGGATCTGCTTGCCGTAAAAGATTTTGTAACGGCAAAGCCGTTTGTGGATGCGGATCATCTGATATTGGCGGGTGTCAGTCAGGGCGGATTCGTATCGGGAATGGCGGCGGCAAAATGCGGGAATGCAATCAAAAAGCTGATCATGATCTATCCGGCTCTCTGTATTCCGGACCATGCCAGAAGAGGATGCCTCGGCGGGGGCAGTTATGATCCTGAGAAGGTGCCGGAAACCATTGACTGCGGCGTTACCGTGCTTGGAAAAGCATTTCATGAAGATGTGGTGGGAATGGAGCCTTATTTAGAATTATCGGCATATCGGGGGCCGGTTCTTATCTTACAGGGGCTTTCGGACGAGATCGTGAATTATTCCTATGCCATTCGGGCGAAAGAGAGCTATGGGAAAGGCCAGTGCCATTTACAACTGGTCAGAAACCTTGGACACGGAATGGACGCAGGGCAGTTGGAAAGCGCATTTGCATCGATCCGGCAGTTTTTGGAGGAGCGGGAGGAAATCTTGACGATCCGGGTAATCGTTACCCATAGCGAGAGTGTTACGGAAGGAGACGTACATAGAGAACACATCTATTTTACAGGGTATTGCGATACGGAATATTTTCAGGGAACAGTATTTCCTGAAGGATGCGATGTGCGGGAACAATGTCCGGGGGCGGAGGAAAAAGTCAGGGCGGAATATACGCTGACCGGTCTGGACAGCCTCGGAAAGAAATGTTCGCTTCATATTGTAAATCAGTGGGGCGGCAAAGACTTTAAGCCTACGGTGGAGACGGACAGTCAGGCTTTGAAATGGATGGAGCAGGCGGATCTGACGGCGGTGCTGGAATACGGAAAGGGAGGGCCGACGGTTCGGATATTTGCGGGCAGGAGAAGGCTGTAATTATTTGCTTGTTGATGGAGAACGGAGATTGTACGATACTATGGATAAATAAATGTGTTGAAGTGATAGATTCAGAAAAAATAATCAGTATCGGTAAGTTCAATATCATTGCTATTGGTTGGGGAAACAAAGAATATAGTAGACGGTGCCAAACGGTATAAAAATAGGAGCAACCCCGAAGGGCTGCTCCTAAATGGTATTCACAGTATCAGCTTGGTTTGTTAGTTAGAACAACTCTACACGACTAAGCAGCAGGTCTATCAGATTGCAATGGAAAATTCCGTTGTCATCATAGAAATTGTGAGGAATATCCATGCGAACAATGATTTTTTTGAAAAAGTCCTTTGTCAGTGTCAACGATGCAAGTTCAGAGGATTCTTTTTTATCCATATCCATTTGGAAAGCTGACTGGATGTAGATTTTTTTATCTGCATCATTTACAACGAAGTCGATTTCTTTTTGCACATTTGCACCGCCGGTACGGTCAGTTACAACACCAACATCAACGGAATATCCTCTGCGCAGGAGTTCGTTGTAGATGATATTCTCCATGATGTGGCCGGGATCGTATTGACGATAATTCAATCGAGCATTACGAAGGCCGATATCCGTGTAGTAGTATTTGTTCGGATATTTGAAATAGGTCTTTCCTTTCACATCATAGCGCTTTGACATCGAAATAAGGAACGAATCGATGATGTGCTGCACATAGTTGGAAACCAGAGTGGAATTGACCTTTTCATTCTTCATGCTGGTCAGCGCGTTAGCAATATTCGTAGGATTGGTCAGGGAACTGATTTGGGAAGCGAGGAAATCCAGAATGTCATTCAGAATATCCTCATGCTCAATACCGTTGCGTTCTACAATATCCTTTACATACAATTCGCTGTAGAGAGAGGAAAGGTAATCCTTTTTGTCCTTTTCATCTGTCAATGCCAACAGACGTGGCATGCCGCCGTAAAGCATATAGGTGTCCAGAGCCTTTCGCTCGTCACCGCCCACATGAGAGTAGAACTCCTCAAAGGACAGAGGGAATATATGGATTTGAGTAGCACGGCCGCGGAACTCTGTAGCAATGTCTTTAGACAATCCTTTTGAGTTACTGCCAGTAACATATACATCCAAATTCTTATATGCCTTGAGTTCATTCAGCATATCATAGATGGAAACCTCAATGCCGCCACTTTCATTATCGATAACTTTTGTGGTAAGCTGGACTTCATCAATGAAAAGATAGAACTGTTCATCTTTCTTTCCCGAAACAAGGTCATCGACATATTCACAAAGCGTAATTGGATTTCTGAACTTATAGTAACGTCTCTGGTCCAATTCGATTTTTATGATATGGTCTTCCTGAACTCCCTGTGAGAGAAGGTACTCATAGAACAAGTCAAACAGCAATACCGACTTTCCGCAGCGGCGGATTCCAGTGATTACTTTAACTTCGCCGTTCCACATATGATGAATCATGCGATTCAAATAGGAATCTCGTTTAATCATTATAGTCACCTCGTACTTGCGACGATTGCGTCGCTACTTTCTTATATAGTATGCCACGAATTTCTCAAATTATCAATGGCGCTGCGGAAAGTTCATAATAAAGTTACGACATTTGCGTTGCAAGTACAAGGTTAGAGTTAAATTCCGTCCGGGATAATGTCGTTGATATTGTAGAAATTACATTGCCGGACGATGTCAATTAGTGCAAGCTTCTTTTCTGTACCCCAAATTACAGCCAGACTTCGGAAAGTCCGGCTGTATATGTAACCTTTAGTTTTAGCTTTTGCGGCAGCGGAGTATCGGCGAAGCTTCCGGATGTCCAAAGCGAAGGCAGAACGGTTGATATGACTGTCACTACAGAAGTAGAGGATTTGCTCGCCGTTAAAGACTTTGTAACGGCAAGACCGTTTGTGGACGCGGATCATTTGATATTGGTGGGTGCCAGTCAGGGAGGATTTGTTTCCGGTCTAGCGGCGGCAAAATGCGGGAATGCGGTCAAAAAGCTGATTATGATCGATCCGGTGCTTTGTATTCCCGACCATGCCAAAAGAGGATGTCTTGGCGGAGGTCATTATGACCCTGAAAATGTACCGGAGATTATTGACTGTGGGGTGACGAAGCTCGGGAAAGCGATGCATGAGGATGCAGAGGTTATGGAGCCGTATTTGGAATTGTCGGCATATCAGGGGCCGGTTCTTATTTTGCAGGGACTTGCGGATGAGATTGTCAATTATTCTTATGCGGTTCGTGCAAAGGAAAATTATAGAGCAGGGCAATGCTGTCTGCAGCTTATTAGAGATGTCGGGCACGGATTGGATAAGGGGCAGTTTGAAAGCGCGTTTGCATCGATCTGGCAGTTCTTAAAAGAGAGGAAAGAAATACTGACCATCCGTGTGATCGTTACGCATTGTGAGGAATCGACGGAGGGAGAAATTCACAAGGCGAGTATTTATTTTACGGGATATTGCGACACGGAATATTTTCAGGGAACAGTATTTCTCGAAGGGTGCGATGTGCGGGAACAATGTCCGGGAGCGGAGGAAAAAGTCAGGGCGGAATATATGCTGACCGGTCTGGACAGCCTCGGAAAGAAATGTTCGCTTCATATTGTAAATCAGCGGGACGGCAAAGACTTTAAGCCTACGGTGGAGACGGACAGCTTGGCATTGAAATGGATGGAGCAGGCGGATCTGACGGCAGTGCTGGAATATGGAAAGGGAGGTCCGACGGTTCGGATATTTGCGGATAAAAGGGTAGAAAGCTGACGAGTGAAAGAGAAAGCGGTTGTTTTGGGAATATATAGGTTTCCAAGATGACCGCTTATTAATGCATAGATTGAATGCAAAAATAGATTTATATCAGTCGAAAAATTAAAAGTTATGTATAGAGATTTCAGTTGATATATTCAAGATAGTATTAAGTGCAACACATGTTTTGGCTTTTATAGTAATTTATACTTACATCATTTAGGAAGTAATAGTTGAAAATAGAAAATAAGTAAGGTAAACTAAAAGTGTAATACTTTTATTCTTTTTGAAAGGATGCACTATGAATGGAAGAAATGATAAAGATTGGTCTATGTGATGATGAAGTATATGTTCATGAAGTAGCTTCAAAAATTATAGAAAAATATCAGCAGAAAAGAAAATGTAGTTTAGAAGTGGTTCATTTTTTTTCTGCAAGAGAATTATTAGAGTCGGAAGAGGTTCAAATTCTGTTGCTAGATATTGATATGCCACAAATGGATGGAATTGAAGCGGCATTTCAATTGAGGGAACAGGGCAAAGAATGTAGGATTATTATACTGACCTCAAAGAGAGAACGGTTTAAAGATGCTTTCAAAATTAGGGCGTATCGCTTTGTAACAAAACCGATTGATTTGGAAGAACTGGAAGAGGCACTGGATGACGCAAGAAGTGCTTTGCTTGGATATGGGAAAGTAGAATTGAAATTTGAAATGATTACATGTAAAATTTTCCAATACCAAATTGATTATTTGCAGGCATGTGGTGACTATGTGAAAATATATGTAGGAGAAAAAATTTGTGAGAGTACACGAGCGTTGTGTTGCTGATAATACCCATATATATTCAGAGAGAAATATGCCTGTGTCTTTAGTGAAAGAATTGATCGAGCATAATAAGTATGAAAAAATAAAATGTGCATTTATTACAGGTGGAGAGCCATTGATTCATCCTGATATTTTTGAGATTTTGTCTTTGTTGCGTTTGGATAACTATTATATATATATAACAACAAATGGTTTACAGTTGAAGGAGCCGGAATTCCTTGTGAAATTGTTAGGGATTGGTATTAATAGATTAGCTATTCCCATATATGGAAGTACTGCATTAATTCATGATACAATGACGGGAGTTGCGGGTAGCTTTGAAAAACTTATAAGTGCTCTTGATAATTTGTTTTATATAAAGAATAAATATAATTTGCAGACAAAGATTGAGTTAAGGTTATTAATGTCAAATTTTACTAATAAAGAAAATATTAAAATTGTTGATTTTATTGTAGGGCGATATAGCAACATAGATTATATAAATTTAAATGGACTTCAATTATCTAGTAGAACTACCAGTTATGAAAATATGATAGAAACTAGTTTGATTGAATCTCGGAAATATTTACAAGAAACTGTAAGGCGTATTAGTGAATATGGAATAAAAGGTACTGTGACAGGAATTCCGATTTGCATTTTGGGAGAGGAGTTTAAGCAGCTTTATTGCCAAAGAAAAAATTCTTTACAGTTGTTTCCTCATATTAGTGTTGGTCCTTACATGACTTCAGTTGAAGAAATATGTTATAGGCAGAAAACATCAAAAGAAAAAGGTGAGGTGTGTAAACGATGCAAATATTATTATGAATGTGAGGGACTTCAGCAGAGATATATTGATAAGTATGGATTTAGTGATTTAGTTCCTATTGAATAATCGGAGGATACAAACTTGATACATAAGAATTTAAAAATGATGAATATGGCATTTGGCTTTGCGCCTAAGTGGGTGATATTAACATTTATTCAAAACTTGTGTACTGAATTGGGTGCAGTATTTACTTCAGTAATGGTAGTGGAAATCGTATATAGCGGTATCATAGGGATTCTGCCATATAATAAGGTATGTATCTATATCGTTGCTATCAGTATGTTTATATTTGGCAATTGCTTGATTAATTCCGTTTATTATGGAAAGTTTTATGAAACAGGAATACAGATGATTCGGGACAGTATATCATTTTTAATAAACAATAAAACGGCCAACGTAGATATTGCTTTATTTCAAGATATAGAATTTCAAAATATACATAGTTTAGTACAAGAAGATTTCCCGAAAAAGGTGATAGAGATTGTCCAATATATGGCTTTCTATTTATCTAACGTTTTGGCCATTATTCTGTGTCTCATTATTTCCGCAACAATCAGTTTTCATACAGTAATTTTAGGGTGCTTAGTGATTCCGTTACTAATTGTCATTAGTAATAAAAAAAAATTTTATAATAGGATAATAGCGAAAAACCGATCTGAATATAGAAAGAGAAAAGAATATTATGTGGATGTTTTTTCAAAGAAGGAATATGTTGAGGAAATAAGGCTGTATCCCTTTATTGATATTTTTAAGAAGGAAATGCATTCCATTTCCGAGTCATTGAGGACTAAAGTAAAAAAGAATAATAAGAAGATGTTTGTTCTTGATCTGGTAAATCAAGGGATTTTAGAAATAGGTGTTTATTGGGGTATTATTCTTTATTTATCGTTTAACGTCATTGAGAAAACATATCCGGTTAGTTATCTTTTGCCAACTGCTGCAGTAGTATTTCAGTTGATTAAGAGGGCAAATGCCGTTATAGGAATCGGGCCGATTCTAAAAGATTATGCTGAATCTGAAAATTTTTATGAAAAGTTTATGAGCGCAAGTGCAGAAGTTGAAAATCAGCAGGGGGAAGTGCTGGATGGGAATATAGAACAGATTGATATAGTCGATCTGTCCTTCCGGTATCATGAAAGCGGTGTCTTAGTACTGGATCATGTGAATATGAAAATAGCAAAGGGACAAAAAATTGCGCTTGTTGGAGAAAATGGCGCAGGTAAGACAACTTTAATGCGCATATTGCTTGGTCTATATAATAATTATACAGGGAGCGTATTTATTAATGGAATAGAATTGCGTAATCTTGATAAAAAAAGCTATCGTTTGAAGACATCGCATATATTGCAATTTTTTCATATTTATGCGTGTTCTTTGAATGAAAATGTTATGTTGGGAGATGAAACGGGAAAGAAAGCAAAAACGGAAACAAAACTTGAAAAGGCTTTGATGGATGCGGATCTTTATGACGAAATAATTGAGCGTTATAAGAATCCAAATCCGTTTTTGACAAAAGAATTTACAGAAGACGGTGTCGAATTGTCTGGCGGGCAAAAGCAAAAACTAGCGATTGCCAGAGCGTATTACAAAGATGCCGGAATCATCTTTATGGATGAGCCGTCCAGTGCGCTTGATCCTTTATCAGAAGCCAGAATATTTGATAAGATTAACGTCTTGACAGAAAATAAATTATTATTGGTCGTTTCGCACAGGCTTTATACAATCAGGAATGTAGACTGGACATATTATTTAGAAAAAGGGCGGGTAGTTGAACAAGGAACGCATGAATCGCTGATGCAACTGAAAGGCAGATATGAAAAAATGTATACCGCACAAGGAGAGAGGTTCGCATGAAGGAAAAAATAGGTGCAATAAGGTATTTGTCAAAGCAACTGCGTCATGCAAGTATAAAGTTTTGGATTACTACAATATTAAAAGAGCTGATCAAAAGTTTTGAGTATTTTTTGGTTGATGTGCTTTTGATTAAGATGATTATTGATGCGTTGATTCAAGGTACGGATATTCAGGAAATAATCAGATGGGTTATAGTGGCTGTACTTATTAGAGGAATCCGTATTATATTTATTTCCTATTATGATAATTATATGAATACGTTAGAGCCGATCAAAATCGAAGAATATTTTATTGGCATGGTAATGGATAAATCTAACAGCGTTGATGTGAAATGTTATGATGAAACGGAATATTATAATGATTATGTAATGGCTGTCAGGGATATTGACAAGAAGGCAATGAAAATGCTGGATGATATGGGAATACTAATAGGTACAGTAATTTTAATTGCTTTAACCGGCACATTCGTAGTGATAAAGGATCCTGTGTTATTAATTTTTGTAATTGCACCGGTTATGGGAGATGCAATATTACGTGTGAAGATATCAAATAAAGAATATGCTAAAGAAGAAAAAATGAGTAAAATACGCCGCAGGCAGGACTATATCAATAGAGTAAATAATGAAAGCGAATATGCTGAAGAAGCACGTTTGTCTTCCATTACAAGCTTCTATCGTAAGTCGTTTTTGGAGAATGTAGAAGAGGCAAAAAAAGTTACGGATTCTTTTTTTGGCGGACTGTTAAAATTATATTTATTGAGTGATTTTCTTTATGAACCTAAGAATCTTTTAGTGGTATTGTATTTGGCATATAAGGCGATTATAGTAAAAGATATATCTGCCGGGGATTTTATGGCAATTCAAACGGCATTGGCAGGGTTTAGCTCCAATTTGGGAAAAATAACGCAGCGCTCAACTGTCTTTAATGGGCATATATTGCATTCATTAAAATTTAAAGCATTTTTAGAGTATAAAAATACTGTTGTCGACGGTACACAGCCGCTTAAAGCAATTAAATGTATTGAATTTAGGGATGTTTCGTTTCGGTATGCAAAGAATCAGCCTTATGTTTTGGAAGGGATTAATTTAAAAATTAATGCGGGAGAACAGTTGGCACTAGTAGGAAGGAACGGACAAGGGAAATCTACATTGATAAAACTGTTATTAAGATTTTATGATGTTTCAGAGGGAGAAATCTTAGTAAACGGTAATTCAATCAGACAGTATAAAATTGGAGATCTGCGTCGTGAAATGATGTTTTTATCACAGCAGTTTCACTGCTATAAAATTCCGATTATCTCTAATATAGTGATGCAGGACAGCGATGCAAGCGGTTGTGCTAATCTTCATATGTTGGGCTTGGATGAAGTTTTGGAGAAATTTCCTAATAGAGAATATTCAGTATTTGGGAAAGACTTGTATGAGGATGGGATAGAATTATCTAAAGGGCAGCAGCAGAAGGTGGCGATATGCAGAGCTTTGAAAAAAGGAGGCAGCGTATTGATCATGGATGAGCCAACAGCAGCGTTAGATCCGAATGCTGAAACAAAGCTGTTTCATGTATTGAATAATGATGCAAAGAAAAATATGTCAATTATTATTTCACATAATCTGTCTTTAGCGAAACATGCCGACAAAATAGCCGTTTTGGACAAAGGGAGAATACAAGAAGTCGGTTCGCATGACAATCTGTTTACAAAGGACGGTATATATAAACGTATGTTTTTACTGCAAAGGGAAACAGCCTTAGGAAAATGATAAAAGCGGTCATCTTTGGAATTTACAATGTTCCGGGGACAACCGCTTTTTATAGAATTTAGTGTAGTTTATAGGAATCGTATACAATATAAAAGATAGTAAATACTTATTTTCAATCAGTTTACATAAATCTCATACATTTTCCCGTCTCTTACCATGACCGGAATAATATCTATCGGTGCGGGAACGGTTATTTTCTGACCGCCGTCATAAGTTTTTTTCGTATAGGCATCCGTCCAAGTGCTTCCGGCAGGAAGATAGATCTCCCGTTCCACAGCGCCCGCGCTCATAACCGGAGATACCAGCAGATCAGGGCCGAACATATAGGAATCCTCAATTTCCCAACAGGTTTTATCCTCAGGAAAATCATAGAACAGCGGACGCATCACAGGCGCGCCGGATTCGCTTGCCGCTTTCATGCACTCTCTGATATAGGGACGGAGTTTTTCCCGGATAAACAGATATTTGGACAAAATCTGATAGTTGTCTTCCCCAAAGCTCCACACCTCGTTGTCCTGTCCGCTGGTAAGCTGGCGGACGCCGTCAATAAATTCCTCTTCCCTTTCATACCAGGGTGAACGTTCCCCGTGCATACGGAAGACCGGACAGAACGCGCCCCATTCAAACCAACGGACCAAAAGCTCCTGAAAAGCAGGATCGGAAATATTGCCTCCAAGGAAACCGCCGATATCGGAGGTCCACCACGGAATGCCTGCAATTCCCATATTTAAGCCGGCCTGAAGCTGTTCGCGCATGGAACGGAAGGAAGAATAAATATCTCCCGACCATGTTAAGACTGCGTACTTCTGGCTGCCTGCCCACGCACAGCGGACCAGACTCATGATTTCTTCTTCCCCTTCCGCTTTTAGCCCGTCATAAAATCCTTTTGCATAGCCCACAGGGTAAGTATTGGTGCATTGCAGGGCAGTCCCCGCATAGTAACGGTAATTGTCAAAGTCGTAAGGCCCGTATTCCGGTTCCGCTTCGTCCAGCCAAAAGCACCGGATACCCTTCTTGTAATAATTTTCCCTGCAGCGTTCCCAAACGAACTTTTGCGCGCCGGGATGAGTGGCGTCGTAAAAGACCGTATTGCCCATCCATGTCATGTGGTTGGAATTTCCCCTGTCCGCAGTGACCAGATAACCCAAATCGTTCATTTTTCCGAAATTTTCGCTTCGTTCATCAATGGTCGGCCAAACGGATACCACGGTTTCGATGCCCAGCTCTTTTAATTCCTTTACCATTTGTTCGGGATCGGGCCAGTCCCGGGGTTCAAATTTAAATTCCCCCTGCATAGTCCAGTGGAAAAAGTCCACTACAATGGCATCCATAGGAAGTCCCCGTTTCTTATGTTCTCTTGCCACGGCAAGAAGTTCTTCCTGATTCCGGTAGCGGAGTTTACACTGCCAGTATCCGAGGCCGTATTCAGGCATCATCGGCGTTCTGCCCGTAGCAAGGGAGTATTGGGCCTCCAGTTCGGCGGGAGTGTCTCCTGCCGTTATGAAATAGTCCAGTTTTTTGGTGCTTTTAGCGTACCACTCCGTTTTATTCGTACCGAATGTGGCGGTGCCGATTGCCGGATTATTCCAAAGAAAACCGTAGCCCCTGTTAGAGATCATAAAAGGAACGCTGGCCTGACTGTTTCGGTGCGCCAGCTCTAAACATGCGCCCTTCTTATCCAGATTTTTTTCCTGATATTGTCCCATGCCGAAAATCTTTTCACCCTCAAAGGCTTCAAAGCGTGCGGTCAGCTCAAAATCCGTACTGCCCTGTATGGGTTTTAATTCTCTTGCGTCTACCCGCAACGGAACGCAGTAGCGGTTGATGCGGTTACGGTTTCTCCAATATTCCTCCGTCAGAAGCTCCCCTTTTTGATTGTAGAAACTGATCCACCCTTCATGGGAAACTTTTGCCGTGATTTTTCCGTTTACCAGCTTTGCCTGAGTGCCGGTCTGGTGATACTTGGCAAATTCATCTCCCTGATACCATGGGTCGGTGACGTCGATCGTTTCAAAAGAAATATCTGCCGGAATCTTTTCCATGATTTCGGTAAGCGCCCAGTCGTTTTCGTCCATGTTCGGTTCGCCGCTCATCCGTATCCGTAAAGAATTGGGTCCCCATGGTTCGATCCAAACCTGCGATCTGCCTTCTGCGATGATCAGCCGGTTATTTTCTTCATAAATATGCATTTGTTGTCCTCATCCTTCTGAATATTTTATATTTGACATTTTGTGTGGTCTTATCATTACTATTTACTGTTCCGGTTCTCCGTAAAGCAGTCCGTTGGATCCGGTTGCCAGATAAAATCTTCCGAATACCTGACAGTCGCCGTCAATGCTGTTGATCTCCCCATACATCTGTTTTTCGGTATTGATCCGCTCAAAACTTTTTCCTTCATCTAAAGTCCGGTAAAATCCGTAAACGCCGTCCAACTTGGCGTTACAATAGATCGCTTTCTTATCCTGATAATAGTCCCCGCCCGGTGAGCCAAGGCCAAGACCGACGCGGTAAACTTCGTCGCCTTCTTTGGTGAGACGGTTTACCGTTACCTGATCGGAGGATTTGTCATAGATCAGTTTCCAAAGGCCGCCTTTATTTAACGCCATATAAAAAATGCCGCTCTTTCCGGTTTCACCGCGTATTTCCGTTTTATTTGCACAGTCGATCAGGCCGAAATCCGTATCAGGAAAATCTTTTGGCAGTAAATATTCGTGAAAAGTCTTTCCGCCGTCCTTACTGATATAAAAATCAGAATGCTCTCCGAAGCCGTAAAATAGGCTGCTGTCCATACGGTCGGCATATGTTTTTACGCTGCCTTCCGTCTTCTGCGCTCCGTTTCTATCATAGACCTGACAAAAGAGGAAAGAGTTTCCGCCGTCCGTGCTTACGAGCATTCTGTCCACCGGAAGGGAGATCCCATCGGCCACCGACCAGACAATATTATGGCAGTCGGGGGACATGGCTGCCCAGCCGGAGTTGACGTTGGGCTGTTCAATAAACCGGAGCGCTGCATCCAGTTCTTCGGACAGGCCAAAGGGCATGGGGAGCCGTTCAAAGGTCTTTCCGCAGTCATGGGAGAGGATCAGTCCGCCTTTTGTTTTTCCCGTCCAGTTGCCCCGGGGAGTGACGATGATATTTTCCGGATGTTCATCCGAAAAATCCGCATTGATACAGGTAATATAACGGTTTCCGTTTTCGTCGGCAAAGGAGTTATCGCAGGGGACATCCAAGTCTTCAAAAGCAAATCCCCCCAAATCGCCTAAAATATCAATGACTTTTGTACTGCCTTTCGGAAGGCTGTAGACATTCAAGTGAACGGTTTCTTCGATGCCGTCGCACCAGTCCGTAAAAACGGGATGATCCGAAGTCAGGTGATCTATACGGAAAACGCCTGTGCCGGAATTAAACCATGCTTCGTCAGGATCGAAGGGATTGAATTTCAGGTCGCTCATCCAGTGAAGAAGAGAGTGGCCGCCGTTGTATCCGGGACGCATATAGGGGGCGCGGAAACGCAGATCTCCCGTTTCCAGATCGTATAAAATCTGCCGCCAGCTTGTTCCGTAGTCGTGAGAGAGGAAAATACTGTCGCCGTCGTCTTTTACGATCGTAGAGGCAAGCAGCATCCCCGGAATTTCTAAAGAAGCGGATATACCGGAAAAGCCGTAATCCAATAGTTGCCCCTGCGCAATATGATCCTGTCCCACGCCGGAAACCTTGGAGAAACTGCCGGGGGTAATGTTTTCAGGCTTGCCGATATATCCTTCCGCATCCAAGGGATAACGGAGAATATTGCCGTCGACGGTATCGCCCGAATCGCAGCTATATCCGTTTTCCCGTACATAGGAGCGGCGTCCGGTAGAAGCAAAGGTGACATAAAGGTATTCAGAATCTATACTGAAACGCTGGGCAACCTGACCGTTTAACGGACACCCTTCTATTTCGTGGCTTTCCGGTACTTCTAAAGCCGTAAAAGTCCGGCCTTTGTCATAACTGGCATAGAGGCTGTGTCCCCGTAAAATCTCTCTTTTTTTGGTCGTAACTCCTGCGCTGCCGACAAGCAGGGCTTTTCCGGCCTGTGTGACAAAGGTCAGGTAGTCTTCGGGAAGAGCGGTACACTTGTTCCAATTTTTCCCCTGATCCGTACTGATCAGGAGTCCTTCCTGCTGGCTGGCAAAATAGAGGGTATCGGGAGATTCCTTGTCTACAAAGAGCCGGTCCGCCGTTCCTCTGCCGTTTAAATTGCCATGGATCAATACGGGGATCTTTTCATATCTGAAAGTTTCGCCGTAATCTTCGGAAATGGCAAGAACGCCTTTTTCCGGTTTATTTTCGCCGCATGCGATATAGAGCAGGTTGGGACGGTTGTCATCCAAGGCAAGGGCGATTGGAAAAGTCTCGCTCAGATCTTCCGCCGTCACATGGGAGATCAGGCTGATCCATTTCTTTTCCTGAAAATCATAGCGGTATGTGCCGCCGATGTCTGTCCGTGCATACAGGACGCCTTCCTTTTTGGGATGAAATAAAAAACCTGTTACATAACCGCCTCCCGGAATGGGCAGATTGCGGTATCGATAAGGAATCTGCTTCATCGTGTGGTACCTCCTTTTCCCGTTCAAATAATGTTCATAAAGTTTGGAACTGTGATCAGAACGAAAAATCAATTTTCATTAAGCATACATGGTAACCTCAAAAAGGACAACAGGCAAAATTCAAGATAGTAGTTGTAAAAATTAGTTAGGTAGAGCATAATCAACTTATGCAGGAAATTTTGCAAAATCCAAAAACTATCGTTTGCATGAGAAATTGGGTTTTCAGCCGACCGGAGAAATCGTTAACGGGGGAGAAGTGGAATGTAAACTTGATTTAAATAGTAAGGAACGGACGGTGTCATTGAGAGAAAGCGATATGCCCGATGAAAATTTAGTTTGACAGGTAAACAGGGAACGGAGGAGACAGGATGCATTTTACATATTGCCCGCATTGCGGGAACAAGCTGGTCCAAAAAGAAATAGGAGACGAAGGGATGATTCCGTTTTGCCAAAAGTGCGATGTGCCGTTATGGGATATGTTTACAACGAGTATTATAGCCGCTGTGGTAAATGAGCAGAGGGAGATCGCACTGTTAAGACAGAACTATGTATCTGCTGTAAATTATGTATGCGTGGCGGGGATCATGAAATTAGGAGAATCGGCGGAAGACACAGTGATCAGAGAGGTAAAAGAGGAAATCGGCTTGGATGTTAGTAAAGTTGAGTTTGTGAAGAGCTATCCTTATGAAAAAAAGGAAATGCTGATGTTAGGGTACAAGGCATCTGTAAAAAAGTCCGATTTTAAAATATCAGGGGAGGTAGACTCCGTTTCATGGGTGAAATTTGAACATGCTTTAGGCCTGCTGAGGGAGGGGAGCATAGCGTGGCAGTTGGTTAAGACTGTAATAGCGTGAAATTAGAAATTTCCCTATTCTGGCATGCAAGTTTTATCAGAAACAAGGAGCTGTCTTATCCAAAATGAGGAGGACAAAGTGAAGCTGGGAGCTTACCAATTTTCTGTGACAAAAAATATAAAATATAATTTTGAAACTGTAAAAAAAGCTATTATAAAAGCTTCGCATAAAGGGGTCAGACTTTTAGTTTTTCCGGAATGTGCATTAACGGGATACCCACCTCGTGATATTAAGAATTCTTCTGTGATAAATTTTCAAGAATTAAATTCTGTATATGAGCAATTGCAAAGTCTGGCTGATAAAAATGCAATACATATCATAATTGGAACGATTATACAGGAAGAATGAATTTTAAACTGGACACGAATTATTCCGAAGAAGAATTGCAATTTATTAGTGAACATGATTGTAAAATTCTCTCTGAAATCACTCTCTCAAAAACAAATTCTTCTTCATATGAGATACCACGCCGAATGTTTAATTATGGGGGGACTTATATCGCTGAGATCATTGATGATGAAACGAATAGTCCGGTATGGGCAGTTTTATCAAAATGGAAGGGTGTCTATCATTTTTCAACTTATTACTCCTCTTTGGAAAGGCTGGAACAAGGGTTGTAAAAAGAGGGTAGGAAAAAGACGGTGGGTATGGTAAAATGAGGACATTGGAGAAATAAAAATCTGAAAGGATAACGTTTATGATTCTTTACCATGCAAGTAAAGAGGTAGTTGAATTTCCAGAGATCAGAAAGACAAAATATACAAAAGACTTTTCATGGGGATTTTATTGTACCAATAACTTTGAACAGGCATTAAGGTGGGCGAATCGCGGTGAGGGCGAACCGATTATTAATTTTTTTTCTTACGAGGAAAATGAAAAATTGTCTATTTTGAAATTTGATCAAATGTCAGATGAATGGCTTGATTTTATTGACAGGTGCCGCAGCGGTCAAACACATAGGTATGATATTGTAGAGGGGCCCATGGCAAACGATACCGTATGGAATTATGTGAATGATTTTCTTACGGGGAGAATAAACAGAAAACAGTTTTGGGTGTTGGCAGAATTTAAGTATCCGACTCATCAGATCAGTTTTCATACATTATCGGCATTAAATTGTTTGAAGTTTGACAGGAGTGAGATTATTTATGACGGAAAAAGAAAGAAATGATATGTTCTATGTATGCTCCCTGATTGAATTTACGGCAAGGCAGACGAAAAACAGGCGGCGGGTTATCGTAGATGCCATGGGGGAAGAAGGGATCGAAAAGCAATTATATGATGCGGAAGTAAATCACTGTCTTTCATTTGAACAGGTAAGCGATGAGATTATAGAGCAATATCACATCGGTCAGGGCGAATTTGATACGATCACAAATTGTAAGTATACGATTCCGGGTTTTATGGATATTGGAAAATTATACAGTATTATGATCGAAGATTGTGCCGAGGAGGGAAAAGAGATTCCTGAACTGATGAATATTTTCAGATCCTTTATCAGCGATAAGATTTCTGATTTCCGATCGGATGTGTATTATCAGAACCCAAGTTATCTGGAGTGTTCATACCGGGCGGGATATTTGCTCGACTAGATTTCCTAAGAAGAATATCCGCTATATTGATCCGTTGTTTGGCGGTGAAAAGCGGGAAAATGCAGACACAATAAACGAAACCCAAGCTGTACGGAATCTCTCAGAATACCGACAGTGGAAGTGAGGAAAAACATGAAGAAAGAAGAACAAAAACAGGAGATAAAAGATTTTTTTGAGCAGTATTATAAAAAGTATGAAAAATTCATGACGCTGCCGTCCGTTCCCGCGGCAATGCTGGCGGAGCAGCAGGAAGAAGAGGGAGAATGGAAAAAATGGAAACTGATTCCCGCAACGGTAAGCGACGAAGATTTGGCAAAGCTGGAGGCGCAGATAGGCGTTGCGTTTCCTGATTTTTTCAAGATTTTTTTAACGACTTATTTTCATTTCTTTGACGGCGACGTGGGGCGTCACTCTGTTGACGAACCGTTTTTTGCAGTAAAGAACGCATGGAATCCGCTGCTTGTAAAAGCGGGATACCTTCCCTTCACATGGGACAGGGACGGCTATTATATCAGGTGCGTCGATTTGGTTAATATGCCGGACGAAGATAAGTGCAGGATTTGTCAGATAGACCATGAAGTTTTATTTGACTTTGATGAAGATTCGGAAGTGAAAAGGGAAGAAATAGAAGCAGCGATGGAAACCGTGGCAGATAACTTTATGGAATATTTGAAGGGGCTTTTAGGGTGAGAGAGTAAGTTTTGCGCACGCAGATGGAAACAAGGCTGAATAAATTTCGCTGCTTCGAAGTGGAGGAAAGGTTGAAAGAAATGCGCTTTCAACTATTGAATTTGAGTCCGCCAAAGCGGACAGGGGGTATAAAAATGAAAACGACGGTTTTATGTTATGAAAGATGCAGTACTTGTAAAAAGGCGTTGAACTGGCTGAAAGAACAGGGCGTGGAATATGAGCAGCGTCCTATCAAAGAGCAGAATCCTACGAAAGAAGAACTGACGGAATGGTACCGCAGAAGCGGCCTGCCTTTAAAGCGGTTTTTTAATACCAGCGGAAATCTATATAAAGAGATGAACCTGAAAGAGAAACTGGCTTCTATGAGCGAAGAGGAGCAATTGGCGCTTCTTTCCACTGACGGTATGTTGGTGAAACGTCCGTTAGTAGTGACGAAAGATCATATTCTTACAGGGTTTAAAGAGGAAGAGTGGAAAGTATTACTGAATGAAAACTGATTCATTTTATTGTGTGGTTAAGTCTGCGTTATGTACGGCATCCGTAGATTTGGCGAATATAAAAAGTCGTGCGGAAATGAGGGAAAATGAAAGTAAAAAAGGTGTATGCGGTGATGCTTGCGGCTGCCGTGGCGTTGGGGACTGTTGGATGCGGGAACAAGGCGGAAACAGAAAAGGTTTCGCAAAGTAGCAGCATATCGTCAGAAAAGGAAGATAATAAGGCAGAGAACCAAGGGGGTCAGACGGACGGCCAAGGAGGCAGTCAATCCGAAACTGAGACTGACGATAAGCCGGAAGGACAGACGCAAGACGGACAAGATCAGGATGTTAAGGAGGAGACTATGGGTGGAGAAAACGAAGTGATTGAAGTACCGGAATGGGATGCAGTGGAAATTCCCGACAATGAAGCGCTGGAATTTGTAAAAGATATGCAGCTTGGCTGGAATTTAGGGAATACATTTGACGCTTCTAACTGCGGCGCGAGCGATGAGTTGGAATATGAGTCCGCATGGGTAGGGATTAAGACTACGAAAGAAATGATACATACGATCGCAGACGCCGGATTTAAAACAATCCGTATTCCGGTGTCGTGGCATAACCATGTGGATGCAGAGTACAGAATCAGCGAAGCATGGATGGACAGAGTGCAGGAAGTCGTAGATTGGGCACTGGAAGAGGAATTGTATGTAATCTTAAATATTCATCATGACAATGAGGAAGGATTTATGTATCCTTCTTATGAGCATTTGGAACAGTCTAAGAAATATGTACAGGCAGTATGGGAACAGATTGCGGAGCGTTTTGCGGAATATGACGAAAAGTTGATTTTTGAGACGTTAAACGAGCCCAGACATACGGGAACGGATCATGAATGGTGGGTGGATGCCAATTCTGAAGTGGGAAAAGAATGTATTGATTCTGTTAATCAGTTGAATCAGACTGCAGTGGATACGATCAGGGCAAATGGAAAAGGATATAATACGTCGCGTTATATTATGGCGCCCGGATACTGCGCTTCGCCGGATTTTGCACTGGCGGACGGGTTTATTTTGCCTACGGACAGCGGCAGTGCCGAGAATAGGATTTTGGTATCGGTTCATGCCTATACGCCCTATCCTTTTGCATTGGCGGGGGAAAGCGACCAAAACAGCACGGATCAGTTTTCCATAGCGGACAAGAACGGAACGGCGGATATCGACGCTTTTATGAAGAAGCTTTATGACAAATTTATTTCTAAGGGAACCGGCGTAGTGATCGGGGAATTTGGCGCAAGGGCAAAGGGCAATAATGTGGAGGCGCGTACTGAGTTTGCCGCATATTATGTTGCGAGAGCAAGATCTTATGGTATCACTGCCTGCTGGTGGGATAACAATGCCTTTGGCGGCGACGGTGAAAATTTTGGAATTTTGAGAAGAGTAAAGAATCAGATCTTATTTCCGCAGATCGTAGAACAGATGACACATTACAGTAAAGCGGAATAAGGCGTGAAAGTAATCTTATAGTTTGGAATTTTTTGACACCGCCATATGTAATAAGCATATGGCGGCAATGTTTTTATGCACAGTTCCATGAGAGGAAATATATCGAGAATAATTGATATTATTTTGCAAGTCAAGTATAATAAACATAGCACAGCAAGGATTTCCACGATGGAAGAAAAGATACTCGTATAAGTATATTATAGAAAGGAATAAAAATGGCAGATACGAATTTAGCACAGGCAGTCGAGGCGGCAAACGCTGCAAGTTCCTATGATACAAACATAAAATTCTTGCTTGCAGACAAACAAATACTGGCACGGGTTTTAAAGTATGCTGTTTCGGAATTTAAGGATATGGCAGTCAAAGATATTATGGCCGGTATTGCAGATGACATTGAAATTGGAACAAGACCGTTGGATGCGGGACTTTCCAACATGGGACGTGTAAAGGTATCCGGTACGGAGGATAATATTCCGGGAGAGGGAAAAATTTTCTTTGATATCCGTTTTACTGCATATCATAAAGAAGCGGAAATGAAATTTTTAATTAATCTGGAGGCACAGCGTTCGTCGGATCCCGGTAAATTAGGGTATCATTTGGAAAATAGGATCATATTTTATCTTGCCCGGATGATTTCGGCGCAGAAACAGACTGAATTTTACCACAGCGATTACGATAATTTAAAAAAAGTCCGCAGTATATGGTTATGCTTGAACAACAGCGAGGATGGCGATTCTATTGAGGAGATCAGCCTTAACAGAAATACCGTTTTTGGAAATAAAGAAAATCCGTATGACATAGATTTGATGCGGGGCATTATTATCAATGTCAGAAATGGGAAAACGATAAAGGATTCCCAAAACATATTGATTTCCATGCTGGAAAAACTACTTTCCGAGACGAACGTAGAGGAAAAGAAACGTATACTTACAGAAGAATATGGAATGATAATGACAATCGAACTGGAAGGGAGGATGCAGACTATGTGCAACTGGTCGGAAGCTATTATAGAAAGAGGAATTGAAGAGGGCATAGCACAAGGGATAGAAAAGGGCATGGAAAAGGGTATGGCACAAGGGATAGAAAAGGGGATAGAAAAGGGCATAGAAAAGGGCATAGAAAAGGGGATAGAAAAGGGGATAGAAAAGGGTATGGCACAAGGGATAGAAAAAGGGATTGAGAAAGAGCGGATGAATGCAATTGAAAGAATGATTCAGGCTGGAGCTACAAAAGAACAGATCGTATCTTTTGGCTATACCGAAAAGGAATTTGTAAAGGTGAAAAATGCGATATGCGTAAATGCCTGACAATTTATTGTTTATTTTTAATATGATAAAAGTTTATTTTAAGGCTGCACCTGAGTTTCATTCAGGTGCGTTTTGTTAATTTGACAATATCAATTTAGCATTTACTACAGCTTGTAGTTATTAATGTTATTCGCCTAATATGATATATTGGGGGGTACAAATGATCACAAAAAAGATAGAACACTTCAATTTAAAACAGATCTGCAACTCCGGCCAGTGCTTTCGGATGAACCAAATTGCAGACGGCCGTTACAGCGTGATTGCAGGGCAGGAGTATTTGGAAGTGGAACAGCAAGGCATGGAATGCTGCTTTTACTGTGAAGAAGAAGCCTTCGAAAACTTTTGGAAAGCCTATTTTGATTTAGAAGGGGATTACCATGCCTGTATCGGGCGAATTGACCCAAAAGACATATACTTAACGCAGGCGGCAGCTTTCGGGGAGGGGATCAGGATCTTAAAGCAGGAGCTATGGGAGACGATTATTTCCTTTTTGATTTCCCAACAGAACAATATTGTCCGAATCCGCAGATGCATTCAAAATATTTGTGAGGGTTATGGTGAAAAGAGGGTGAATCTGCATGGCGGAATTTATTACGGTTTTCCTACGGCAGAAGCATTAGCGGAATTGGGTGAGGATGATTTAAAAGCGTGTAATTTAGGGTATCGCAGCAAATATGTAGTTCGAACCGCAAAGAGCGTTGTTTGTGGAGCAACGGATTTGGGGGCGGTATACCGGCTGCCTTATGACGAGGCAAGGGGGGAACTGTTAAAATTGTACGGAGTGGGGGAAAAAGTGGCGGACTGCATCTGTCTGTTTGCCCTGCACCACCTTCAGGCATTTCCTGTGGATACGCATATTGATCAAGCTTTGCGACGGTATTACAAAAGCGGTTTTCCCAACCGTAAATATCAGGGGGTGCAGGGAATCATGCAGCAGTACATATTTTACTATGAATTGTTCGGCAACAAAGAGTCTGCAAGGTAAGCAAGCCCTAAAAGTAATAAGGCGATAAAAATAGAATCCAAAGGCTGTTTTGATATGCGGCAGATTCCGCTAAATAGTAATAATAAAAGAATGCCGCTTTTTAGGCATTCTCCAGCGTGAGACTTAGAACTTCTAAGGCAGCTATGCTGCCTTTGTGAAACAGCCCCTGCTGTGAGCTTTAGAAGTTCTTCTCACGCTATTCCCATCTGCCGCCTATATTTTACCTGCATGAGGGTATTGTTCCAATAGTTTCTCGTTGGCAAGTTCGGACTGCCGGCAATATTCTGCATATGCGGGACTGAGCCTTTTCATTGCGGGAAGAAAAATATCATAATAACCACTGGATTGATTAAATTCACTCAATAAATATTTCAATTTATATGCAGTAGAATTTTTATATTCGTCGGACTGCATAAATCCATAATAGTATTCCAAAAATTCTTTGTTTTCGGATAAAAATTTCTCAGGATCTTCTATAGACTTTTTGGTACTATCGATGATCTCTTTTATCTGTCCCGTAGAAATACGGTTTACGGTTTCGTCAAGATATACAGCCACATCTTTAGGAAATTCCATTTCGGGAACGTTGTCAAGGAAAGAGAGGATTTCTTCATATGCTTCTTTCTGCTCTTTCGTAGCGGCGGGTTCGTCTAAAAACCTTGCAAAGTGCAGGCAGATCAATCTCCCGTAATATCCGGGAAAAGAATCTAAAAGCCGTTCCGCAATCGTAGTGCTTTGATCCAAAGCCTCCAGATCTTCTTTGATCTTGGAATAATCCATATCTGCCTGTAGTTTTTCCATGATCCGCTTCTTTTTTTCTTCCTTTTGAACGGAAAGTTCCTTTTTGACGGACAGTTTTTGCAAAACGGTATTTGTACCGTCGTTTAAAACGGCTCTGATCTCTTCTGTACCGAGGCCCAGTTTGCGTAATACGGAAATCCTGTTCAGGCATTCTACATGTTCTTCTTTAAAATCCCGATAACCGTTTTCTGAAGCGGCAGGAGAGAGCAGACCCTGCCCGATATAGTATGCAATTGCTTTTTTGGTAAGATTTGTTATTTTACAAACTTCGTGGATTAGCATAATGACCTTTCTCCCTTCTTTTCAAATAAGGAGTGTAAACGAGAACCTTTATTATGATTGTAAAGCAATACCTAAGGGGATAGTCAAGCTTATTTTTAAAAGAAAAAATAAAACTTAAAATATAGTTAAAAAAGGGTAACAAAATAAAGAAATGAGTGGTAAGGAAAGCCATAAATTGTAAGATGTGTTATGTATGACATATATAAATACATAATTATGTACAAACTGCACAAAAAACAGGTATTAATATTTTCGTTAAATTTCGAAACAAGACTTGAGAAAAAGAAATAGAATGGTATAATGGTACTATGCAACGCATGAGAATGTGTCACTCATGAGAATGATATATTTAGGAAGAAAGGAAGGAAGAGCGATGGAGAGAAAAAAGAAATTCTTTCGAAAAAAACGTGGCGTAGCGAGCAGCGTATTTAGCTGGCTGTTGGTTTTTGCCATGGTCATTTCAAATGTATCGGTTTCACCGGGACTGCTTTTGACTGTACAGGCGGCCGAAAGTGAAGTAGGGACGGAAAGTACCGGCGAGACACAGGAAATGGATGGCGTGGGCAGCGGAGAGACTGCGCAGACGACAGAAGGCAGCGGCGGAGAAGAAGACGTGCAGCCTGCCGAGAACGGCGGAACAGGTGAAACGACCGATGCCGGAGGCAGTACCGAGAGCGGGACTGCCGGAACAGAAGAAGTTACGACACCGGAAACGTCCGTAGAAACGGACGAAGCGGGTACAACGGAGGAATCTTCCCAGATACCGGAGACGGATACGGCGGAAGAGACTGCAGGAACGGAAGAAACCCTTACCGAGGAAACAGAGGAGACTGCCACAGCCGAAGAAACTACGGAAACAGAAACCGTGGAAGAGGCGGAGACTGTAGACGACATCGTGAATGACGGTGCGCTCAGTGAGACAGTGACCGTTACGATTCATTTTAAAGATACGGTCGGATGGGGCGGACAGCTCAACGTTCATCATTGGGTTGAGGGCACTGCGGACGCAGGGACGGCGTGGCCGGGTGAATCCGTAACGCAAAAAGATGAAGACGGTAATTATGTAATCAGTATAGAGAAAAAGAGAGCGGATTTGGAGAAAGAAGGCGCTTTCTTCGGCTTTATATTCAACAATAAAGCGAACGGTAACGATGGCACAAGTCCGCAGGCGGAGAATGCGACCATTTCCGGAACGTTCTTAAGTCAGTGTGATACATACGAGATATGGGTGCAGCTTACCCAATATAACAATAAATATTATGCACAGATCTCCCCTAGTGCGACGGTACGGCGGGACGGTTCCAAGGTGACCTTTTCTTATGGAAACGATGGAGCTTCTTCCGTATATTTGGCGGGAACAATGAACGGCTGGAGTTCCAATGCCGATCAGATGGTAAAAGGTGACGACGGTTTGTTTACCCTTGAAAAAAACCTGTCTCATGGGGACACACAGTATAAGTTTGTCGTAAATTATTCCTCAGGAGGACAGGACTGGGTTGTCGATCCTGCCAGCCCTCAAATTCTTACGGAAGAGAGTGGAAACCAAAACGGCCTTATCTATGTACCGGAAGACAAAGAGTACACTTATACGGTACATTACTATAATAGGGACAAGGCAGATTTGGAAGTCGGCATACCCGATCTGCATGTCTGGGAGCTTGATGCGTCTTCACAAGAGGCAAAGCAGCACAAGTTTACCGAAAAAACGGAGATCGACGGTATCCCATGGCTGACAACCACATTCTCGATAGCGTGCAGAAATATCGGCCTTATCGGCAGACCCGGCGGCGACTGGGACAGCGATCAGGATGCCGATCAGTCCTATAGGCTGGTAAATGGCGAAAGTGCGGAACTTTGGTATGTCCATGGATTGGGAGTTTTTGACAAAAAACCCAACTTAGGCGGTGTGGAGAAGGTGACCGCATCTTTGCAGAACACTTCTATGGATTACACGCAAAATAACGTATTGACCCTTATCCTCAATGACGATGAGAATACAAAAGTAATGATCGAAGAAGCCTATGTAGACGCTTCGGACTTAGGTATCAGCGACAAGTTAATGATCGATCCCGAACTGCTGGCGGTTTCCCTGTCGGTAACGCAGGATACCGCGCCGGGCGAATATTCCCTTCCGGTTACGGTGGTCGACAGTAGCGGACATGAAGTGAAAACTTCCGCAGCCGTTACTGTAGTAGAAAAAGCAGAAACCAAAGATGACTTTGACTGGGATGAAGCAGTGATCTACTTTATGGTTACCGACAGATTTTTTGACGGAGATTCCTCCAATAACGGCGCGAACGGACCGGAGACTTATAAAGAAAATCCGACGGGCAAAGAAGGCGCCGGCCTGTACCATGGCGGCGACTTTAAAGGCGTTACCGAGAAGTTAGACTATCTGCAGGATTTGGGAGTCAACACCATATGGATCACACCGATCGTAGAGAACGTAAAAGGCGTTACGGTGGGAGACGGCACAGGCGAAGTTCCCTATTATGCGGGCTATCACGGTTATTGGGCAAGTGATTTTACCAAAATAAATCCGGCTCTTGGTACGGAAGAAGAGTTTCAGGCTTTGATCGACGCGGCTCATGCAAAGGGCATGAAGATCATGGTGGACGTGGTGGTAAACCACGCCGGTTACGGAATGGAAGACAGCCAGACCTTTGACGGTATGCTGAGAGATTCTGTAGTGGAAAGTGATTTCCAGCTTGGCGGCGGACAGGCGGGGCTGCCGGACTTCATGACGGAGATTCCGGAAGTCCGTGATCAGATCATAGCGTGGCAGCTAAACTGGGCAAAGAAAGGTGTGGATTATTTCCGTGTAGATACGGTAAAACACGTTGACAGTACTACATGGATGGCGTTTAAGAACGAGCTGACCAAAGCCAATCCCCGGTTTAAGATGATCGGCGAATATTTTGGCGCCGGTTATGCGTCGGAAAATGGCGGTACGTTAGGCAGCGGCCAGATGGATTCCCTGCTTGACTTTAACTTTAACGATTGGGCAAAAAGTTTCGTCAGCGGCAGCATCCAATCTGTAGAGGCAGATTTGGCGAAGAGGAACGGCGCGTTAAATAATACCTATTTGACGGGACAATTCTTAAGCAGCCATGATGAAATCGGATTCAAGCAATCTTTGAACGGTGTGGCGGCAGTCACGGATAAAGAAGGCGCAGCCTTGGTTGCGGCGACGCTGCAGATCACGGCGAAAGGGCAGCCGGTCATTTATTATGGCGAAGAGATCGGACTGACCGGGGACAACGACTATCCGTATCAGACGAACAGATATGATTTTGACTGGACACAGACGGAAACGGGTGCGGACAATAAGACGTTGGCACATTACAAGACGATGCTGGGTATCAGGAATCAGTATTCCGAACTTTTTGCAAGAGGCGGCAGAAGCGTTGTCAAAAATTCGGACACGGAAGGCTATGATGTAATCGCAAGGACATATAACGGAGAAAACGTTTATGTCGGCATGAATATTAAATCCGATGCAAAGGAAATCGTAATTCCGGTAGACGGAAACGGCATTACCCACTATAAAGATTTATACGGGGATCCGGAAGGAAATACACCTTACGCGGTAAGCAAGAATCAGAATGAATCGACCGTTACCGTTACGATTCCGGCAGCGGCAGACGGCGGTACGGTAGTACTGGTAGCCAGCGCTTATGAAGAAACGTTGGTAGCGCCCGAGCTTATGGTAGCAAAGGGAACGGATGAAAAAGGAAAAACTTCCGCACTTCCGCTTCAACTTACCTATATAGCGACGGACGGAAAAAGATCCTTGGTTGACGTAAGTTATAGCATGGACGCGGTAGAAGGCGTAACGCTGGATGGCGAAAATAAAAAAGTAACGGTCAACAATGCATTTGCAGGTACGGAGATCACATTAACGGCGACTGCACAGGTAAATACAGGCAGCCTTAGCACGACCTTCACAGTGAAAGTAGTGGAGGATAAGAACGAGATCACATTGCGGCTGCATTATACCAGACCGGGTAAAGACTACGAAGGATGGAATGTCTGGGCATGGAAAGCAGGTCAGGACGGCGCAAGGTATGACTTTGAAGAAAACGGAACGCAGGGAGACAAGATCGTTACGTTTACTTTAGAGGGACGGAAAGACAGTGTCTTAAATTACATTATCCGCCTCAGCAAGGCCGGAGAGGAATGGGCGGATAAAGACATCGGCGCCGACCGTTTCGTTGATCTTTCGGACGTACTTTCCGGTACGGTCGATTACTGGGTAGACTCCGGCGTGTTTGCGGGCAGGAGAGTACTGGGCGATGATGTGCTGCTTGGCGTAAAGGTGCGTTCGGCCGCATATAACAGAAAGAATAATACCGTTAAAGTATCGACGGGAATGCCGGTTGTCGGCAAACTGGATGATGCGTTTATCCTGAAGTGTGCTGACGGCACAACGGTGCCGGTCGCAAAGGTAACGGCAAACAAAACTGATTATACGTTAAGTCTCGGAGCAGACCTGTCCACTCTTGAAGCAATGGCAAAAGAATATACCATTGTTTTTGACGGGTATGACTACAAGGTAGCAATGCCGAGTATTTATTCTTCGGAAGAATTTGAAGAGCAGTATACTTACGAAGGCGACGATCTTGGAGCAGTATGGACGAAAGAGAAAACGACTTTCAAAGTATGGGCGCCTACGGCGGATCAGGTAGAAGTGTGCCTGTATGAAGCAGGAGAAGTGAAGGAAGATGCGGCAGATCAGGACTCCCCGATCAAGACCCTTCCTATGACAAAGGGCGAAAAGGGCGTTTGGTCCGTAGAAGAGGCCGGTGATTTAAACGGCACTTACTATACATATAAAGTGACCGTAGACGGAGAGACCACAGAGGCGTGCGATCCTTATGCAAGGACGACAGGCGTAAACGGAAACCGGGCAATGGTCATTGATCTGGCGTCCACCAATCCGGAAGGATGGGCAAACGATATTGGACCTAATCAGGGAATGAGTTATACCGATTCCGTTATTTACGAGCTTCATGTGAGAGACTTTTCTATTGACGAAAATTCCGGGATTTCCGCGGAAAACAAAGGAAAATTCTTAGGGCTTACGGAAAAAGGGACGACGAATAAGAGCGGACAGCCTACAGGTCTGGATTATCTGACCGATTTGGGCATTACCCATATCCACCTGCTGCCTTCTTACGATTATGCGACCGTGGACGAGACAAAATTAGATACGGCGCAGTACAACTGGGGATATGACCCGAAGAACTATAACGTGCCGGAAGGCTCTTACGCAACCGATCCTTATAACGGAAGCGTCAGAGTAAAAGAAATGAAGCAGATGGTTAAAACGCTGCATGACAATAATATCAATGTGATCATGGACGTAGTATACAATCATGTATATGACGCGGACAAATTCTGCTTTAACCAGTTGGTACCGAAGTATTTCTCAAGGACCAATGCGGACGGCAGTTATTCCAGCGGATCGGGATGCGGCAACGATACGGCTTCCGAACGTTCCATGGTAAAGAAATATATCGTGGATTCCGTAAATTACTGGGCGGACGAATACCATATCGACGGTTTCCGTTTTGATCTGGTTGGTTTATTGGATACGGAGACGATCAATGAAGTAGTGAATACCGTTCACCAGAAACATCCGGACGTGGTATTTTATGGGGAAGGCTGGTCGATGTCAACGGCGGTGAGCAAAGACGGCTATACCATGGCAACGCAGGCTAATTCCGCAAAAACACCGGGATTCGCTTATTTCAGCGATACCATCCGCGACGCGATAAAGGGTGATAACTTTGAAGCGGAGCATACCGGTTTTGTATCCGGTGCGCCGGGCAAAGAGGCAACGATCGCAGCCTGCTTTATGGCGGCTCCGGCTTGGTGTAAGAGTCCTACACAGACGGTAAATTATGCATCCTGCCATGATAACTATACGTTATGGGATAAGCTGCAGTCTTCAAGGCCGGATCTTGCGACAGGCAATGTAAGCGATCTTATTAAGATGAATAATCTTTCGGCGGCAATCTACATGATGTCGGAAGGTATCCCGCTGATTCATGCGGGTGAAGAGATTTTAAGGACGAAAGTAGACGAAAACGACAACTTGATCCATAACAGCTATAACTCTTCGGATTTCGTCAACAGTATTAAGTGGGCGGATTTGGATAAGGCAGAATATAGGGCAGTCAGAGATTACTACAAGGGACTGATCGAGTTCCGTAAAAACCATGCGGCGCTGCGTCTGACGTCGGCAGCGGATGTGACGGCAAATGTGAAGTATCATTGGATCACCAATGAAGTGCTGATGTTTGTGATCAACGGAAAAGAAAGCGTACAAGGCGAAGTTTCCGATGGCATCATTGTGATCTTTAACGCCAATACGACTTCAAGGACAGTTGATCTGACAAAGGCCGGTTACGGCGTTCCTCAGGGAACATGGAACGTATGCATCGATGACCAGAAAGCGGGTATCGAAACGCTCAGGTCCATCACGGACGGTCAGGTAGAGGTAGCTCCGATCTCGGCAATGGTTCTCGTAAAAGGCGAGACGAAAGACGACGATTCCGTATATGACAAAAACGAACTGCTGCAGAGAAAACTGCAGGCATTAAAAGACCTGATCACAAAGTATGAAGGCTTGGAGCAGGGGAACTACACCGAAGAAAGCTTTGCCGTATTTGAAGCGGCTTTAGACGAGGCAAAGAAAACGGCGGCGGCTCCGGATGCGACGGTAGACCAGATCGATCTTGCAAAGAGTAATTTACAGGCGGCTATCGACGGACTGAAGCTGCAGGGCGGTACGGAACCGGCAGATAAAGAAGCATTAGAAGCTTTGGTCAAAGAATACCAAAAGATCACGGAACAGGGCAATTATACGGATGAAAGCTGGACGGCATTTAAGGATGCGCTGGCGGAAGCAGAAAGAGTGCTTGCAGACCAGAATGCAACACAGTCGGAAATTGAAAAGGCGGTCAGCGGCCTGAAGAGTGCTTATGACGGATTAGCAGAATATAGGGAGGGTCTCTGGACCAGCTTCACAGAGGATTCCGGACTTACCCTTGGCGATGACGGCAAGTACCATATCGATTATACCGGAAAAGCAATCAAACCCGGAATCCGCGTATATGACGGAAGAATGTTGTTAAAAGAAAAGACCGACTATACGGTGGCCTATAAGAAAAACACCGATGCAGGCGAAGCGCTCATTACCGTAAAAGGAAAGGGTAACTACTCCGAGTATCTGGAAGTGAACTTTACGATTGACAGGATAGAGATCGGAGATCTTGAGATTGCGGATCTGTATGCGGCAATTGCGGCGACCAATACAAAACAGATCGCATTGAAACCGGTAGTAAAATATAACGGCAAGGCGCTGAAGCTGAACAGGGATTACACCGTAGCTTATGCAAATCCCGAAACCGACGGCAAAACGCCGGGCGTTTATACGGTAAAGATCGAAGCGGGTAAGAACCTTACAAAGAATAAGAACTTTACCGGCGGAAAAGAGATCAGCATGAGGCTGGTTGACAAAGCCACCGTGAAGCTGATGAGCAAAGCAAGCATTCAGAAAATCCCGGCACAGGCATATGAATGGGACAATACGTTAAGACACGGCAAAGTACAGACGCCGGAAGTGATCGTAAAACACAGTGGGGCGACTCTGATCCAGAAAGATGCGGCAGATCCTGACAAAAAATGGGATTATGAAGTGATTTACGATACGGTGCATACCGAAGCAGGCGATACGGCGACCGTAACCGTGAGAGGAAACGGAACTACCTACGTCGGTGAAAAAACAACTACCTTTAAGATCACGGGAACGGCCCTGAAGGCAAACAAGGTATCCTTGAAAGATGTACCGAAAGCAGGATATGTTTACTCAGGAACAGACTATGAGCCGGAAGTGATCGTGGATATCGAACAGAAAGACTACGAGCAGTACAGCGTGGAGTATCAGAAGAATCGGGATGCGGGAACGGCTATCGTACTCGTAAAAGGTAAGAACGGTTATACAGGTACAGTGAAGAAGACCTTTAAGATCACACCTTATGATATCAAAACAAATGAAGGCAGTAACTTCCTGTTTGGCGAAAATAATGCGATCACCGAAAAGATTCCGTATGCGAAGGGCGGCAGTAAGCTGACCGACGGACAGGTTGGCGCACGCTTTAACTATACGGAAGGCGAAACGCAGCATATTATCACCTTAGAACAGGGTAAAGATTATACCGTATCTTATAAAAACAACAAGAGGGTGAGTACGGAAACTGCAAAAGCAGAGATTACGATCAAAGGTAAAGGCAACTTTAAAGGAACAGTCAATAAAATACCATTTGATGTGGTACAGCAGGATTTAAGCGTTTTAGCAGAAAATGCTACCGCAGGAGATATTGTGGTGAAGAACGCTGCAAAATACAATAAAGTGATGCCGACGATCAAAGATCTGGACGGAAAAGCATTAAAGAACCAGACGGATTATACCATCGATAAAGAAACGGCATATACTTATGTAAGCGAAGATCCGGCAGTAAACGGCACACCGGTTACCGGAACGCCGGCAGAAGGCTCGGTGATTAAAGTAACGGCGAAAGCGACGGATAAGAATTATAAAGGAGAAGTTTCCGCAATCTTCAGAGTGATCGCAGACGACAAGAATCTGTCCGCGTTGAAGATCACGATAGCGGAACAGCAGTATACCGGAAAAGAAGTGAAATTAGGAGTAGAAGATTTCACATTCCAGCAGAAGGTGGGCGGAAGATGGGTTCCTCTTACGATGACGGAACAGGATTTTGAAATCGTATCTTATTCCAACAACCTGAAGAAAGGAACTGCAAAAGTGACGCTCCATGGCCTTTCAGAATACGGCGGAACGAAGACCGTAACCTTTAAGATCAAAGCAAGGCCAATGAAATAAGCAATAAGTAAGCGCCATAGGCGTGGAAACAGCATAGTGTAAACGAGTAAAAAACCTCAGGTAAAGCATTTGTTCAGGCTTACCTGAGGTTTTTTCTTAAATTAATTGTAAAACAATGTAATTTTTCCGGAAACTTCATGTTTTGAATTTGAAAACCCTATATAATTTAAGTATAACCACTAAAGTGAAAGGAGAAGGAAGTACTATGGGAAGGGAAAATATGTTGGCTTACAAAAGAGTCGGAAATAAAGAAAGCGATGTTACGCTGGTCTTTATCCATGGCTCGACAATGCTGAAGGAGGCAATGCTGCCGCTTGCGCTGGAAGAATATAACTGCATTTCTTTTGACCTGACGGCACACGGGGAATCGGCAGGAGAGGAACCGGAGGAAATTACGGTTTTTGCGGAGGATGTGGAATATACCATCGAGCAGCTCAGAAAAAACAAAGAGGCTTCGGACAAGGTCATTCTGCTCGGCTATTCTATGGGAGGAGCCATAACCTGCGAAATAGCCATCCGTAAAAAGATCAGCCTTACCGGGATTGTCGTTTTAAGCAGCGGCGGCAACCTGAAAGACTACACGCCTCTTGTCGACGATCTGAAGGCAGTGCCGGCTGAACAGTTCAGGGCGGCTGATATTGTGGGGGCGCTTTTCGGTTTGGATACGCCTGAGTCAGAGGTTGAAAGGATCGCCGGGCAGTTCGCTGCTTTGAAGACGGAAGATGTGACGGGTTACGGGGATCTGATGGCGTCGAACCGGTATAACAATCTGGAAGCGTGCAGCGGGATCGAAGTGCCTTCCTTGCTTATTCATGGAAACAACGACGAGATCGTATTGCCGATGGCAGCGGTCGAAACATGGAAAAAAATAAAAAACAGCCAGCTTTTGATGATCCCGTATAAAGGACATGCGGCGATCTTTGAGGATACGGAGCTGGTTAAACAAAAGATCGGCGTTTTTGTCAGATCCTGCACGGCATAGAAGTATGGGGTATATTAAAATTTCATGATGGTAATCTGTCTGTCCGGTAAAGAGGGCGGACAGAGGTTAGATACAAAAGGAAAGCGTTTGCGGCAGCCGGGGCTGTCCGGGCGGACGGGGTGTACATATATGCGTAATATTCTTATTCAGGGAACGGGGATCTATATTCCTCATAATAAAGTCTACAATGAAGAGCTTAACGAGCACTTTGCCAAAAGAGGCGTGGATGCGAGCCATCTGATGGAACACTTAGGGAGAAGGAAGAGATATTTTATCTCAGAGGGTGAGAATGCGATCAGTATGTGCCAGAATGCGATCGAAGACTGTATCAAAAAGAGTAATATTGACATGGAAGAGATAGAAATGCTGGTCTTTTGTTCTGACACGCCGGAATATCTGCTCCCTTCCAATGCACTGAAATTGACCGGCCTGTACGGGGACAAACTTAAAAATGTGAATGTAGCGTTTGATTTGAATTCCAACTGTACCAGTATGCTGATGGGAATGAGCGTGGTGAGTCAGTATATGCAGGGGATGGGGATATCTCATGCGATGGTGGTGGGAAGTTTCTGTATTTCCCCCGTCGTTTTGTGGGGGGATCCGGTTACTTACGCTAATTTTGCGGATGCTGCCGCGTGCGTTGTCCTGAGTGCGGAGGAAACGGAAGAAAAGAGGGGGTTTTTGGATACCAGGGTGTATGTAAATGCGGTAACCCATCATTATGTTACTTATCCAAAATGCGGCATGTCGCAGGTACCCTTAAAAAAGGTGGAGCCTAATGAAAAGAGACTGGAATGGAAACCGTTTACTATGAGTAACCTTCCGGAAAATATGGCGGAACTGATCGGGACGGTGCTGGAGCGGAATGAGCTGACGGCAGAAGAGATCGATTACTTTATTTTCTCGCAGCTTAACGATGCGTGCAATATGGATACGCTGAAGATTTTAGGAGTTCCGGAAACAAAATATCATTTTGTGGGAGGCGAATACGGATATACGGGAAATACCTGTCCGATTCTATGCCTGAACAGGATGTGGGATCTGTACGCGAAAAAAGGAAATAAGCTTATCCTGTCTACAATGGGAGCGGGATATTCTTTGATTGTACAGTTATATGAATTTTAAAATACAAAATCAAATTATTTGGAATGGGAGATAACTATGGAAAAAAGAGAGTTGACTGCATTAGAGGTCTATATTAGTAAGGTATATGTGATGGCGCTGCTCCTGATACCGGGAACCTGTATGCTGGCAGGATTGGGATATACGATGAATAAACTGAAAGGGGTTCTGCGGACGGTAAGCTGGACTACGGTGCTTCTGTTCGATCTGTCTTGTCTGATTTATATATTGATCGGTCTGTTTTTTATTAAAACCGGAAAAAAGGACGGAGTTGTGCAGGAATCAAAATTAAAGCAAAGCAAGATTTTTTTGGTTGTGATTATGTTTACCCAGTTTAATTTTATTTCTTATAAGATGCCGTCTACGGAATTTTGGGCGTTTGCGTTTTTATTTACGATCATTACCGCACTGTTGCTGGATACAAAGATGGTAATTGCGGCTATTACGGAGATCTCGCTGTCCGTGATCATATCATGGATCGTGCAGGGGGAGGCCCTTCTTCCGGTCAGGAATGAAAATTTTCAGACGAACGTGATAAACCGCTGCGTATGTATCGCCGTATCCATGTTCTATATTTTTCTGCTTACTTATACGGTCCAGCATTTTCTTGTGGAGGCGAAGAAGGACGAAGTGGAAAGAAATAACGAGCGGGTACAGAATGTTTTAAGTAAAGTAACTTACATAGCGAACAACTTAGGAAAAGCAAGCAATGTGCTGGTAGGATCGTCGCAGACAGAGAGCGCGGCGACGCAGGAGCTTTCCGCCATCAGTGAAACCCTGTTAGCGACTAGCTGCGGAATGATGGAAAAATCCGAACAGAGTAAAGAAAATCTTACAAATCTGGAAGAAAGCAGTTATAACATGAAGGTGAAAATGGAAGATGTGGACCGTCTTTCCAAAGAACTGGTTGACATTTCCGTATCCAATGAGCAGGCCCTCAATCATCTGCTGGGAATCAGTGAAAAGGTGGAAAATTCAACCAATAAGACGAGGGAAGTAACGGATAAGTTATTGATGGAATCCGGTGAGATCGGGAAAACGCTGGATATTATCAATGATATTGTAGAGTCCATTAATCTTCTTGCCTTGAACGCTTCTATCGAAGCGGCAAGGGCAGGTGAAGCGGGACGCGGATTTGCCGTTGTTGCGCAGGAAGTCGGGCATTTGGCGGATAATACAAAAGAATCCTTACAGAGCGTAAACGATGTGGTAACGCGTGTCCAAATGGGAACTAACGACGTGTCTAAGTTTATGAATCAAAATACGGAGCAGCTTTTAAACCAGAATAAAGTAATCGCAGAAACTGCGGAAGGCATAAAGAAGATGCTGCAGCTTCTTAAAAAATCGGTAGAGGCTGTGGAGCAGGCGGACCAGATCAGAATGGAGCAGAGCAAGGTCATTCAGGAAACGGTGGAGATCAATGAAAACATAGCCGAGAGAATTCATTCCGAAAACGAAGAATTTTCCAATATTGCAAGTATGGTGCAGAGTAACAGTGAAGAAGTGCTTGCCATATCGGAACAGATAGAAAATATTAATTCCATGGTAAGGGAATTAGAGGAATTGTTGGAAGTTTAATCATTGAAAAAGTGAAACAAAAACAGCCGCTGCATAATCCGACCGTTTATCGGCCGGCGCAGGCGGCTATTTTTATTTCTGCGGCCGGAAATCACCCGGCGGCTTTTTCACGCTGTCTATGGATTCCGGCGCCAATCAGGAACAAACCGGCAGCCACCGAAAGAATCAGTACGGCCAAACGGATATTGGCGTCCAGAGAGGAAAGACTCCAGTGAAGGAAGTCGGCGTCTAAAAGGGAAGACTTTGACCAATCCTTCAGGCTCAGGCGGACCACATCATTGACAACGGCAAAGAAAGCGCCGCATAGGATGAAGGAGATCCCTGCCTTGACCATGGGGACGAATCTGCAATAGCGGATCAGGATAAAAAGCGCCCACGGTAAAAGAGAACAAAAAGAAGTTATGGTCATGGCGACGCTCCAATAAAGGGAAGAATTTGCGTAAAGCCCGCATACGATGATGACTGCAAAAAGCCATAGGGTATCCCATATCATTACAAGCAGCCCCTTGTGGCACGCGAGAACCTTTGGCAGAGTGATTTTGGCGATCACATAGGGCATGAAAGCCACGGAAAGCCCGAAGAAAGTCGGGACGGAGGCAAGAAGAAACCAGTTGCCGCCGGTATAAATACAAATCACCATGAACAGCAGCATCAGCGAAACCGTGAAGCTGCCCAGCGTAGCCGTGCCGATATGCTCTTTTGGAACGACAAGAGGAACAACGATCAGTGAAGCCGCCACCAGAAGAGAGGCCAGAACAATGAAAAACCAGTCCAAAGCATGGCCGATAGCCAGATTACAAATCAGGCAGACAAGGATGGGAATCGTAAAGATTCCTGCAAAGCATAGACCTATAGTATAGGTTTTTCTTCTTTCTTTTTTTAAGTGGGATTCCAAAACATGGTTCTTTTCCGATATCAGTTTTTCATCAATATCAGTATTGCCTAGTCTTTCCGCTATCGTCCTGCAGTTTGTACATTCCGTGAGATGTTCTTCTACGACGGCTTGGCTGGAAGGACTGCAGGCATGGTCCTGATACAGAGGCAGAAGATCCTGTATGATTTCGCAATTATATTTTTTTTCTGTACTCATAAATCTTATTCTCCTTTCATACTGACATTTTTTCCTGAATCTTTAGCCTTGCGCGGTGGTAGGTCACACGCGCCCAGTTTTCCGTTTTTCCGAATATCTGACCAATCTTTTGAAAAGATAATTCTCCAAATATCCGTAATTGGAATACTTCTTTATAGGGTTCGTCCATTGTGTGCAGGATCTGATGGATCCGTAAGGTTAGATCTTCGTCCTCTAAGAGCTGGGCAACGTTTGTCTCGCAAGGAAGATCGTCTGTCATTTCTCCGGTTTTTGAAGTTTTCCGTAATTCGTCGATGCAGGTATTCTTGGCAATGGCGCAGAGCCATGTAAATTCACCGGAATCGCCGCGATATTTTTTTTCGGTCTTGAAAGCTTTGAAAAATACTTCCTGTGTGATCTCTTCTGCCGAATGCGCGTTTCTGATCAGCGTCATCACATAAGAATAAATTTCCATGTAATAAGTGTTGTACAACTTATCAAAGTCCATGAACAGATTCACCTCCTCTTGACTTTCATAGATTAGACGGAGAAGATCGGAGTTTGTTACAAAATATTTTAAAAAAATAAAAATTTTTATATTTTCAGGCCGTTTTATTTAAGAGTATTATATCATTTGGCGGCCATTTGCGGATATTTTTAAAAAATATTTAAAAGTGCCGGGGAATTGTATGATATAATAAAGTATTCGGACTATAAGGGGTTACAAAGGAGAGGGTTCTTATGCGGGAAGATTTTCATTTTCTTTATCCGCCGGGATATGACCGGGGATCGGAGATTCCTATGAAGGATTTCAAATTTATTCATGCGTTACAGATCGATGAAATGATCGTGCTTGTCAAAGAAAGCTACCGGGGATTCCATGATCTTGCTTTGGAAAATTTCTTTACAACGGATACGGCTGTGCTGGATTACCGCCTTTCCATAGTGGAAGACTTAGTGGAAAATCCGGAATTATATCAGGTTTTTTGCAATTCGGTCACGATCATCCATAATATTTATGATCTGCGCCGCGCCATCAGCAGCGATTTCTCGGTAGAATCGGCATTGAGTTCTATCCGATATCTGGAAATGTATCAGGAAATCGTGGAATTATTTGCGGAAGGGCTGAAGGGGCTTACACTGCATTCCGAGGGCATGAAGTTGTTTCGGGAGCAGATCTTGTCTATCACGGAAAGCGATGAATATCAAAATCTGCATACGGAACTTTCTAAAATGGAAACACGGTTTGGAAATATCAAAAGCGTCATGGTCGGCATCAATCTGGATGAGACTCTCCGTGCAAAAGAAGCGGGGGTCATATCTATAGAGAACAGGTATTTTCATGAAGGAAGTATTATGGATAAGCTGCTGAAAAAAGACCCAAAGGATTCGTTTTCACTGATCTCGCCGCTATATCCGCTTTCGAAAGGGCTTCATGGAGAAGAATTAAAAGCGCTCAATTATTCGCTAAGGGCGTCGCTGAACACGATCTATATGAAATCTATCCGTAGCTTTGAACCGTTGATCCAAAAGTATTATAGTGTGAATACCTCTTTATTTGTGGCGCTGTTGGATGATATCCGTTTTTTAACGGCAGGAGTGGGCTTCATTTTATCTATGAAGGACAAGGGATTTTCTATGTGCCGCCCGGAAACGGCGGCGGTTGGTGAGAAAAGGTGCGATTTGGAGCAGGTGTATAATCCCGTGCTGGCAAGGCGCGCCATTGAGGATACGATCGTATCCAACTCCTTTTCTTTTGACGAAAACGGAAGATTTTATCTGGTGACCGGACCGAATCATGGGGGAAAGTCTATTTTTGCCTATTCGGTAGGGATGGCGCAGGCCTTGTTTCAGCTTGGCCTATTTGTTCCGGCAAAGAGGGCGGTGATCAGTCCGGTTTCCGGTATCTACACTCATTTTCCATCCTCGGATGAGAACAATTACGGAAAGGGAAGGCTGGAGAGCGAGTGCGCCCGCCTGAGCGATATTATGAAGGAGCTGACGGATACGGATATGCTGCTCATGGACGAGTCTTTTTCCAGTACCAGCGGTCTGGAGGCGGGATATATTGCATCCGAGGTACTGACGGGGATCGGCGTCATAGGCTGCGGGGGAATTTTTGTTACCCATATCCATGATCTGCCTCAGCAGACAAAGGAATATAATGCCCATCCGCAAAACAAAGGAAAGATAGACAATCTGGTGGCGCTTATGGAAAGTAAAGAGGACGGGACGAGAAGCTATAAGATAGCCCGTACCGTACCGGACGGGCTTAGTTATGCCAAAGATATCGCATCCCGCTACGGGCTTGACCTGGAAGGGATTTTGAAAGGAAGAGAAGGTATATCGTAAACAGGTCCTCCTGTTACGATATACCTTCTTATTTCTGTCGTTACGTTTCATGATGCATTTTCCTGTTAAGTTTCGGATGGGATAACGCCGTATTGGGCGTCGCGGATGGCTTTATTGATTGCCCCCAATAATTCCGGCGTATCGATCGGTTTGCCTAAATGCGCATTCATGCCGCATCTTTTTGACATCTGCCGGTCTTCTTCAAAATTATTGGCTGATAAGGCAATGATCGGAATATTTGCCAATACCGGGTCTTCGATCTTACGAATGGCTTTTGCCGCGTTATATCCGTTCATGACGGGCATTTGAATATCCATGAGGATCAGGGAATAATATCCGTGTTCCGAATTTCTTACTTTGTCCACTGCGATACTGCCGTCTACAGCGCTGTCTACCAAAAATCCGGCGTCTTCCAACAAAGCGGCTTCGATCTCCAAATTGATCTCCGTATCCTCTACAATAAGGATCCGATGAGGAGAAGCGGAAGAAGCGGCGCAGACGCCAGCTTCAGAAGAAATCGTTGCCGGACTATGTATCGGAAAGGAGAGGGTGATGGTAAAACAGCTTCCTTTTCCCACTTCGCTTTCCACTTCGATCGTTCCTCCCATCATATCAATCGTGTTCTTAACGATCGTCAGACCCAGCCCTGTTCCGTGTACGCCGCTCAGCGTGGTATTTTTCTCCCGTTCGAAAGGTTCGAACAGACGCTGCATAAATTTGGGGCTGATTCCTACGCCGTTGTCTTTGACGATAAACTGATATTTTACATAATCGTTTTCGGGGATACCCAGCTCCGTAACGATAATCTTCACTTTACCGCCTGTATTGGTGTATTTTACGGCGTTATTCGTAAGACGCAGCAAGGTATGGGTCAATTTCTCGGCATCACTGTAGACCATATAATGTTTCAGGCCGGAAACATCCAGCGAGAGAGTAATGTCCTTTCCTAATGATTTTGGAAGCATAGTGTTTTGCACTTCATGCACGATGTCGACCAAATTGCATACTTCTTTTTTTATATGTATTTTTCCGGATTCCATTCTTGACAGTTCCAGTACCGCATTGATCAGCATAAGGAGCTGCTTGCTGGAGGATTCGATCCTGCTTAAGTAGCCCATTGCTTTTTCCGTGTCGTCTATATGTTTTTTGGCAAGAGCAGACAGCCCTACGATAGCGGTCATAGGAGTCCGGATATCATGTGACATATTGGAGAGAAAAGTATTTCTTGCAATATTTGCGGATTTTGCCTGTGTCAAAGCGTCTTCCAGCACTTCTTTCTGCTCCATTTTTTGTATGATTTCCGCGTCGATGCTCCGGTATCCCATGACAATCTGTGAAATATGTTCGTCACTGCCCACATTTACAATATGAAGATCCAAATATCCGGTGTCGCTGCCATGGGTAATGCGGTAATTGACATGAAAATTACGTCCGGCAGACAACTTTGCGCGTATATAATCGGGGTTGGTAGCGTTTAAAACAATGTAACGGTCGTCGGGATGCACCCATTTCTGGATGTAGTCCGCATCAAAGCCTGCAAACCTATAAGGAGGATTGATATCCTCAAAGAGATAGGCCATCCGATAACTCAAACGGTAAGGCTGGATGATATTTTTATCCAGATTTACATAATATATAGAATCATAATCAATGCCTAATCCTTCTATGACTTTAAGGCGTTGGAGATGGGTTTTGTTGATCTCCTCAAATTCTTTGCCGTAATCATCGATCAGGTCATGCAGTTGCTGTTCTTTCTGGAGCGTCCGGTTGAGCATGTCTTCCCGTTCTTTGTCCTGAAGATTCTTGCGTTCCGTTGCGTCAGATACGAATACATAAAAAATATCGCCTGCCGACTTACTGTGTATGAAGTGTCCGTAATCCTCCAGCCACAGTATATTGCCGCCTTTTTGAATGATACGGTATTCTACATAGTCGAGATCGTAGCAGCTTTGCTCTATCTGCTCTTCGATGTTTTTTTCTACTCTGTCCAAATCTTCGGGATGAACCATTCCCTTAAAGGAATTTCCTGTCAGTTCTTTGAACTCCGCCATGGTATCGCAATTATAAAGATGCAGTATGGAGGCGTTCGCATAAAGAAGTTCAGCCGTTTCATCGGCCCGGTAAATAAAGAAACCTCCGGGCATCTGGTCCGTAAATTTTTTTATATGATAAGCGGTCTGCACGTTCTGCATCCTGAAATCAGGTGTCAGACTTTCCGACGGATATTTTTGCGCTAACAGGGTAATGTCTGCTTCCTCTTTTTCGGAGAGGTTCAAGGTAGATAATATAGATTCGATTAAGCCATGATCAATATAAGTTTGCTCATTCAAGACAGTCTCCCCCTTAAGTGGTTGTACCTATACGATTATATAATAACACTTTCAAAATCATCTGTCATTATTTTAGTTTGAAATTTTACGGCAAGTATACTATGATAAAAATACCGTGCGGTACCGTGCCTGCGGGCTGCCGGTAAAACCAAATGTTAAGGAGGAAATAAGAAGATGCCGTTTATTGATTCTAAGATTACTGTTCCTGTTACGCCGGAGAAGAGAGAAGCTTTAAAAACAGAGTTGGGAAAAGCCATATCTACTTTAAATAAACCGGAAAGTTACCTTATGATCGGGTTTGAAGACAATTACGATCTGTATATGGGAGGAAAAAAGCTTGAAAAGGGAGCTTTTGTAGAAGTGAAGCTGTTCGGGAACGCTTCGTCAGGAGCGTATGAAAAGATGACGGAACAGATCTGCAGCATTTACGAAAAGGAATTGGGGATACCGGGGAACGGTATTTATATTACTTATTCGGGTATTACGGACTGGGGATATGACGGAAGAAATTTTTAGTATAAAAAGATTCATTTTTTATTAAAAACCGAAATATATTTTAATAATATTAATCATATATTCGGAGTTTCCATGAAACAATCTTTTCAGAAAGTATCCTTTCGGAATACGAAACTTTTTCCCCAGTCTATCAAAAAACCGACGGCAGTACTGCTGATCCTTGCAGCCTCTTTTTTGTTCGGAAGAGGCGTGGCATATGTAAATTATAAAACGGGTTCGCCATATATGCAGGCCATGAGCGGAGCGGTATTGTCTTCGGAAAACTGGGGGCTTGGTTTCGGGCAGGAAGGAAGCGCGCCTACCGGTAATGTATCGGCGGAGGAATTAAAGAAATACGACGCTTATTATGTGGGGGACGGAAACGAAAAGGTAATCTACCTTACTTTTGACGCGGGATATGAGAACGGGAATACGGAGGCGATTCTGGATGCCTTAAAAAAGCATAATGTATCGGCAACCTTTTTTGTGGTGGGACATTATCTGGAATCGGCGCCGGAACTTGTAAAACGTATGGTAAAGGAAGGACATACGGTTGGAAACCATACCTATCATCATTTGGATATGTCCTCTATTTCGAGCAAAGAGTCGTTCCGGAAAGAGATGGACGACGTATCCGGGCTGTTTGAGGAGATAACGGGGACGAAACTATCCATGTATTACCGGCCTCCGCAGGGGAAATACAGTACGGAGAATCTGAAAATGGCGCAGGAGTTTGGCTATCACACCTTTTTTTGGAGTCTGGCTTATGTAGACTGGTATCAGGATAAGCAGCCGACGAAGGAAGAGGCGTTTCATAAGCTGATTGGAAGGATCCATCCCGGCGCTATTGTGCTGTTACATAGTACGTCAAAAACAAATGCGGAAATATTGGATGAACTTCTGACGAAGTGGGAAGAACTGGGCTATAGTTTTAAGACCTTGGCAGATTTAACGGGAGAAAGCAGCTCCTGATTATAAGACCGTTGCCGGGACGGGACGGATGGTAATGAAAAGGTGGGCCAAAACGCATAAAAAAGCGGGCCTGCTTTTTTTCTTTGGCGCAATGTGCTAAAATATAAAAAAGTGCAGAGTTGGGGTGGTCACAGTGTTAATATTAAAAACGAACGCAGAATTAAAAAAAGTTTTTGCAAGACTGATAAAAACGGTCAATGCACCGGTCGCATGGACGGATCATTTTGTGATCGCAAATAACAATCTGATTCTTTTAGGGACCGGCCGGTCATTGATCTTTAGTTTTGACAATAAAAAAGTATATACCAACCTTATGGATGTTTCCACGGAAAAAAAGCGGATAGAGCGGATTCCGAATCAGGAGCTGATCAACAACATCCTGAACATGACCTTATACGCTTTTGGCAAATGGGGGGCTATAGGCGGATTGAAAGTAGAAAAAGATTACGCGGCTTTAAACGAGCTGTTTTCCAATGTATTCCGTCCGCTCCGGATAGAAGCGCAGCTTAGGAGTGAAGGGATGCGTTTTTACAAAAACGGAATGCAGATCACATTTGAGGACGCGGTAGCTGCAGCGATGAAGCTTTTAAAAGAAGAAGGAAAAGGGGAAACGGAAGAAGCGCAAGGAGCGTCCGGGCCGGAGGAGCCGGACAGGGAACGGGAGGACGGTTTCTGGCAGGCGGACGATGAGGAAGAGGAAGACGAGGAACGAAAAGCGGGATATGTTGAGGACGACGAGTATGAGATCGGACTGTGGCATAAGATGATCTGGAAAAAAGAAGCCTGCACATTCGAAAAACATCCGCAGAGTGAAAAAGATGCGGTAAAATCCCGGATCGGCAATAATTTTTATATGACCGAATATCAATGTCCGAAATGCAAGGAAAAGCTGTACATGGGAGTGTATCCGACGGACCGGGAAATACTGATCGAAACCGAAGAAGCGAGAGTGTATATGGCGAGGACATATGCGTGCAATACCTGCAATATCTTTTATACCCCCAGACCGGAAAAGCTTTTGCAGGAAGGGGACGTATACAGTCTAAAATTTGACGAGGACCGGGTCGCCTATGAGGATTATCTGGAAGTATTGGGAAATAAGGCGGAGAGGACGACCAATTATAAATTGAACGAGTATGAGTCGGACAGGCTGAACGGAAAAAAGAAGGACAATACGGAAGAAAGCGGCACGGCAGCCGGTTCGGAAACGGAAGAAACGGGTATTGCAGAGGAAAACGGCGGGGACGGCAGGAAGAAAGGAAAAGCAGGGATCTTTGCCCGCGGAAGGCTTGGAAATACAGGACGGCAGGAATCCCAAAGAAAAGGAAAAGCAAAGAATCCAACGGAAACAATGGGGCGGCCGGAGGCAGAAGAACGGTCGGAAACGGAAAGCCGGAGAGGCGCGGAAGAAGGAACGGAAATAAAAGGATGGCTGAAGCCGGATAGAAGGTTGGAAACGGAAAGCCGGACGGCAGAAGAACAGGAGGAGAGAAAAGAACCGTATCAACATTACATGGGGCAAAACGGGCCGGTCCCGGAGCAGGAAAATCAGGAGAGGACAGGCGCAGCGCAGACCCGGCAGGAGACATGGGGCCGCGGCAATGAGCAGGGAGCGCGTAAAAAAGAGCTTTCTGCAGAAATGAAGAAGAATAAGGCGCGCCTTATGGAGAAGACGACGGAGGAGTTAAAAGTTATCCTGACAGGACTGGAAAATAAAGCCGAAAGCGTGATAGCAGAGCGGGGGAAAGACGGACTGGCAGGAAGGGAATACATAGAGGTAGTACAGGAGGCGCTGAAGGAAAAGCTGACAGCAAAATATGACGCCCGAGTGGAAACGTTGGGAAACTTTTCCTTAAGGCAGCTTACCGAACTGAAGAAGCAGATCGGACAGGAAAGCTGCCTTTCCGAGGAGGAAAAAGAACGATATATCAAAAAGGTAGACCGCCGTCTTTATCAGCTTGAAGAAAAATCCGTAGAACAGAAGTTAGAACTGAGTAAAAATAAGAGCTATGCCCAAATTGAACAATTAATAGAAGAAATCGAAAAGGGAGTGGGATCGGAGGAGCTAAAGCAGGAAACGATCAGGAAATTAAAACGGATCAGGGTGGACCGGGCAGAAAGGGAGGCGGAGCATTTGATCGTGCATATGCCGCTGCACTTGGACAGGAAGCAGCTCGCCGCCTATCTGGAGCAGCTTGACAGATATAAAGAAGTGGATCTTACGCCTTATCGTAAACGAATCGAACAGAGAAAAGATATGGCGGAGAAAGAGGAGATCAGCGGGATCGTAAAACGGGGCGGTAAAAAAGACAGGAGCGCCCTTTGGGAACTATACGGACAGTTGGAAAAGGAAGATTATAAGGCGGAAAATAAAGCCCCCTTTTTGGAAAAAATTTATGAAAAGATCCGTAAAATGGATGAAGACGAGATAGAAAGGATCTGCCCCGACATTGCTTCTCTTTCCTTTGCAGAGGGGCTGGAGGCATATGAAAAGATCGAACAGGGAATGTTTTTACCGGAATTAAAAACGAATACGCTGGAAATGATCGAACGCAGGCTGACAAAATTAAAGACAGACGAGGGCGTTCAGCTTATGCGGAAACTGAAACATGATATGGAAGAAAAGATGCCGGGTTTTGCGCATTTTTATTTCTATGACGCGAGGGAAGAAAGAAGAAGGAGCGAAAGGGAAGAGAGCGGCAGGAGCAGTGAGAACGGCGAAACCGGGGAAAAAGAACATGCAGCCATGATGCGGGCGGTATCAGGCTATGCCTCTTCAAGGAGTCAGTATGAGTATCCGATCGTCGTATGCGATACAAGCCGGGCGTCAAACGGAAAAGAAGGGTTTGTGCTGACTCCCGACCACATTTTTTACCACGCATTTTTAAATTCCGGCGTTATGGACATTACAGATATTGAAACGGTGGAGACAGGTAAGGGACTTTTGACCAAAGGGATCTATTTACGATCTTTTTCCGGAAAAAAGGAAAAACTCCCAAACAGTGTGCGGGCGGAAGACTGGGAAACTTTTGCAGAGATCTTAAACGATTTTGTGACTTATCTTCAGGAAAAACCGGAATCAAGAAATATCAACTATATGGCAAAGGAAAAGCATGATGTAAAATGCTGTTACCGCTGCGGCTTCGTTTATAAGGAAGGAAATATTTGTCCAAGATGCGGCAGCAAAATGAATAAATGACGTTATATTTTACAACCTGTCCTCATATCTTGTCATAGAACAAGGTGAAAGGCATGGTTAAACGGCATATGGAAACAGGAAGGGAATGGAACTATGGATCTACGGAGAAGAAACAGGAAAGGCCGGGGATCGGGAGCAATTATACACGGGGGAAAAACGTATTAAAGGAGGAAGAAAAGAAGTCGGTGCTCGCAAACTTCGGAGAGCAGCTTAACGATCCGCTGATCTATATTCTGTTTGCGGCGGCCGGCGTATCCCTCCTTTTAAAGGAAATCAGCGATATGGTCATCATCCTCACAGTCATTGTAGTCAATTCTATCATTGGTGTGATACAGGAGGGAAAAGCGGAGCGGGCTTTGGAGGCATTGAAGGAGATGACCAGCTTAAAGGCGCTGGTCAGGCAAAACGGCGTCATTACGGAAATAGAAGCGGCGGATCTGATCCCGGGGGATGTAGTCTGTTTAGAAGCGGGAAGGCAGGTTCCGGCGGATCTGGAGCTGACAGAGGCAGTCAATTTAAAGATTGAGGAATCCGCGCTGACGGGGGAATCGGTTCCTGTCAGCAAAGATGTACGAAAAGAAAAGAAAGCTTATATGTCCACGAACGTAACCTACGGCAGGGGAGAAGGCGTCGTTACGGCGATCGGTATGGAAACCGAGATAGGTAAGATCGCGGGAATGCTGCAAGGCACAAAGGAAGAGGCGACGCCGCTGCAAAAGAGGCTGGCGGATCTTGGGAAGTTACTGAGCGGCGTTTCCGTATTTTTATGCGTTCTTTTATTTTTGATCGCGGTACTGCAGAAACGGGATGTAATGGAAATGCTTATTACGGCGATTTCCCTTGCGGTGGCGGCCGTACCGGAAGGCCTGCCCGCTATCGTGACCATGGTGCTTGCACTCAGCGTTTCGCGGATGGTAAAGGTAAATACCATCGTGAAAAGGCTGCCCAGCGTAGAAACGTTAGGGTGTGTCAGCGTGGTATGCTCCGATAAGACGGGAACGCTGACACAGAACAGGATGAAAGTGAGCCGGTGTTATACCGGCGGCAGGGTGTGCAGCGAAAAGGATCTGGACAGGGAAAGAGACAGACATTTTCTGCAGGGTTTTAGTCTTTGCAATGACGGAGAGATAGCCGGGAACGAACGGATCGGGGATCCTACGGAACTGGCGCTTTTAGATATGGCGCTTTTCTACGGCATGAGCAGGCATACGTTGGAAAAACAGTATCCCCGTATCGATGAGATGGCGTTCGACTCGGAAAGAAAGCGTATGACCACGTTCCATAAAGGCAGGGAAGGATTGGTTTCTTATACGAAGGGATCTCCCGAAGAGGTGCTGCAAAACTGCAGGTATCTGCTGTCCGGCGGTAAACGGGTATCCATGAACGCAGCATATAGAAAACAGATCGATAACGTTTTGTCCGAGTTTGCAGGGGATGCGCTGCGGGTGCTGGTGCTGGCAATGCGGACGGACGCTGCAAAAATCAGTGAGGAAAATCTGACTTTTGTAGGGATCGTAGGTATGGCGGATCCGGTACGGCCGGAGGCGGCGGGCGCCGTAGAAGAATTTTATCAGGCAGGGGTAAAGACCATTATGATCACGGGAGACCGGATCGATACCGCATTCGCCATTGCCAAAGAACTGGGGATTGCAAAAAAGATGGAAGAATGTCTTTCAGGAGAAGAACTGCAGAACATGAAGGAGGACGAATTTAGGAAAAGATTGTCCGAACTTAGGGTATTCGCCCATGTATCGCCGGAACATAAGGTGCGTATCGTAAAGGCATTTAAGGCGGCGGGCGAGATCGTGGCGATGACGGGAGACGGCGTGAACGACGCGCCTTCCCTGAAAATGGCGGACGTGGGGATCGCTATGGGAATGGGCGGAACGGACGTAGCCAAAAACGCAGCGGATATTGTCCTTACGGACGATAATTTTGCCACAATCACCAAAGCCATTGCCCAGGGAAGGTGTATCTATGAGAACATAAAAAAATCGGTGCTCTTTTTGTTATCCTCCAATTTTGGAGAGATCATCACGATGCTTGCCGCTATTTTGGCGGGGCTTGCGTCTCCTCTGAAACCGGCGCATATTTTGTGGATCAACCTGATCACGGATTCGCTGCCTGCGCTGGCGCTGGGAGTGGATATGAATGAAAACAGGCATTTTATGAGACGCCCGCCCAGATCAAAAAAAGAAAGCCTGTTTGCAGGCGGAGGGCTTAGCTGTACGCTGTTTTACGGCTGTCTGATCGCTCTGATCAGTACGACGGCGTTTCTGCAGATCCCAATCATTACGCTTCGTGCGGACGGCGGGCAGGTCACCTTGGAAGGGATCAGAAATCTTTTGGCCCGGCCGGAAATCTTAAGCCGCTGCCAGACTTATGCCTTTACGGTGCTTGGGATCTCCCAACTGTTCCATGCCATCGGAATGCGGGATGTGGAAAAATCGGTCTTTCGTATGAAGCACTTAGAAAATAAGCTGATGACAGCCGCGTTTGTGATCGGAATCCTGCTGCAGCTTTTGGTGACGGAGATTCCCTATTTTATCAAAATGTTCGGCACTTGCTCTCTTTCGCTTTACGAGTGGATCTCGCTGATTATTCTTGCTGCAATGCCTCTGCTTGCGCATGAGATCCTGCTGTTTTCTCCGCAGAAGTTTTCAAAAAAATTTCATGAAAGCGAGAGCTATTAAGATCAGTCCGCCTAAACGGCAGAAATTGCCGTTTAGGCGGGCTGAAAGTATTTTACCGAGAAAGCATCCTGAAAGGATGGCTAAAATGCCCGTCAGCAGAGCGGCGCCAAGAGTAAGAAAAATATAAGACAGATTCTGCGCCGGAGCGATGCCTGCGCCGATACCCGCGGCAAGACTGTCTAAAGAAAGGGCGAGCCCTAGATAAAAAGCTTCGGATGCGGAAAGCAGGTTGTCATGATTTTTATCTCCGTCCTGCGTCTGGGCGTCGGAAGGGGATTCAAACAGTTTGACAAGCCCCAACACAAACAGGATGAGAAAACTGAGCTGTGCGGTCAGTCCGGCGGGGATCAGGGAAGACAAAAAAGCGCCCGCAAGCAGAGAAGCGGATAAAAACAAAACGGAAACGGCATTCAATATAACGACCGATAATACGGGTATTTTAATGCGGCGGCAGCCGTAGGCGAAACTTGCCGTAAAGGCGTCTACGGAGATGGCGGCAGAAAGGAATAAGATTTCAATGATCATATCTTTCATAAAATAAAAAAGGTATCCTTTTATTTTTATCATATTCCCAAAAAACCGACAAGGTTACAAAATGCGTACCAAAATCGACAAGAATTGCGGAATTGATAAATTGAGAAATTTTGGATATAATAAGTCCGATAAGAAGACAGAGCGATTCCGCCAAGGCGGATCGGGTCCGTAACTGCGGACAGATAGGAGGAACGATGAAAAAAAGAACATTATTTATTTTAGCGGCGGCGATGGCATTGATGCTTTCAGGATGCGGCAATAAACAGGAAACGACGGAGGAGAGCAAAGAAAGCGCGGCAGGAGGAGAGTCCGCATACGCGGAGGCGGTTGACATATTGAACGAAGTGGTAAAACAATACGGCGAGGACGAGCTGTTTGCCATGTATGGAGGAAATCAGGAAAACGCGGTTATGGATGCGCCGGGAAAATTTGACGTGAGCAAAACGGAAGAACTGAAAATGACGTTAGGGCTGCCGGAAGAGCAGGCCGGAAATATTGACGATGCGGCGTCCATGGTGCATATGATGAACGGCAATATCTTTACCGGCGCGGTATATCATTTAAAAGAGGGTACGGATCTTACCGCTTTTTCGGATGCGGTGAAAGAAAATATCCTTGCTACGCAATGGATGTGCGGACAGCCGGATACGCTGACCATCATAGATGTGGACGGACAATATGTGATTTCTGCTTACGGCGAGGCGGAGATCATGGAGATATTCAAAAATCATGCGTTATCCGCGCTTGACGGTTCGCAGGTGATTACGGAGACGCCCATCGCCTGATGCTGTTTTCCAGTATTTCATTTTTATATTATTTTCTGCCGCTGACCCTTTTTTTCTATTTTGCGGTACCAGGCAAGCTGAAAAATACGGTGCTGCTTCTTTGCAGTATTGTATTTTATGCCTGGGGAGAGCCGAAATATATTTTCCTGATGGGCATTTCTATTCTTCTGGGTTATGGTTTCGGCCTGCTTGTGGAAAAATACAGGGAGAGTCTGCTTGGACGGAGTTTTTGCGCCGTATCCGTCTGCATCAGCCTTTCTTTTTTGGTCTGCTTTAAATATACCGATTTTTTTATAGAAAATTTTAATGCGGTAACAGGGCTTTCGGTACCGCTTTTGCGTATTGCCCTGCCTATCGGTATCAGTTTTTATACGTTTCAGATTGTAAGTTATACGGTGGATGTGTACAGGGGAGAGGCGGCGCAAAAGAATGTGATCCGTCTGGCGGCGTACATCGCCATGTTTCCCCAATTGATCGCCGGCCCTATCGTAAGGTATGCGGATATTGCTTCGCAGCTTGAGCGCAGGGAGCATTCTTTTGAGCTGGCGGCGGAAGGCATCCGCCGTTTTGTGACCGGGCTGGCAAAGAAGATACTGATCGCGAATCAGCTAGGGGAACTGTGTAACGTATTTCGGGCTTCGCAGGAAAAATCAGTGTTATTTTACTGGCTTTATGCGTTCGCTTTCGGTCTGCACGTTTATTTTGACTTTTCGGGCTACAGCGATATGGCGATCGGTCTGGGCAGAATTTTCGGATTCCGGTTTTTGGAAAATTTCAATTATCCGTATATCTCGGCAAGTATCACGGAATTTTGGAGACGATGGCATATTTCGCTTGGATCATGGTTCAGGGATTATGTCTATATTCCTTTGGGCGGGAACAGAGTAGGAAAGGGACGCCAGATCCTTCATATTTTAGTCGTATGGATGCTGACCGGATTTTGGCATGGAGCGGCGTGGAATTTCATGATATGGGGATTGTTTTTTGCGGTTCTTTTGACAATAGAAAAATTGTGGCTGCTTGAAAGACTGCGAAAAAGCCGGGTGTTATCCCATTTTTATACTTTGTTTTTCGTATTGGTCAGTTTTGTTATCTTTAATGCGGAAACTTTGGGACAGGCGGTATCCGATATTGGAGGGCTTTTCGGCGCAGGCGGCATTCCGCTTGTTTCAAAAGAGGCTTTGTATTGCCTTAGGAGCTTTGCCGTGATTCTGGCTGTGGGAATGATCGGGGCGACGCCGGCGGTCCGTATCATAGCCGAAAGGATAATGAAGAAATCCATGGGGGAGAAAATCCTGTATATTGCGGAGCCAGTGGCATGGATCCTGCTGCTGCTTGTTATGACGGCTTATCTTGTGGACGGTTCTTTTAATCCTTTTTTATATTTCAGATTTTAATTTTTATATTTAAAAAATTGCTTGAAGCTGGCGTTAATATAATGCAAAGCACGGTGTGCCGATAAGTTTTTTTGGTTCAAGAGCGAAAAAAGGAGAGGTCATGAATTTAAAAAAGAAGAATATGGCGGTATGCATTTTATTTGCCGTTTTGCTTTTCGGCGGCTTTTTCTTATGTCTGTTCCTGCCTAAGCCTGTTTATTCAAAGAGCGAACGGAGGGGACTTATGGCTATGCCCAGGTTGACGGCAGAAAATGTATGGAGCGGCCGTTTTATGGCGGATTTTGAAAGTTATGCTGCGGACGCTTTCCCGTTTCGCGATTCCTTTCGGAGTCTGAAAGCCCTGACGGCGGGCGGGATTTTTTTCAGACAGGATAATAACGGACTTTATGTGCGGGACGATTTTATTTCGACGGTGGAATACCCTTTGAACGAAGAGTCGCTGGATTATGCGGCAGAAAGGTTCCGGTTTATCTGCGAAAAATATTTGACGGATCAAAATAAAGTATTTTTATCTGTTATACCGGATAAAAACTGTTTTTTAGCAGAGGAAAGCGGGCATCTTTCTTTGGACTATGAAGATTTTGAAAAGAAGATGGCAGAAAAAGCGGATTTTGCGGAGTATATTTCCGTATCGGATCTGTTGGAAAAGGAAGATTATTATAGGACGGACACGCACTGGCGGCAGGAGCGGATCGGGGATGTGGCGGACAGACTGGCGCAGGCGATGGGAACGCGGCTTACGGAGGAGTATGAGCTTCACACGCTTACGGAAGAATTTTACGGCGTGTATCATGGTCAGGCCGCGCTGCCTTTAGCTCCGGACAGTCTGCAGTATATGACGGGAGAAGGGATCGACAGTTGTACCGTATACGACTGGCAGAACGGAAGGGAGATCCCGGTTTATGATGTGTCGCAGGCCGGGGGACGGGATCCTTACGAAATGTTTCTGTCAGGTTCTTTATCGCTTCTTACGATAGAGAACCCGGAGGCCCTTACAGATAAGAAACTGGTGCTGTTCAGAGATTCTTTCGGCTCGAGTATTGCGCCTCTTTTGATCAGCGGGTATGCAAAGATCACGCTGGCCGATATCCGGTATATCCGGCCGGAACATTTGGGACAGTTTGTGGACTTTTCGGATTGCGACGTATTGTTTTTATATAGTACGCTTGTGCTGAACCACAGTGAAACCATAAAGTGAGAGGCAGTTTTAGCTTTTGTCTGTAAAAGAGATACACATAGGCGGCACGGATATAAGACTTGAAGATAGATGTGAAGGCAAAGAAGTAATATTTCTATAGAGCGGACGCCCGGCATAAAATAAGCTGCCAGCAGTTATATTAATTGTTGGTAAAGTGTATATTCCGGCAGCTTATGAATGGCATGGCTGAACTGATATGTAATAGAAATGCAATGAAAAATGCAGTATGGAAAATGCAGTGTAGGAAAATACAGTACGGAGAATGCAGTACGAAGAATGCAGTACGAAGAATGCAGTATAGGAAAAATATAGCGATAATATAGGCTTTATGTTAGAATATAGGAAAAGCGGCACAAACAAATTAGGAAAGAGTGCAGAAAAGGGAGGTATCTTTTATTATGGGAGAAATCACAAATGAGGCGGCAGTACAAAGTATGGACGAGGTATCGCAGCCGGAGGAAACGATGGCGGACTATGCCGCAGAATTAGAGGCGTCTTTTCGGAAAATAAAAGAAGGGGATATCCTTACGGGAACGGTCATTTCGGTAGACGAGGAAGAGGTGATCGTGGATTTGAGGTATTATACGCAGGGAGTCTTAAAGGCGGAGGATTTCAGCAATGATCCGGATTTTTCCGTGCTGGAACAGGTGAGAACCGGCGATGTGATAGAGGCGGCGGTTGTAAGCATGGACGACGGGAACGGAAATATCCGTCTGTCCAAAAAAGAGGCCAACGAAGTACTGGGCTGGGAAAAACTGCAGTCTTATCTGGAAGAAGGAACGGATCTTACCGTAAAAGTAAAAGAGGCGGTAAGAGGCGGGGTGACCGCCTATGTGGAAGGAATCAGGGGATTTATTCCGGCCTCCCAGCTTGCGCTTACTTATGTGGAAGAGGACGCTCTTACTTCTTATCAGGGAAAGACGTTAAAGGCACGGGTCATTACGGTAGATAAGGAAAGGGAAAAACTGGTGCTTTCCGCTAAAGTGATCGAAAAAGAAGCGGCGGAGGAGGAACAGAACCACAAAATAGCCATGATCGTTCCGGGCAGCGTTTTGGAAGGGACGGTGGAAAACCTTACCAACTACGGAGCTTTTGTCGCACTGAAGGACGGGCTTTCCGGTTTGGTGCATATTTCCGAGATCTGCACGAAAAGGATAAGAAAGCCTTCGGAAGTGCTGTCAGTAGGGGAAAAGGTACGGGTAAAGGTTTTAAATACAAGGGATCATAAGATCAGTCTGAGTATCAAAGCGGTGCAGGAGGAAACGGCTGCCGACGAGATCGACGATGCGGAAGGTTTTGAGTACAGTTCGGGAGAAGAAGCGACTACGACGCTGGGAGATCTGTTTGCGAAGCTGAAATTTTAATATACGGATACGTTCTTACTTTAATATACGAATATACGGATATGTTCTTATAGGAAACATTTGGAAAGGGAGATGCAGGTATGGCTCTTGACAAAGCGGAAGAAAAGGAAAAGCAGGAGAATCTGGAACGGCTTGCGGCGCAGGTACTTACTCTTGCAAGGGACAGCATCGTTGTCAATATGCGTTTTATGGACGTGGCTTTGGCAGGGCTTACGCCTGTTTCCAAACAACGGATCGGATGTGTGTACTGCGACGGCGCCCATCTTTATTATGATCCGGTGGTAATTTTAAAGAAGTATCAGGAAGAGCCTCAGTCCATTGTGCATATGTATCTGCATATTCTGTTTCATTGTATTTTTTACCACGGTTTCCAATATGGTAAGACAGAGAAAGCATATTGGGATCTTTCAGCAGATCTGGCGGCGGAGGCCACGGTGTTGGAAATGGGGCTGCATGCGTCGGCGATGAAGGCGGACCGGGAGAGACGGGAGAAACTGCGGATTCTGAAAAAGAATGCGGGCGGGCTGACGGCGGAAAGGCTGTACCGGTATTTCAGGGCAAATCCGCTAAGCGAAGAAGGACTAAAGGAGTGGAGCGTTCTTTTCCGGATAGACGAGCATAGTTATTGGGCGCCGAAAGAAGAGCTTACGGTAACGGGCGAGCAATGGAAACGGATCAGCGAAAGGATCAAGACCGATTTAAAAAGCTTTTCTAAAGATAAAAGTAATTCGGAAAGTTTAAAAAAGAATCTGGAAGAGGCCACAAAGGAAAAATATGATTACGGCGCGATTCTGCGGCGGTTTCAGGTAATGGGGGAAGAACCCTGCTTAAACGAAGAGGAATTTGATTATATTTATTATACCTACGGTCTTGCCAGATACGGAAATATGCCCCTCATAGAACCGTTAGAATATAAAGAGTTAAAAAAAGTGAGAGAGTTCGTCATTGTACTCGACACTTCCGCGTCCTGTAAGGGCGAAACGGTGCAGGCATTTTTGCGGAAAACCTATTCCATTTTGAAAGAAGAGGAAAATTTTTTCCATAAGATCAACGTGCATATTTTACAGTGCGACAATGAGGTGCGCAGCGATACGAAAATCACCTGCGACGCGGATTTTGAGGAATTTCTGAAGCATGGAAGGTTGAAAGGCTTTGGGGGAACGGATTTTCGGCCGGCCTTTTCTTATGTGGATAAAATGGTGCAGGAAGGCGAGTTTGAGAATCTCAAAGGACTGATCTATTTTACGGACGGGCTGGGGATTTATCCCGGGAGGATGCCGGAGTACCATACCATATTTGCCTTTTTGGAGAATGATTTAGAGGAGCAGACGCAGCCTCAGGTTCCGCCGTGGGCGATCAAGGTGGTACTGGAGACGGAAAAGCTTTGAATAAGCCGGCTTTTCTCAAGTGGTGCGACGGGAAACATAAAGGCCGCTTTAGGGCGGGAGGAAATATAAAGGCCGGTTTAGCTTTAGCGGGCAGATAGGAGCAAGGATGAATATTAAGCAGGCGAAAGAGTATATCAAAGATTCTGTTTTTTTATATTTAAAGAAAGACGGGTTCGGGGAGTACCGGATTCCGGTAGTACGTCAGCGGCCGATCTTTCTGTTAGGAGCGCCCGGCATCGGAAAGACGGCGGTCATGGAACAGATTGCGCAGGAGATGGGGATCGCGTTAGTATCCTATTCTATGACGCATCATACAAGGCAGTCGGCGTTAGGGCTTCCTTTTATCCGTCACAAAGAGTATGGGACGGAAGAATTTGATATTTCAGAATATACCATGAGCGAGATTATAGCGTCCGTTTATGAAACGATAGAAGAAAGCGGCATTAAAGAAGGAATCTTGTTTTTGGACGAGATCAATTGCGTTTCCGAGACGCTTTCCCCTTCTATGCTTCAATTTCTGCAGTATAAGGTATTCGGAAGACATACGGTACCGGAAGGCTGGGTGATCGTAACGGCGGGGAATCCGCCGGAGTATAATAAATCCGTGAGAGAATTTGACGTAGCCACGCTGGACAGACTGCGGGTGATGGAAATAGAGCCGGATTTTGCGGTATGGAAGGAATATGCAAAGGAAAAGGGCGTGCATAGCGCCGTGGTCAATTTTTTGGAACTGAAAAAGGAATATTTTTATGCCGTGGAGACGACCGTGAAAGGCAGGAGTTATGTGACGGCAAGGGGATGGGAAGATCTGTCCGAGATCTTGCTGCTGTATGAAGAAGAAAACAAAAAGCCGGATGAAACGCTGGTGGGGCAATATATCCGAAACGAGCGGATCGTAAAGGAGTTTTGCGCTTACTATGATCTGTATCAGAAATATAAAAAGGATTACCGGATCGAGGATATTCTGGCGGGACAAGTTTCTGAAACTGCAAAAGAGCGGGCGAAAAAAGCGCCCTTTGACGAAAGGCTTTCTCTGCTTGGTATGCTGCTTGACCAAGTCTTGTACGGGATGAAAGAAGTGACGGAGACTTCGGACTGTTTCAGCGATTTGGTGCCGCTTTTAAAGGCGGTGAAGCAGAAAGCGGCGTCAGGCAGCGAGGAAACCGCCGCCATGTTGGAAAAGCAGATACAGGGAAAAGAAGCGGCGCTGAAAGCCAATACACTTTCTGCCGGCGAAAGAAAAAAATATAGGCAGACGATCGCTTTTTTGGAAAGCGCGGGGAAAGACTTGTACATGGGAGAGTATCAGAGCGGCGAAGAAGCGTTTTTAGCCTTGAAAGAGAGATTTGACGCAAAAGTTTCCCGTATGAAGGAAGATACGGTCAAAGTGCAGGACAGACTGCATCATTTGTTTTCCTTTGTGTCGGAAGTATTTGAAGAGGGGAACGAAATGCTGGTCTTAGTGACGGAGCTTACGGTAAATACTTATAGCGCGAAGTTCATTGCCAGATTCGGGAGCGGGGACTATCAGAAATATAATAAAGAACTGATGCTGTCGGAGCGGCAGAACGATATGGTAAAAGCGATTGCGGCGCTGGAACTGTAGGAGGAACGGCAAGCGCTGCCTGCCACAAACTCGTTATGCGCAGAAGGCAGCGCAGGAATGAGGGCAAATATGAATGTTGATAAAAAACAGGGTGATTTTTATTATCGAATAGAAGAAAAGGGTATCAGTATCACAGGATATGACGGAAAAGAAAGCGAACTGTCCCTTCCCCGGCGTATAGAAGAACGGCCCGTTTATAAAATAGCCAAAAAAGCGTTTTTAAGCAGAAAGAATTTGTCGGAGGCGGTTCTTCCCGATACGATCGAAGTGCTGGAGGAATGGGCGTTCGCTTATTGCAGCAATTTAGAAAAAGTTTGTTTCCCCAAAAAGAAACTTTCGCTGGGCAAGGGAATTTTTTTTTCCTGCTGGGCATTACGGGAAATATGTTGTGAAGAGAGGGAAAACGGCGGGGCGGAAAAAGAAACGGGACATATTTCAGAGAAAAAAGGAGAACATCCATGGAGGCTGCTGGGAGCGGCGCCGGTTGTGATGGACGCCGAATATCTGTTGACGCCATGGGAGGCGGAAGAAGAGCACTGGATCGAAAAATGGGATGCGAAGCTTTTGGCTCTTTTGCAGGAAGAAGACGAGGAAGGATACAGTAAGGTCGTACTTTGCGGGGAAGAGGATCTTCATGTCAATTTAGAGGAATTTATCAAAGAAAAGAGGCGGAAAAAAGCCCGGATGGCATTGATCCGTCTTGGGAATCCCTATCGGCTGAAGGAAACAATGAAAGAAAAACTGCTTGCGTTTGTACAGGAACATACGAAGGGGTGCGAGTCCGAAGCGACTTGGGAGGTCGTAAAGCTGCATGGAGAAGAAAGGATCTATTTTGAAATATTTACCGAAACCGGTTGTCTGACGGAAGAAAACTTTGACGCCGTGCTGGAGGACATCGGGCAGGCTTATGCGGAAATGAAAGCGTATTTTATGAGATATAAGGAAGAACATATGAAAAAAGAAGACTTTTTTGATTCTTTGTCGCTGGATTTCTGATGAGGAAACGTTTTTGGAAAATGTTAGGAAAATAAAGAGATATTTTCCGGCGGCAGCAGGCAAATCCTGCATAGCAGAATAATAATAAAAAATTACCCCATACTAATTTCATACCTGATTGGCGATCAACATCGTAAAGGGTATGACCAAAGGCAAAGGGAAGGAGTATGGGCGTATGATAATGAATCTTAACGGTGCGGGAATTCCTTATGACGGAGTTCCATCGGGGTTTGGCATGGCGCTTGCCATGAACGAAAAAGCGCTTGACGGCTATGCAAAACTGACCGAGGCGCAAAAAGAAGAACTGATCAACAGAAGCCGTGATGCAAAGTCGAAAAAAGAGATGGAGCGGATCGTAAATTCTATCGGCGACAACGGGATCTCCCTTTCTCCGATGGACAGGAACACGGTTCTTTAACCGGAAATCAATGAATCGGAAATAAGAAAAACAGGCTGCGGGGACTACTTGCAGCCTGTCTTTGCGTCAGTGGAGGAAATCAATTGTATTGCATAGGAAAATATGGTAATATTGTCAAAAGCCGTTATGAAAACGCGGGAATATGGCTGCGCTCCGGGCAGCAGACCGTCTGCATCCCGGTATCGGAATCGCGGCGGTTTACAGGCGGGTATCGTATAGCCGGTAAAATTTTACATGCATAAAATAAAAGTAACAAAAATACAAAAAAGGAAGGGTAGAGGACAATGAACTTTGAAGAAGCAAAAAGCAAACTAGAAAAATGCGGTCAGCTCCATGTGCTGAAATATTATGACGAGTTGACAGAAAAAGAAAGAGCGGAACTGCTTAAGCAGATCGAGGAGACGGATTTTGAAGTATTAAAATATTGTTCTCAGAAAGATACGCTGACGAAAAAGGGAAAGATCGAACCTCTTGCCTCCATGCAGCTCGATACGATTGAAAAGAACAGGGAACAGTATGAAGCGGTAGGACTGGATGCGATCAGGGAAGGGAAAGTCGGCGCGGTACTGCTGGCGGGAGGCATGGGAACCAGACTTGGATCCGACGAACCGAAGGGCATGTATAATATCGGCATCACGAAAGAAGTTTATATCTTCCAAAGACTGATTGAGAATATGATGGAGGTAGTGAAACGTGCGGATGCGTGGATCCCGCTCTTTATTATGACCAGTGATAAAAACAACGACGCTACGATCCGTTTTTTTAATGAGCACCAGTTTTTCGGCTATGACTCGGAGCAGGTTACGTTCTTTAAACAGGAGATGGCTCCGGCGGCGGACTATCATGGAAAGGTATATATGGAAGCAAAAAATAAGATTTCCACTTCCCCTAACGGAAACGGGGGATGGTTTACATCCATGAATAACTGCGGCGTGCTGGAAAAGATCAGAAAGAGCGGCATTGAATGGCTTAACGTATTTGCGGTAGATAATGTGCTGCAGAGGATCGCGGATCCCTGCTTCATAGGCGCAACGATCTTGGCCGACTGTGCGGTAGGCTCCAAAGTAGTAAGGAAAAACGCTCCGGACGAGAAAGTCGGCGTAGTGTGTCTGGAGGACGGAAAGCCGTCTATCGTGGAATATTATGAACTGACAGAGGAACTTATGAACGCCAAAGACGAGAACGGAGAGCCTGCATACAATTTCGGCGTTATTTTGAATTACCTGTTCAGGGAAAAAGATCTGGAAGAGCTTTTGGCAAAAGAGCTGCCGTTGCATATTGTCGAGAAAAAGATCCCTTATCTTGATGAAAATGCAAACTTAGTGAAGCCGGAAGAGCCGAACGGCTATAAATTTGAAAATTTAGTACTGGATATGATTCATAAGCTGGACAGCAGCCTTGCCTTTGAAGTAGTGCGCGAAAAAGAGTTTGCGCCGATCAAAAATAAGACGGGAATCGATTCCGTAGAAAGCGCACGGGAATTATTAAAGAAAAATGGGATCGCTTTGTAATGCCGGGATATGGATATAACATTTTGACAGATTTTAACAACATTAAAATATTGTTAAAACGGAGGAAAAGAGTAAAAATATAGGCAGAACAAAACCAAAATAAATATAAGGCATACGCTTGCGCGGGCGGACGGGAAAGGTCGCCCGACAGCGGCGGGAATGGAGGAAAAATGGCAATTTTAGTAACGGGCGGCGCCGGTTATATCGGCAGCCATACAGTAGTGGAATTACAAAATGCAGGCTACGATGTAGTGGTAGTGGATAACCTGAGCAATGCAAGTGAAAAATCCTTAAAGCGTGTGGAAAATATAACAGGAAAACCGGTGACTTTTTATAAAGCCGACATCCTTGACAGGGAAGCGTTAGAAGAGATTTTTTCCAAGGAGACGATCGATTCCTGTATTCATTTTGCAGGCTTAAAAGCCGTAGGCGAATCCGTTCAGAAGCCTTGGGAATATTATAACAATAATATTGCGGGAACCCTGACTTTGGTGGATGTGATGAGAAAACACAATGTGAAGAATATTATCTTTTCTTCATCCGCTACGGTTTACGGCGATCCGGCGATCATTCCGATCACGGAAGAGTGTCCGAAGGGCCAGTGTACGAATCCTTACGGATGGACAAAATCCATGTTGGAGCAGATCCTTTCCGATATGCAGAAAGCGGATCCGGAATGGAATGTGATTCTGCTGCGTTACTTCAATCCCATCGGCGCTCACAAGAGCGGCACGATAGGAGAAAATCCGAACGGGATTCCGAACAACTTAATGCCTTATATCACACAGGTTGCCGTAGGAAAGCTAAAAGAACTGGGAGTATTCGGAAATGATTACGACACGCCGGACGGAACCGGAGTGAGAGATTACATCCATGTAGTAGATCTTGCAGTCGGCCATGTAAAAGCGCTGAAGAAGATTGAAGAAAAAGCGGGGCTTTGCATTTATAATCTGGGAACGGGAACGGGTTACAGCGTGCTGGATATTGTAAAGAACTTTGAAGAAGCAAACGGCGTGAAGATCCCTTATGTTATCAAAGAAAGACGTGCGGGAGATATTGCGACCTGCTACGCCAATGCGGAAAAAGCCGAGAAAGAGCTTGGCTGGAAAGCGCAGTACGGAATCAAAGATATGTGCGCGGATTCGTGGAGATGGCAGAGTAATAATCCGAACGGATATGAAGAGTAGACAGAGCAGAAAGAAAAAGGGGCGCCGCCCGATCATCCCATTAGATGATTGGGCGGCGCCTCTGATCTGTGTGTAGAAAAACAGATGCTGTTTTGATTTATGCAACATAAAGATACATAAAGATAAAATGGCAGATGCTGCCGCCCATAACAAAAAGATGGAAGATCTCGTGGGAACCGAAACTTGCGTGCCTGCTGTTAAAGATCGGGAGCTTCAGGGCATAGATTACGCCGCCTACCGTATAAATGACGCCGCCTGCTAAGAGCCAAAGAAAAGCGGCTTTCGGCAGCGTATCCAGCAACTGTCCGAATACGAGTACGCATACCCATCCCATGGCGATATAAATAATGGATGAAAACCATTTCGGGCAGGTGATCCAGCAAGCTTTGATCAACATGCCGGCTAAGGCGATCCCCCAGACTAAAGCCAGTAACTGATAACCTAAATTGCCGCCTAATACGATCAGGCATACCGGAGTATAAGAACCGGCGATCAGAACGAAGATCATCATATGGTCTAATTTTCTAAAAACACGGAGTACCTTTCCCGTTACGTTTACCGAGTGATAGCATGCGCTTGCCCCGTAGAGCAGGATCATGCTGAGCATGAAGACCGACATTGCCAAAAAACAGATGTTGCCCGAATGGACGCCGGCTTTTACCAAAAGCGGAACGGCGGCAAAGACTGCCATCATCATTCCAATAAAATGTGTGATCGCGCTTCCGGGTTCACGAATTGTAATCTGCATAATGATTCCTCCTTTTATTGCTTTTATTATAACCGTTTGGGTAAAAGCATATGAAAAAGCAACAAGTAGTTTTTAAAACTACGTTCGCTATATTTGAATACTATAACATATCTTTTCCAATGTCAACTATTTTATGTAAAAATAGAGAAAGCGACGAAAAAAAACAGGAACACAAAAAGTATCCCTGCCGGCATTTTATTCAATCTTCTTCGATCACATGGATCTCCAGATAATCAAAATCGATTCCATCAATAAAGCTGTCCTGCGTAAAGCGCACTTTGGAATGGCGCTTAAACTCTTCCACGGATGCATCCAGCCAGATCGGCTTGCTCAGATCAAAATCGTAGCAGATCTTATCCAATGCATGGAAGATCTTATGCGTCCTTGTATCGGCGCTGTCGTCTGATATGACCATGTCTTTTAAAAGCCGGTTATCTTTATATATTTTACCCCATAGTCGAAACATTGGCAAAAGTCCTTTCTTAGAGCGTGATATCGGTATTATAACAAAGAAAAGGAGAGGTTACAAATCATTTTTAGTCATAGAATTGTTTTTTATACATATATATAAAAGGTATGTCGCTTCATTTTGGACAGCACAATTTAAGAAAGGCAGCATAGGGAATCCATGAAGATTAAAAATGCATTAAATAGTTGTGAAAAATACACATTTAGTCAAAATTATGGTATAATAAAAACAACAAGAGAAAAAAGGGTTTTGCAGGTAAAAGGGGCAGAAGAGAAGGCTGGAATCATTATGGAAATAAATATCGACAGAGCAAGCGATGTGGATAGCTGGAAAGAGGTAATGCTAATATACAATTCCGCATTGAAACAGGTTGAAACAAAATTGGAGGTCTTGAACGACGAATTTCAACATGTACATAGATATAATCCGATTGAACATATCAAGTCACGGATCAAGACTTCCGAGAGCATTGTTAAAAAATTAAAAAAGAACGGGTATGAATCTACCATATCGAATATGATACAGCATGTGAACGATATTGCGGGGATCAGGGTGATTTGTTCCTTTACGTCGGATATCTACCGTGTTGCGGATATGATAAGCAACCAGAAAGACATCAAGATCATTTCCGTAAAGGATTATATTACGCACCCGAAAGCCAGCGGCTACAAGAGCTATCATATGATCGTTATGATACCGGTCTATTTGTCTGACCGCACCGTGGATACGAAGGTGGAGATCCAGATCAGGACCGTTGCCATGGATTTCTGGGCAAGTCTGGAACACAAGATTCATTACAAGTTTGAAGGGAATGCACCGGAGAAGATCAAGAACGAGCTGATAGAGTGCGCCAATATGGTTTCCGATCTGGATGCGAAGATGCTTTCCCTGAACGAAGAGATTCGGGCCATCAGCGAGAGGGTAAGATAAAAGACGGAATGCCTGAAGAGAAAGAGATTGAAAGGGCGGCGCGGTATCTGTTATATTAACGGATACCGCGTTTTTTAAAATTATCTTACAATGAGGAGTGCCCCGATACCTTTCGGCACCGAGGCTATTATGAAAAAATTTATCTATATGCGTAAATAAAAGAATGAATAATAACTGCTCTCTTAAGATGTTTTTAGTATAACAATCAATTATGAACAAACTATGAACAAGATGTAAAATCAAGGTTAATATTTACAATAAAAAATATGAGAATAAATACCATTTCGTACAATATGCACAAAGCAGAAAGGTTTTTGGGGTTTTCCGATCATTCCTGCAAGGCGCTGCGGGGGTACGGCGGGCGGCAGTGACCGAAAAATATTCTGTGTTGTAAATCATTTGCAATAATGATAGAATAAACGCATATTATGTTTGAAACTTGCAGGCTGAGAAAGGAGCATGGTTAAGATAATGGATAATTTTATGGACAAGCTGGCACAAAAACTGAATGCGCAGGAAATGATCAAGGCAAATTCGGCAGCGGATGCGGCGAAGATGAACCAGATGCAGTCACAGATGGCAGAATACGACGCGGCGCTTCAGGAAATGCGAAAGCTTGAACTGAAACATGCGGAAAGTATGGATAAGCTGAACAGGTTTGTGGAAGAGGCAAATCAAAGATTGGATGAACTTGCCAAAGAAGCAAACCGGAAAATCAACGAGCTTGCAAAGGAAGCAAACTTAAAGATCGGCGCGCTTACGGAAGGAGCAGACCAAAAGATCGGTGCCCTTACGGAGGGAGCAGACCAGAAGATCGGCGCTCTTACAGAAGGAGCGGAGCAAAAAATCGGCGTTCTTACAGAAGGAGCGGACCAGAAGATCGGCGCGCTTACGGAAGGAGCAAACCAAAAAATCGCTGAATTTACAAAAGAAGCAAATCAAAATATCAGCGGACTTACAAAGGACGCGAATCAAAATATCAACAATCTTGCCAAAGAAGGGATCGGCAAAATAGAAGCGGTTCAGGTAAAAGCGGAAAGCAACGCGGAAATCAAGGAAAAACTAAAAGAGCTTGAAGAATTATTCCTTGAAGGAAAGAAGGAAATCCGGGAAATATCGGATAAAACGGCGGAGCTGCTCCAAAAGAACGAAGAAGACCTAAACAAAACGGCAGAACTGTTTAAGAAGAATGAAGAGTACATTCATTCCGAAGATGTGAAAGTTTACCGCAACGTAGAGGCGGTTGTACTGGAAGAGGCGGAAAAGCAGACGGAAAGCCTGACAAGGGGACAAAACGGAAACGGAAAGAAACTAAAGGCATGTATCGTGATCGGCGTGCTTTCCCTGATCGGTATTTTAGCGGATGTCTTTTTGAATCTGGCACAGCTTTTAAACTTTAAATTTTAATATTTTGATTTTTTCGGAATGGTTGTGGCTTTGATTTAGCAGAATTTAGATGAAGGATACTATTTGTTATGGGAAAACAAAGCTTTAAGCCGGGGAATATGCTCTATCCTCTCCCCGTCGTAATGGTGAGCGCAGCGGATAAAGCGGGAAATGTCAATATTGTGACGGTGGCGTGGACAGGAACCGTGTGCAGCAGTCCGCCGATGGTGTCCGTGTCCGTCAGGCCCGAACGTTTTTCACACCATATGATAAAGGAAACGGGAGAGTTCGTCATTAACTTAACGACGAAGGAACTTGCCTTTGCTACCGATTACTGCGGCGTAAAAAGCGGACGGGATATAGATAAGTTTAAGGCGATGAAGCTTACGCCGGTTCCGGCCGACATAGTGGCGGCGCCTTTGATCAAAGAAAGTCCCGTCAATATTGAATGCAGGGTAACGAAGACGATCAGCCTTGGAAGTCATGATCTGTTTCTTGCCGAAGTGGTTGCCGTTCATGCGGACGAAAAATATATGGATGAAAAAAACAGCTTTGATCTGATGAAAGCGGAGCCGATCGTATATTCCCATGGCGCTTATTTTACCTGCGGGGAACGGTTGGGGACTTTTGGATACAGCGTGAGGAAACAGCCTAAAGTTAAAAACGGAAACGGTAAAGAGCCGGATAAAAAGCAGGAAAGCAGGCGGAAGAGGAGCCGGAGACGAAAAAAATAAAGATTGAAACGGAAACATTAAGGGCAAAGTGATAAAGCACTTAGCCCTTAATGTTTTTTAAATTCGTCTTTTGCATGAAGAAAGCTGCCGCGCACGACCGAATGTTCACCGTATTTCTTTCGAATATTGAAAAGGGCGGCGTCCAGCTTTTCCTCTTTTTCGGTCCGGGGATTAGCCTGTGTAAGATCGAATAGGTTTAACTGCACCGGTTCATCTCTGGAAACAAGCTTGGAGGTGCGGATGCCTAAAAGGCGTACGGGAGTCTTGTCCCAGATCTCATCAAAAAGTAAGCATGCGGTCTTGTAGATCAGATCGGCGGCAAAGACAGGAGTTTCCAAAGTAGTCTGGTGAGAAATACTTTGAAAGGTATGATATTTGATCTCGGTACTGATCATTCCGGCGGCCTGCGAGCTTGCATAGAGTCTGGCCGCGACGGTATCCGCAAGCTTTAAGAGTACATGGTGGCAGTCCTGTGCCGTCAGGGCGTCGGCGGAAAGGGTGATGGAATTTCCGATTCCCTTTAATGCAGAGCTTTCCGGCTCTACCACGGAAGGATCCAGTCCGTTTGCGTAATTCCAAAGCAGTCTGCCATGGCTTTTCAGATGGTATGAAAGGATCTCGGGATCGGCTTTGGCAAGATCGCCGATGGTGAGGATCTCTAGTTTACGCAGGGTTTCCACACTGGAATGTCCGCACATATATAAGGAAGAAACAGGGAGATTCCACATTTTTGCCTGTATTTCATGGGAGTATAGCGTATGGACAAGATCGGGTTTTCGAAAGTCCGACGCCATTTTTGCAAGGACTTTTCTGTCTGATATGCCGATATTTACCGTAAAACCAAGCTTTTCCCTTATGCAGTCTTTTATTTCTTTTGCGGCGGCTTCGGGAGAAGGATAACGGGAAGAGATCGGGGAAAAGTCCATGTAACATTCATCGATGCTTACCTGCTCGATGTCGGGACACACGGAGCTTAAATATGCCATCAGTTCGCCGCTTCGTTTTTCGTAAAGAGTATGGTCGGGAGCCAGCGTTACAAGGGAAGGGCATTTACGGAAAGCGTTTACGACGGGTTCCCCGGTCTTTATGCCGTAGGCTTTAGCAGGCAGCGATTTAGCAAGCACGACGCCGTGTCTGCGGCTCATATCGCCTCCGATGATGGAAGGGATAAGACGCAGGTCGGTTTCGGAACCGTTTTTCAGGTTTTCAATTGCGCTCCAGCTAAGAAAAGCGGAGTTTACATCAATATGAAAAATAATGGGCTTCATAGCCGCTCCTTTCGAATGTAAGTTCTGCTCTTATTATATACCAACGAACAAGAACTTTACAATAGAAATAATTGCTGATAAAATGAACATATTATATTTTGCCCGGAAACGGAAAATATGTTTTGGAGAAATGCATTTTAATTTTCCCTTATTTACACGCGTAAAGCACGCAGATGGGAGCAATCATGAAAAAATTACGTTTTACTTATATAAAGGCGGCTGTATTTTCGGCAGTCGTTGCCGCTTTATTTTTTCCCACATGGACTAAATTTGAAAAAGCGGGAGATAATATGTTTACGGTCCTTTTGGACGGAGAAAAGATCGGTGTTGTGGCACAGGTAGAAGATGCGGACCGTCTTCTTGCGGAAGCAAGAAGACGGCTTGCCCAAAAAGAAGGCGGGCTTGTGCTGGCAGAGTGTAATATGGAATTTCTCGGTGAAGAGGCGCTGTTTGGCAGGATAGATAAAGAAGAAACCATGATAGCAAATATGGCGGCCGTTTTGTCCGACCATGAACGCCAGACATTAAAACAATCCTATACCGTTAAAATAAACGAGTACACGGTGAATGTGGCAAGTACGGAAGAAGTGCTTTCCCTGCTGCAGGCATCGGTGGACCGGTATGATACCGGCCATATGTATCAAGTTTCTTTGGGACAAGACCATACAAGAGAACTGAATGTGCTTACGGCAAGCGTGGACTCTGTGGAAGAGAAAATCAGCGAAGAGAAGGAAGAGGAGCCGGTTCTCAAGGAGGCGGGGATCCATGCGGCGATCTCGGAAATGTTCGAAGGGGTCGAGCCGGCGGTTGAGAAGGATTTTGAAGACTATGACCTTGGTCTGATCGACATGAAGTTCGGGGATGAAGTCGAGGTGGTAGAAGCTTATTTAAGGGAGGACGAGCTTACCCCTCTTTCAGAAGCGATCGAGCAGGTTACAAAGGATCAGGAAAAGAATAAAATATATGAAGTCGTTTCCGGAGACACTTTGAGCGGGATCGCTTATCGAAATGACCTGACGATAGAAAAGCTTATCGCAATGAATGAAACGATAGAGGATGAGAATTCTACCATTCGGATAGGAGACGAATTGATCATCACGGTACCGGAGCCTGAACTTTCCGTAGAGAGACAGGAGGAAAATTACTACGAAGAGGATTATGAGGCGGAAATCGTTTATGTGGACAATGACGATTGGTATACGAATCAGACGAAAGTCTTGCAGGAGCCGTCGGCAGGACATCGCAGGGTGATCGCACTGGTTTCCTACCGCAATAACGAAGAGGTAGAAAGAGAGATCATAAAAGAAGAAGTAGTCTTAGAGGCTGTCCCTAAAATCGTAGAGAGGGGAACGAAGATCCCGCCTACCTATATCAAGCCTATTACGGGAGGAAGGCTGACTTCCAGATTCGGAAGACGTTCCGCGCCGACAAGAGGAGCCAGTACCTATCATAAAGGAATAGACTGGGCTACGCCCGTAGGAACGGCAGTCATGGCTTCCGCGCCCGGAAAAGTCTCAAAAGCCGGATGGGGAAGGGGATACGGTTATGTGGTTTATATCGATCATGCAGACGGCAGACAGACAAGATACGGACATTTGAGTAAAGTGCTTGTTTCCGTCGGAGAACAGGTTTCACAAGGAGAAAAGATTGCGCTCAGCGGAAATACCGGCGTCAGCACAGGGCCGCATGTACACTTTGAGATTCTAATCAACGGTTCCCAAGTAAATCCTGCGGACTACTTAAATTAGAATCACCATTTACAAATGAGCAGAATATGATATAATGTACAGATAGCAATGAGCAGTGCCAAAACGGGAGATGACAAAATGGCTGCCAGCAGCCAATTTTGGCAGATCACGTTTTGATAGGGCGAAAGCCCGTGAGTGAGGGAATGAATTCCCGAACTTGCACTGCGGAATGAGAGCAGTGCCAAAACGGGAGAAGATAAAATGGCTGCCAGCAGCCAATTTTGGCAGATTACGTTTTGATGGGTGAAAGTCCGTGAGCAAACGCGCACTGCGGAGAAGAAAAAGGCCAAATAAGAATAATAGCAGTATTTTGTAGAAATAAAGAAGTTTGATAATTTTATAGATATAGAGGTACGTTATGGAACAATACGCAATCAAGGGCGGAAATCCATTGGTCGGAGAAGTTGAAATCGGCGGTGCAAAAAACGCGGCGCTCGCTATTCTTGCGGCTGCAACAATGACGGACGAAACGGTAGTGATCGAGAATATGCCGGATGTGCGGGACACCAATGTTCTCATACAGGCTATGGAAAGCATAGGAGTGGTAGTAAACCGGATAAACAGACACAGCGTAAAAATTAATGGATCGCAGATACACAGTCTTGTTATTGAAGACGATTATATTAAAAAAATCCGCGCATCTTACTATTTATTAGGTGCGCTCCTTGGAAAATACAAAAAGGCGGAGGTAACGCTCCCGGGCGGCTGCAATATCGGAAGCCGTCCCATAGATCAGCATATTAAAGGATTCCGTGCATTAGGCGCGGATGTCTGTATTGAACATGGTCTGATTCATGCTCAGGCAGATAAATTATCAGGCAATCATATTTATTTGGACGTGGTTTCTGTGGGCGCTACGATCAATGTTATGATGGCGGCCGTGATGGCGGAAGGAAAGACCATTATCGAAAATGCGGCGAAAGAACCCCATGTGGTAGATCTTGCCAATTTTTTAAACAGTATGGGCGCCAATGTCAAGGGCGCGGGTACGGATGTGATTCGTATTAAAGGAGTAAGCAGGCTTCATGGTACGGAATATGTTATCATTCCGGATCAGATAGAGGCGGGAACGTTTATGTTTGCAGCGGCGGTAACCCGCGGCGACGTTACCGTGAAAAACGTGATCCCGAAGCATTTGGAATCTATCAGCGCCAAGCTTTTGGAGATCGGTTGTGAGATCAAAGAATCCGACGACGCCGTCAGGGTAGTGGCGGCAAAAACATTAAAGCATACCCATGTGAAGACGCTTCCTTATCCCGGTTTTCCGACGGATATGCAGCCGCAGATCGCGGTAACGCTCGGATTATCCGAAGGTACCAGTATGGTGACGGAAAGCATTTTTGAGAACCGCTTTAAATATGTGGACGAATTGGCAAGGATGGGCGCTAATGTAAAAGTGGAAGGAAATACTGCGTTTATCGAAGGTGTCTCCAAGTATACGGGTGCGACCATTACCGCACCGGATTTGCGCGCCGGAGCAGCCTTAGTCATAGCCGGGCTGGCAGCAGAGGGGATCACGGTGGTGGATGAGATCAAATATATCGAGCGCGGGTATGAAGATTTTGATCTGAAACTGCAGACGCTGGGAGCCCAGATCGAAAAAGTGGAGACGGACAGAGAACTGCAGAAATTTAAACTGAAGGTAGGATAGCGGGTCTGGTCTGACCGGGTTTGGATGCTGGATTTCCATGTTGGATTTGGATCAAAAACGGTGTTGACAAAGCAGAGATACCATGCTATTGTTATAACAGATATACAGATATGAAAATTCAATATTGTGACTTTTCTCTTATTCAGAGTGGTGGAGATACAAAGGATCTGTGAAACCACGGCAACCCCTTTTAGGAAGGTGCCAACCTGAGCGAGTAAGCCGCCGGAAGGCGAATCGAACAATAAGAGGATTTGATTATCGAATTATCGAGTCCGCTTATAACAAGCGGACTTATTTTTGCTTTTATGGAAAGCTTCAGTGATTTTCATAAGACGGACGGTTTTAGGCATTCAGCAGGATGCCTGAAACGAAAATCAAAAGAATAAAGGAGGAACGAAAATGGAAAAATTAATTTTTACATCAGAGTCCGTGACGGAAGGACATCCTGATAAAATGTGCGATGCGATCTCCGATGCGATTCTGGATGCGCTTATGGAGAAAGACCCTATGAGCCGTGTGGCGTGTGAAGCGGCAAGCTGTACCGGGTTTGTGCTGGTGACAGGCGAGATTACCACAAACGCGTATGTGGATATTCCGAAGATCGTCAGGGACACGGTGAAAGAGATCGGATATGACAAGTCGGAGTATGGATTTGACGGCAATACCTGTGCCGTGTTTACGGCAATCGACGAACAGTCCGCCGACATTGCAATGGGCGTGGACAAGGCTTTGGAAGCTAAACAGCAGAAAAAAACCGCTGCCGAAAACAAAATGTCCGATGCAGAGATCGAAGCGATAGGCGCCGGCGATCAGGGTATGATGTTTGGGTATGCAACGAATGAAACGGAAGAATATATGCCTTATCCGATTGCGCTTGCGCATAAACTGGCATTACAGCTTACCAAAATAAGAAAAGACGGTACTTTAAAATATTTAAGACCGGACGGAAAGACACAGGTTTCTGTAGAATATGACGAAAACGGTAAGCCCAAGAGGCTGGAGGCCGTTGTATTATCAACCCAGCATGATGATGACGTGACACAGGAACAGATCCATGAGGATATCAAAAAGTATGTGTTTGATGCGATCCTGCCGAAAGAATTGATCGACGGGGATACCAAATTCTTCGTCAATCCGACGGGACGTTTCGTGATTGGCGGACCTCACGGAGACGCCGGCCTTACCGGACGTAAGATCATCGTAGATACTTACGGCGGATATGCCCGTCACGGCGGCGGCGCTTTTTCCGGTAAAGACTGCACGAAAGTAGACCGTTCGGCAGCTTATGCGGCTCGCTATGTTGCGAAGAATATCGTGGCGGCGGGCATTGCGGATAAATGCGAGATTCAGTTATCTTATGCTATCGGCGTGGCCCAGCCTACTTCTATCATGGTGGATACTTTCGGAACAGGAAAACTTGCAGACGAGAAAATCGTGGAGATCATCCGTGAGAAATTTGATCTGCGTCCTGCGGGTATCATCAAAATGTTGGATCTGCGTCGTCCGATCTATAAACAGACGGCAGCATACGGCCACTTTGGGCGCAACGATCTGAATCTTCCCTGGGAGACGGTGGACAAGGCGGAAGAACTTAAGAAGTACTTATAAGTAAAAAGTTCCGTATGGTTACGGCACAGGATATGAGAACGGAGATTTATAGATGAGAATGGACGTGAATGCAGACTGAAGCGCATTTACGTCCGTTTTTTGTGAATGTTTGTTTTTTATGTTCTTTATTTTGTAAATCATTTCCGGTATCTGTACGACCGGCTTTGTGTGATACTTGTACTGCATTTAGTCGGAAGAATCGCTGTTGCTGCATTGCTCCCTTTCTTTTTTCTCTTTCTTTTTTTCTTTATCGGAAATCTCTTTATAAGCCTCTTTGATGCCGTTTTTTACCGCCCATTTAATAATGAAATATAACGCGGTCAAAACGATGATTGCCGTTCCGCCGCTTATTCCCAACTCTTCCCACATAATTCATTCCCCCGGTTTCCCACTTACGATTTTGATTATATCATAGCCGGTCATCGGGTTCAAGCTGTGCTTCGTTACATTACCGGAGATTCAGGAAATAGGACGAAAGACAGGAAAATCTGCGGGGAAAAGGGATCTGATTTTCCTGCATTGCATTTAGGCACAGGATTCAGTATAATGTTTCCAGACGGAATCCGATATTTTCAAATGCGGCATTTACGGAAAGCTGCTTTGGCAGGCCGGTTTTTGGCAGGCATAAGATAAAACGATGATAAAATGATGAAACGATAAGAAGGAGAAAGTCATGGCATTTGCACATCTCCACGTCCATACGGAGTACAGTCTCTTAGATGGATCCAATAAAATCAAGGAATATGTAAAAAGAGTAAAAGAGCTGGGCATGGACAGTGCGGCGATCACGGATCACGGCGTGATGTACGGCGTGATTGAGTTTTACCGGGCGGCAAGGGAGGCGGGAATCAATCCGATTTTGGGATGCGAGGTCTATGTGGCGCCAAATTCCCGTTTCGATAAAGAATTGAGCGGCGGAGACGACAGATACTATCATCTTGTCCTTCTTGCGGAAAATAATACCGGATATTCTAACTTGATGAAGATCGTCAGCAAGGGGTTTACGGAAGGGTATTATTACAAACCCCGTGTAGATATGGAAGTATTAGAGACTTTCCATGAAGGCATCATAGCGCTTTCCGCATGTCTTGCAGGGGAGGTACAGCGTTATATCGTCAAGGGGCTTTATGAAGAAGCGAAAAAGAGCGCGCTGAAATATGAAAAATGTTTCGGGAAGGGCAATTACTTTTTAGAATTGCAGGATCATGGGCTGCCCGATCAGAAACAGGTAAATCCGGCCCTTCTCAGAATGAGCAAGGAATTGGATATCCCGCTTGTGGTCACAAACGATGTGCATTATACTTATGCGGAAGACGAAAAGCCGCATGACATACTGCTCTGCCTCCAGACAGGGAAAAAACTTGCGGATGAAGACAGGATGCGCTATGAAGGCGGCCAGTATTATGTGAAAAGCGAAGAGGAAATGAAGGGACTGTTTCCTTATGCATGGGAAGCGGTGGAAAATACGCAGCGTATTGCGGACCGGTGTCATGTGGAGATTGAATTTGGCGTGACCAAGCTGCCGAAATATGATGTGCCGCAAGGGTATGATTCGGAAAGCTACCTATATAAATTATGCATAGACGGAATGAAAGAACGTTATCCCGAAGACCCTGACGGAAAACTGAAAGAGCGGCTGGACTATGAGCTTTCCGTGATCAGACAGATGGGGTATGTGGATTATTTCCTGATTGTGTGGGATTTTATCAATTATGCTAAAAATAATGAAATCATGGTAGGACCGGGGCGGGGATCTGCGGCGGGCAGTATTGTAGCGTATTGTCTGAAAATTACGAATATTGATCCGATCAAATATAATCTGCTTTTTGAGCGTTTTTTAAATCCAGAGCGTGTGTCCATGCCGGATATCGATATTGACTTTTGCTTTGAAAGAAGGCAGGAAGTCATTGATTATGTGGAACGGAAATACGGTTCGGACAAGGTGGTGCAGATCGTCACTTTCGGTACGCTTGCGGCAAAGGGTGTGATCCGGGACGTGGCAAGGGTCATGGATCTGCCATACAGTTTTGCGGATTCCATAGCGAAAATGATACCTAACGAGCTGAATATCACGATAGACAGAGCACTGGAGATCAATCCGGAGCTGAGGTCTCTTTATGAAAATGACGGGCAGGTGCATGACCTGATCGATATGTGTAAAAGACTGGAAGGGCTTCCACGGCATACTTCCATGCATGCGGCGGGAGTGGTCATCTGTCAGAGGCCGGCGGATGAATTTGTTCCCCTTTCCCGGGGTTCGGACGGTTCCATTACGACACAGTTTACCATGACGACCATCGAAGAACTGGGGCTTTTAAAAATGGACTTTCTGGGACTGCGTACATTGACCGTGATCCAGAATGCGGCGAAGCTGGCGGAAAAAAGCCACGGGATCAGCTTGGACGTAGACCATATTGATTTTGACGATAAGGCGGTGCTGGCTTCTATTGGAACGGGAAAGACCGACGGGATCTTCCAGCTTGAAAGCGGCGGTATGAAAAGCTTTATGAAGGAATTGAAGCCGGAAAACTTAGAGGATATCATTGCCGGGATTTCCTTGTACCGTCCGGGGCCGATGGATTTCATACCGAAATATATAAAAGGAAAGAACAGCGAAGGGGAGATCACTTACCGGTGTCCGCAGTTAGAGCCTATTTTAGAGCCGACTTACGGCTGTATTGTTTATCAGGAACAGGTCATGCAGATCGTGCGTGAGCTTGGGGGCTATACGCTGGGCAGGAGCGACCTTGTACGCCGTGCCATGAGTAAGAAAAAGCAGTCCGTTATGGAAAAGGAACGCGCTAATTTTATATACGGCAATGAAGAGGAGGGAGTACCCGGCTGCAAAGCCAAAGGGATAGATGAAAAAACGGCGGGGCTGATCTATGACGATATGATGGATTTTGCCAAGTATGCCTTTAATAAATCCCATGCGGCATGTTATGCGGTGGTGGCGTATCAGACCGCTTATCTGAAATATTATTATCCGGTGGAATATATGGCGGCGCTGATGACTTCTGTGATCGATAATCCGGGAAAGGTGGCGGAGTATATCCTGACCTGCAGAAATATGGGGATTGCCATTCTGCCGCCGGATATCAATGAAGGAGAGGCGGGATTTTCCGTGTCGGGTACTGCCATCCGCTATGCCCTTACGGCGATCAAAAGCGTGGGAAGGCCTGTGATCGAAGCGGTAGTGGAAGAACGGAAGGCCAGAGGGCCGTATACGAATTTAAATGATTTTATTACCCGCATGGCGGACAGGGAAATCAATAAACGCGCTGTGGAAAATTTTATCAAATCCGGTGCATTTGACAGCCTTGGAGGAACCAGAAAGCAGTTTATGAGTATTTATGTGCAGATCATGGACAGCATCCATCAGGATAAAAAGAACAATATGGCGGGTCAGATGACGCTGTTCGACATCGTTTCGGAGGAAGAAAAAGACAGCTTTGATATTAAGCTGCCGGATGTGGGCGAATATTCCAAGGAGATGAAGCTTGCTTTTGAAAAAGAGGTGCTTGGCATTTATATCAGCGGCCATCCTTTAGAAGAGTATGAGGCAATGTGGAAGGACGGGATCACCGCCAAGACGGCGGATTTTATACTGGATGAAGAAACCGGCGCTATCAAAGCGGCGGACGGCAGCAGTGTTACGATCGGCGGCATGATTGCGGGGAAAAAGATCAAGTATACTAAAAACGATAAAGTTATGGCGTTTTTGCAGGTAGAAGATCTGGTAGGCAGCGTGGAAGTCATTGTATTTCCGAAAGATTATGAGAAAAACTCGGCGAAGCTGACCGAGGATGCCAAAGTATTTATTAAGGGAAGAGTCTCGGCGGAAGAGGAGAAGGACGGAAAGCTGATCTGTGAAGAAATCACGACTTTTGAAGAAGAGGAAGAAAGGCTGCAGGCAAAGAAGAAGCTTTGGATCAAGTTTCCCGACAAGGAGACGTATGCCTTGAGGGAAGAGCAGTTGTTTGAGGCCATTGCCGATTCTGACGGGAGAAACTTAGTGGGAATCTTTATCGAAAATCCGAAGGCGATGAAGACCCTTCCGCCGAACCGCAGCGTCCGTGCGGACCGGGCGTTGTTAGAAAAGCTTTCGGGGATATTTGGTGCGGAAAACGTAAAGATCCTATAATATATATTCTTTCATTGAGTGTTTAGGTCATTATAAGCGGCATAACGGGAAGTGTGAAAGCGTCCGGACAGAAGAAGCCGTCAGGACGCTGCCGCAATCGGAAGGAAATATTTTCCAACACGCTTTGTATGGGTATACTTTCACTAAAAACGGGAAAGTGCAACATATATCAAAACTTTTCGTCTGATGGTATGTTACGATATCTTTGACAAGGAGGAAAAAGATTTGTTTGAGTGGAATGAGACCGTACAAAAAATGATAGATTGGATAGAAGCGCATTTGACAGAAAATCCTTCTCTTTTGGAGATGTCCAATCAGATCGGATATTCACCCTATTATTGTTCCAATCGTTTTCATGAAATCGTAGGAATGACATTTAAAAGTTATGTTGCAGGCAGACGGCTGGCCAGGGCTGCATTGGAAATTCGGGATACAAAGATCCGTATTCTGGATATTGCAATTAAATACGGATATTCTTCGCAGGAAGCCCTGACGAGAGCGTTTATGAATGCGTTTGGATGTACGCCGGCCGCATATCGGAATCATCCCGTTCCTATTGTCCTTTCCAACTCAAAGGTCGTTTGTTTCCCTGAACATTATGAAAGTAAAGGAGAAGTTACTATGAGTCAGCTATTATTGACAGAAGCGCATGTCCGCGTGGAACATATCCCGGCGCATCAATATATCGGTATTTGGGATATTGACGCTGCCGATTATATGAATTTTTGCAGCAGGCATGATTGTGACAGTATTTGTGGGACAATAGACAGTATGAGCCATGTGTCCCATCCAATCGTTACTTGTCATACGGCAGGATGGTTTTATGAAAATGGCAGGAAAGGATATTTCTATGGTTTTGGCGTCCCGGATGATTATCAAGGGATTATTCCCGACGGGTTTGAGATCAGGAGCCTGCCTGCAAGCGATTATTTTGTTTTCTTTCATCCGCCTTTTGATTATTTGAAGGACTGCGGCGCGGTGATGGGAAAAGTGGAAAAGCTGGCATGGAATTTTGATCCCAAGACAAAGGGGTATGAGTGGAACGAGGAAGAGTGTAATGATTACCAGCGCCATTACCCGGAAGTGATCGGTTATGAAGTGCTGCGTCCCGTGCGGAAAATAAAAAATTGACCTTGCTTCTGCTTTGCAGACTTCTGCCTGATTTGTATGCCTGCTAGAGCAGGCAGATAGGAGTTAGCGTTTAAAGAAGGATAAAAGGGCCGGACGATCGTTTCCGGCTTTTTTTCCGGAATGGGAGCAATGTGGAGGAGCAAAATCTGTCTGAATGTAAAAAATCTGCCAAGATTGTTAAATAAATAATAATTGTAAGCACTTACATTAAAACAAGTTATTGAAAACAGAAAAAAAAAGGGTTAGAATGTAAGAAATTATACAGGAGGTAGCAGACAGATGTCTAAGGAGATTAAGACGATAGGCGTTCTCACGAGCGGAGGAGACGCGCCGGGAATGAATGCAGCGATCCGTGCGGTTGTCAGAAAATCCATTGCAAACGGATTAAAAGTAAAAGGAATCAAAAAAGGCTATCAGGGTCTTTTAAATGAAGAAATTATAGATTTAGAGGCACACAGTGTATCGGATACGATCCAACGCGGAGGTACGATCTTAGGTACGGCAAGATGTATGGAGTTCAAGACTCCGGAAGGTCAGGCAAAGGGTGCGGAAATATGCAGAAAGCATGGGATAGACGGTATTGTCGTGATCGGAGGGGACGGTTCTTATAAGGGCGCGCAGGCGCTTGCCAGAAACGGGATCAATACGGTAGGGATTCCGGGAACCATCGATCTTGACATTGCATGTACCGACTATACGATCGGATTTGATACGGCGGTAAATACGGCGATGGATGCCATCGACAAAGTACGGGATACTTCTTCTTCCCATGAGAGATGCAGTATTATTGAGGTTATGGGGAGAAATGCAGGATATATAGCTCTTTGGTGCGGTATTGCCAATGGCGCGGAAGATATTTTATTGCCGGAGAAATATGATTATAACGAGCAGCGTATCATCAACAGCATCATTGACAGCAGAAAGCGCGGTAAAACGCATCATATCATTATTAACGCGGAAGGTGTGGGACATTCCGTATCCATGGCCAGACGGATCGAGGCGGCTACGGGAATGGAAACAAGAGCTACTATTCTGGGTTATATGCAGCGCGGCGGCAGCCCGACTGCAAAAGACAGGGTTTATGCGTCCATTATGGGTTCTTATGCGGCGGACATTCTGTTAGCGGGAAAATCCAACCGTGTAGTAGGTTATAAAAACGGTCATTATCAGGATTTTGATATTGAAGAAGCATTGAATATGAAGAAAGAAATATCGGAATATGAATACGAGGTAAGCAGATTATTATCCGTATAAAATATAGTTTGCAGGGGTAAGCAGAGTCAAATAACTGTTGTTATTGCTATTTTGTATCGGTAGGCAGTGGAAAATGGCGATCATAGCGGGAGACTCTGCTTATTTACCGTATAAAATTTTTGGGAGCAGACGGATAGGAGTAATGTGAGAAGTACTTCTAACTGCCTACGGCAGTTTTCGCTCACAGCAGAGGCTGTTTCACAAAGGCAGCATAGCTGCGGCATGGAGGTTAACGTGAAAAGATGCTGACAAGTCTGAACAATACGAGAATCAAACGGGTGGCGGAACTTTCCAAAAAGGCAGACGCAAGAAAAGCGGACGACGTTTTTATTGTTGAAGGGATCAAAATGTTTCAGGAGGCGCCGACGGAGAGAATCAGGGAATGCTATGTAACAGAGGCGTTTTTCGATAAGTGCGGATGCCGGGAAAAACTTGAAAAATGCGGGTATGAGCTTGTATCCGAAGCCGTATTCCATAAAATTTCCGATACCCGGACGCCGCAGGGGATCCTATGCGTGGTAAGGCAATATCATTATCAATTGGAAACGCTTTTACAAAAAGAAGCGCCGTTACTTGTTATTTTGGAGGGGCTTCAAGATCCGGGAAATTTGGGAACGATTGTGAGAACCGGCGAAGGAGCGGGGATAGACGGCGTTATCATGTCAAAAAATACGGTTGATATTTACAACCCGAAGACGATCCGCGCCACTATGGGTTCCATTTACCGAGTCCCTTTTTTATATGCGGAGGATCTGCCGCAGGTGATTTTGAAGCTGAGGGATAAACAAATCCGTACCTTTGCCGCCCATCTTCAGGGAAAAGAGTACTATGATGTACAGGAAATGAAAGAAGGCTGTGCCTTTTTGATTGGGAATGAAGGGAACGGACTGAGTAAAGAAATAGCCGGATTGGCGGAAAAATATATAAAAATACCGATGCTCGGACAAGTGGAGTCATTGAATGCGGCGGTGGCGGCAGCGATACTGATGTATGAAGCGGCGGCGAAGCGAAGGGCGTGAGGGAGCAGGTAGAGAGGAGTTTATATGAAAAAGGGTACAATTGGTTTTATCGGATTGGGGAATATGGCGAAAGCGATGATCGGCGGAATGCTGGAAAAGGGAATTGTAAGGCCGGAAGAGCTGATCGGAGCCGATAAATCGGAGTTTGCGGTAAAAGAAGCGGCAGAGAGATTCCATATCCAAACTACTAAGGATAATAAAGAGGTGGCCCAAGAGGCGGAAATTTTATTTCTTGCCGTAAAACCTCAGTTTATGACGGAGGCCGTTGCAGAGATCAAAGATTGTATAACGGACGATATTTTAATAGTCAGTATAGCGGCGGGGAAAACGATAGGGAACCTTACGGAGTTATTTGGAAAAGAGATCCGGATTGTCCGTTGCATGCCCAATACGCCCGCGCTGGTATTGGCAGGCTGTACAGGGATATGCAGAAACGAAAAGGTATCGGACGACCAGATGGGACGGGTGACGGAGCTTCTGGCTTCTTTCGGCATCGCCAGTGAAGTTCCGGAAGGGCTTATGGACGCGGTGGTCGGAGTAAGCGGCAGCGCTCCGGCCTATGTATTTTTATTTATCGAGGCAATGGCGGACGGTGCAGTGGCGGCGGGGATGCCTAGAAAACAGGCCTATGAATTTGCGGCGCAGGCAGTGCTTGGCAGTGCGAAGATGGTGTTAGAGACGGGAAAGCATCCGGGGGAACTAAAAGATATGGTATGCTCGCCTGCAGGAACGACCATTGAAGCGGTGAAGGTTTTGGAAGAAAAAGGATTCAGGGGAATTGTTATGGATGCGGTTGAGGCATGTGTAAAACGGTCAAAAGAAATGTAAGAGAGATGTACAAAGGGGAGCCGTGCTGAAACACAAGGGGGTATATAAATGAAAACAGCAGTTATTTCAAAAAAGCAAAGAAGGATTTTATATCCTTTTTTTCTTGTAGGCTTATTGGCAATGTATGCTACATATGTTCCTTATTTGATGGATTATTACATTATTCGTCCGGAAGAGTCTTTTTTCGCTTTTTTGGATCTCAATATATTGAACGCTACTTATCGGTTTGAAGGCATTGTTATGGCGATAACTATTGTTATTTTTTACTGTATGACTTTGCACGCCGGAATAAGCGCCTTAGTTCCGTCACTTCTGTTTTTTATTCTGACACATGCCAGTTATACCAAATATATAAACCGCAGGGAGCTGTTAAGGCTGGATGATCTGCGCTTGACAGAGGCCGCGGGAATGGCGGCTAATTATATCCGTTTTGAGTTAAACGGTTATCTTTTCCTTCTCTTTGGGGGGCTTGCTTTATTTGCCGTAGCGGGTTTTGTGATAGAATGGTTTGGAAGAGTCAGACCAAGGCGAAAAACGGACAGGAAAAAGAGGCGGACGGAAGAGGGGAACGGAAGAGAAGGGCGTCTGGAGAAAGCGGATCAAAGCCGGATGCCGGAGAGAGGAGAACCGGTAGAGGAAGAAGTTCCGGTACAAGCGTTGAACAGGGAAGAAACGGAAAAGGAAGAAGTTCCGGGACAAGCACTGAATAGAAAAGAAACAAGAAAGGAAAAGGAACAAAGGGAATACTCGGGAGAGGAAGAAGGGCTGATAAAGGAAAGCACCGAAAGCCCGGATAGCAGTATGAAAATTGTAAGGCTTTCCTTCCGGGCGAAAAGAAGACTGGCGCTTGGCGCAAGACTTTTATGTGCAGCTTTGCTCTGTTTGGTGATGGTTCTTTATGTGAACCACTTTTTAAGGTCAAGATATGTAATAGACGTGATAGGTCCGCTTATTCCTGAAAACAATATGTATGTACTCTACCGTTTTTTACAAAACGACAGCCTTTCTTCCATAACAATGGAAAATGTGGAGGAAAGCTATGATTTTTTGTTGTCGCAGGAAAAAGCGAAAGAGACGGAAGAAGATTCTGTCTACCCGAATGTGATTGTGATCATGAACGAATCATGGTGGAATACGGATAATATTGATCCGGACAGAATTTCTTTTTCCCAAGATCCTATGAGCGCTTTTCGGGAACTGGCGGACTGCTGCAGCACCGGATTTTTGACATCCAATGTGTTTGGAGGGGGGACGGTAAGTCCGGAAATGGAATTTCTGACCGGAATCAATACCAAATACTATCTGGCGGATTCCGCCTATGCCCAGACGCTGGGACATAAATTGCCCTCTTTAGCGGACTATTTTAACGGACTGGATTATGAAACCGTTGCGATCCATCCTTATTACGGACATTTTTATAAACGTGACAGCGTGTACCGGACCATGGAATTTGACAAAGTGATCTTTGAAGAAGACATGGAGTACAGGGAGCTTTATTCCCGCTATATTTCGGATGAATCCCTTGTAAAGCAGATCATTTCGGAAATGGAAGAACAAAGCGGGAAACCGAAATTTATATGGTCGGTGTCTATGGCCAATCATCTCAGGGTATTGGATTTTGGGCCGGAACCTACGGAGGAATATGATTATCCAATCACAGTTGATTTAAAGGGAAAACAGCTCGGGCAGGAGGATTATGACACGCTTGTCAATTATGTAAACGGTATTTATTTCGCAAATCAGGCATTTGCACAGCTTGTAGAATATTTTTCGGAAACGGAGGAGCCGACCGTTATCATGATGTTCGGAGACCATAGTCCTTATTTTTCGGAGGAAACGCTGGAACTGTTTGGGATCCATGAGGAGGACGGAGATATTGACACACTGGCGCGGATGTATTCCACACCGGTAATATTTTGGAGCAATCTTTCCAAGGAGAAACCGGAGTTTTCGGGGGAAAGTATGTATTATCTGCCGCAGGTATTGATCGACTATGCGGGACTTCCGGATTCTGCCATGACAAGAATACTCCGTTATGAGAGGAAGTATTTTAAAACAAATTCTAAAAAAATCGTAAGGGACGCGGCCGGAGAAGAACTTTGGGAGTGTACGATGGAAGAAATCCGGGCGCTGAGCCATTATAAGGCGGTACAATATGATATCCTTTGGGGAGATGGAATCTGCGGGGATGTTTGGAAACCTATTTTATAGTAAATTTTCAAACACGCTTTGGGCGGACTTTTCGTTTCCATACGGCATTTCTCATGTTGATTTGTGCCGTGGCAGGGCCGTGACATGGGAGTCATTGTAAAAACGTGGCAATACGCATAAAAAAGAAGATATAATAAAAACAAAATTTGTATATTATGCTGAATACAAAAATTGGAAAAGAAAAGAACAACACAATATATAGTGGAAAGACCCGTTAAGCATAAGCGGTCAGCTACACAATATGGCAAACTAAATGTTAGAAAATTGTAATAATTTTTATTAATTTTGTAATAGGAAAATTGCGGAAAGCCCTGTAAATACAAGGAAAATAGATGGTCAAACAGTCCAATTTGACAAATTTTATTTACTTTGATATGATATGACCATACAAGTATGTAATATTTTTGTAATAAAACAATGAAACGTGCATATTATAAGTTAGAGCGTGCAGACGACGGGAATGATTTTTCCAACACACGCTGGAACATGAAATCATTTTTATCTGATGTACCGCCGGAAACGAGTAAGCGCGTTAAATTTGTGCCTGTGTTTTATTCACAGGCGGAGCAAGAATAGGAGAACATTATGTCAAAGGGCAGAAGGCTGCTTGCCGTAGTATTAGGACTCGCCATAGGAATGGGAGGCTTTTCACAGGCAGGAATAACCGCTATGGCTAGTGGCAGCAAAAATTACATGGATACTTTAAATGTAGGCGTGGCGTCGATTTTAGATCCCAGTGTTACTAACAGCGAAGAGGTCTATATGCCTACAGACAGAATTGGAGCGGGAAGTTTAGGCGTAGTAGACATATCGGGGAATGATGTGGCGGACGCGCCGGTACAGCCGGAACCGCAGAAAGAAGAGCCGGAATCCACACTGGTAATGGCAAACGTCCAAAATGCGCTTAATGTGCGTTCGGAATCCAGTGAAGAATCCGAGATCGTGGGAAAATTGTATAAAGACTGCGGCGGCAGGATTATGGAAAGAAAAGACGGCTGGACAAAATTGCAGTCCGGCAATATTATAGGATGGGCAAGCGACGAGTATCTCCTTTTTGGAGAAGAAGCGGAGTCCCTTGCAAATGAAGTAGGAAACCTGATCGTAACCATCAATACGGATGCGCTCCGCGTCCGTAAAGAACCGAGTACCGAGGCGGGAGTTTACGGGATGATCGCACAGGACGACGAAATGGAAGTCATCGAAGTGGTGGATGAAAATTGGATCAGCGTCGATTACGAGGGAAAAACAGGTTACGTTTCTGCGGAGTATGTACTGACGGATTTCCATATTGACGCAGGAGAAACGGTACAGGAGATCAAAGACAGGGAAAGAGCCGAAGCGGAAGCAAAAGCGAAACTTACCGCAAATCAGGGAGCAGTTGTGGCCAATGCAGACGATACGAGACTGTTAGGCGCGCTGATCCAGTGTGAAGCGGGCGGAGAGTCCGAAGAAGGAAAGCTTGCGGTAGGAGCAGTGGTAATGAACCGCGTAAGAAGCGGCGCATATCCGGATACTATATTCGGCGTTATTTACGCATCAGGACAGTTTACGCCGGCGCTCAACGGTAAAGTTGCAAAAGTGTATGCAGGAAACGTAAGCGAAAGCTGTTTACAGGCGGCACAGGCGGCAATCAACGGTGAAACCAACGTAGGCGAGGCAACGCACTTTAAACGCGTGGGACTGCATGACGGTTATGTGATTGGCAACCATGTATTCTGGTAAAAGAGCAAGAATGGCAGAGGATGCCGGAATATCAGATTTCCGGTTCGGAGACAGGAAAAATAAGTTTTATCCCAAAGAGATAGATGCATAAAGGAAGCAATACAATAAAGACAGCATATCCGATAAAAAGGTATGCTGTCTTTTAGCGTATCCGGCGGGGATTGGCGGAAATTCAGTAGTTTCTTTAAAATCAATGGCGACCTCGGCATATGACACCTATGCAAATGCGGTAAACGAAGGTTACAATGACGAAATAAAATCGCAGGTACAAAGTACGCTGTCCATCCTGCAGAGTGAGTATGACCAGTATCAGGCCGGCGGGAAGACGGAAGAACAGGCCCAAGAGGATGCGAAAGAGATCATTCGCGCTATGCGTTACAGGGACGACCAAAGCGGGTACTTCTGGATCGATGGTATCGACTATACGCTGGTGATGCATCCGATCCTGACGGAACAGGAAGGCAGCAACCGGTACGAATTAGAGGATCAGAACGGAGTCATGATCACGCAGGAGATCGTGAAAGTGTGCCAAAGCGCGGATAAGAGCGGATATAACGAATTTTATTTTACTAAGGCGGACGGAGTTACCGTTGCTCCTAAAGTCGCATATTCCGGTATTTTTGAACCCTGGGGATGGATCGTTTCTACCGGTAATTATGTGGATGAGATGAATATGGAAAAAGCGGAAATGAAAGTGGTGCTGGATAAAGGGTATTACAGTGTGCTGATCCGGACGGTGGCGGTGTTTGCCGTGGTAATCATAGCGGCGCTTTTGGTTGCGTTCATATTTGGAAAGCGAATCGTAGCGCCGTTAAAGAAGATCCAAAATTTTGCACAAAAAATATCGGAAGGAAACCTGACCACGTCCGTAGATGTAAAGCAGCGCAACGAGATTGGACAGACAGCGGAGGCTCTGCGTATCGCGCAGGACAATATGCGGGGACTTCTGCAGGCGATCACGGAAGTTTCCAACGGAGTGGGCGGCGCGCTTGGCAGCTTTGACAAAGCGTTCAATAATATGAAAGAATCGATCTCGCAAGTATCGGTTGCGGTGGATTCCATTGCGGAAAATGTTACGAGGCAGGCATCTTCCACCGATGAAGCCAATGACGATGTGGGTATTATGGGAGATAAGATCAACCAGACCGGAAACGAAGTAGCGAGCTTAGATCAAAACGCCGGAGAAATGAGCAGGATCAGCGAGCAGTCCATGGCCACTTTGGGACAACTGATCCAAGTGAACAACAAGACGAGGGCAAGTATTTCCGCAATGGCAGAACAGACGGAGAATACGCATAAATCGGTAGAGCAGATCCATATGGCGGCGAACCTGATCAATGAGATTTCCGATCAGACCAGCCTGCTTGCGCTGAACGCAAGTATCGAAGCGGCAAGAGCAGGAGAAGCGGGAAGAGGTTTTGCCGTAGTGGCTGACGAGATTGCGAAGCTGGCAAACCAGTCTGCCGATTCCGTAGAAGAAATCAGCAGAACCGTCGAAGAATTGCAGGATAATGCAACAAAGTCCGTAGACGTGATGAAAGAGATCAATGAGGCTGTCGATATGCAGGTAAATTCTTTAACGGAAACACGGCGTATCATGGAAACTTTGCATCAGGAATTAGGAAATTGCTTTACCTCCGTACATACCATTGATCACATGACGCAGGAAACCGAGCGTCAGAGAACCAACGTTACGGATTCCCTTTCCGTCTTGAACAAGCTGGCGCAGGATAATGCGGCGGTTGCAGAGCAGACCGCTGCAATGTCGGCAGAGCTTGCAAGAGTGGTAGATGAGTCCAGCCTGATCGTAGAAGATCTGGAAGGAAAAGTGGAAGTTTTGATAGAAGACGTGAATAAATTTACTTTATAAAGAACGCTGGGTTACTCCCCTTGGGCGGCAATACCGTTTAAGGGGAGTTTTTTCATGGATCTGCCGATGATTAAACCTGTATAAATGCGCCGCAGGAAGACGGACGTTAACGTTGGCGTGCTGACGGAACGGGGAGGATCCCAATCGTCTGGAAACGGGCATTTGGGAAAGGCGGAAAGTAACAGCAAAAATAGCATACGGAGCAGGGGTTGTATAAAAAAGATAAATATAGTAGAATCAAACTGGATAAACGGATATACATCATGTCTGATAAAGCAGACGGGGAGGGAACGGAAATGGATTTAAAAGGACGGGATTTTTTAAAACTGTTGGATTTTGAAGCGGAGGAGATAGATTATTTGCTCGATTTGGCGGCAGAATTTAAGGAAAAAAAGAAAAAAGGGATTTTGACGCAGATCCATACGGGAAAGAACGTAGCGTTGATTTTTGAGAAAACAAGTACAAGAACCAGATGTTCTTTTGAGGTAGCGGCGCATGATCTGGGGATGGGAGCTACTTATTTGGATCCGGCAGGCTCCCAGATTGGGAAAAAGGAGAGCATTGCCGATACGGCAAGGGTATTGTCTACCATGTTTGACGGAATTGAGTACCGCGGTTACGGACAGGAGATCGTGGAAGAACTTGCCAAATATGCGTCGGTTCCGGTATGGAACGGACTTACAAATGAATTTCACCCGACCCAAATGCTGGCAGACTTACTGACGATCCGCGAACATTTCGGGAGATTAAAAGGGATCAGCCTTGTTTATATGGGGGATGCCCGATACAATATGGGAAATTCCCTGATGGTGGCTTGCGCAAAGATGGGAATGCATTTTACGGCTTGTACGGTAAAGGAGTATTTTCCGGCGGCGGAGCTGGTAGAAGAATGTAAGAAGATAGCGGAAAAGACAGGCGGCAGCGTTACTTTGTGCGAGGACGCCATGGAGGGGACCAAAAACGCCGACGTGATCTATACGGACGTGTGGGTATCCATGGGAGAACCGGAAGAAGTATGGGAAGAGCGGATCAAGGTTCTTTCTCCTTATCAGGTAAATAAACGGATCATGGAAAATGCAGGAGAGAGCGCAGTATTTATGCACTGTCTTCCGGCTTTTCATGATCTGAAGACGAAAATAGGAAAAGAAATGGGTGAAAAGTTTGGTTTTTCTGAACTGGAAGTAACGGACGAAGTGTTCGAGTCTGCGCAGTCCATCGTATTTGAAGAAGCGGAAAACCGTATGCATACGATCAAAGCGGTAATGGCGGCTACTTTGTAGTAGAAATGGGGAAAAGGCAGAAAAATGGGTGCAAATATGAAATCTCAGATTTTGTCGCTGCTTAGAAACAGCGGGGAGTATATTTCCGGGCAGGAGATATGCCAACGGTTCGGAGTATCGAGAACGGCGGTGTGGAAAGCGGTAAAACAGTTAAAGGAAGAAGGATACCGGATCGAGGCCGTACAAAATAAAGGATACAGACTGGCAGAGAGTCCGGACGTATTAAATGAACAGGAACTGACGAACCGTATGGAAACCGAATGGGCGGGAAGGATCGTATATTATTATGATAAGACAGGATCCACGAATACCGATGCAAAACGGCTGGCGTCAGAGGGAGCGGCGCACGGAACCATTGTCGTTGCAGACGATCAGGAGAACGGCAGAGGCCGGCGGGGACGGTCATGGCAGTCGCCTGCGGGCAGCAACGTTTATTTTACGATTGTCCTGCGTCCGGAGTTTGAGCCGGATAAAGCCTCCATGCTTACCCTTGTCATGGCAATGAGCGTAGCGGAAGCAATCAGAAATTATTGCGGGATCGAAGCGTCGATCAAATGGCCGAACGATATTGTGATTGATAAAAAGAAAGTATGCGGGATACTGACGGAAATAGAGATCGCATTGGAGACAAACGATATCCAGTATGTGGTGATCGGCGTAGGGATCAATACGAATCAGAAAGAGTTTCCGGAGGATGTGAGAGAGATAGCGGGTTCTCTTGTAAATGCGGGCGGCAGGAAAGTTTCCAGAGCAGGGATGATACAAAAAGTCATGGAACGTTTTGAACAAAATTATGAAAGCTTTGTGAGGATAGAGGATCTGTCGCAAATGCGTCAGGCATATGATACGCTGCTTGTAAACAAAGACAGGCAGGTGAAAGTATTGGATCCTAAAGGAGAATATACGGGGACAGCCAAAGGGATCAACGAAAAAGGGGAGCTTCTCGTACAGAAAGAAGACGGACAGATCGAAGCGGTCTATGCCGGAGAAGTTTCCGTCAGGGGATTGTACAGTTATGTTTGAGTTTGCAGGCGGTGGACCGGATAAACGGGCCGGCGCGGTATACGGCTGCCGTCAGAAGAGATAGGGGAGATGGAGATGAAGGATGACCGGGTCGTGCTCTGCGGAGCGAATGCTTATGAAAAGAAATATTATTTTAATGAAAAGTTTTCGGAGATACCGCAGTCCATAAAAGAGGAACTGCATATTATATGCGTCCTTTTTACGGAGGAGATCGGCGGCATCTTTACGTTTGTTTTTGAAGAGGACGGAACTCTCGAGCTGGAAACGACGGCGGCCGAGGAGGACTATCTTTATGACGAGATTGGCAGCGGGCTCATGATCAAAGAGATCCAGCGTACCAGACAGGAACTGTTTGAATCGCTGACCCTTTTTTATAAGGTAAAGTTTCTGCATGAAGGAATAGGAGATTTGCTGGAGAACTAGAGTTTTATAAACACGTTTTGATGAACGGGCATGAAGATATGGAGACGGAAATGAAAAAGCTGACGATTGGGAAGGTAACGCTGGAAAATAATTTGATATTGGCGCCGATGGCAGGGGTAACGGATTTGCCGTTCAGAAGGCTGTGCAAAGAGCAGGGAGCGGGTTTGATCTGTATGGAAATGGTCAGCGCCAAGGCGATTATGTACAATAATAAAAATACGGAAAGCCTTCTGACTATTCACGATAGTGAAAAACCAGTATCCCTGCAGTTGTTCGGCTCCGATCCGGAGATCATGAGCGAGATGGCAAAAAGGATAGAGGAGAGGGATTTTGCCATTCTGGATATTAATATGGGCTGTCCGGTACCTAAAGTGGTCAATAATCATGAGGGATCGGCTTTGATGAAAGATCCGGCGCTGGCGGAAAGAATCGTAGAAAAGACGGTCAAGGCAATCTCCAAGCCGGTAACGGTCAAAATACGAAAAGGGTTTGACGACCAGCATATCAATGCTGTAGAAATTGCAAAGGCCGTAGAAGCGGCAGGAGCGAGCGCAGTGGCGGTACACGGAAGGACAAGGGAACAGTATTATTCCGGAAAGGCGGACTGGGAGATCATTGCGAAAGTAAAAGCGGCGGTCAGCATTCCCGTTATTGGAAACGGAGATATCGTAGACGGGGAAAGCGCGGCGAAAATGCTGGAACAGACCGGATGCGACGCGGTTATGGTCGGGCGCGCGGCAAGGGGCAATCCATGGATATTCAGGGAGATCAGATCTTATCTGGAAACGGGAGAAAAACTTCCTCCCCCTTCGGCGGAAGAAAAACGGGATGTGATACTGCGCCATGCAGAGTGGCAGCTACAGACAAAGGGCGAATATATCGGTATCAGGGAAATGAGAAAACATCTTTCCTGCTATACGGCGGGGTATCCGCATTCGGCAAAGCTCAGACAGAAAATAAACGAAATGGAAACGATGGAACAATTGATCGAGAGCGTGGATTCTGTTTTTCAGGTTTCAGGCGGGCGGCAGCCGTAAGAGACAGAACGATAAAGGTAAAACGTAATATATAAAAATTGTTTGAATATAATAAGCGCCGGATTCATATCCTTGATTATGGAAAAAGAATCTATCGCTTATTTTTATTTACAATACGGACAAACAGCCAAACAACGTTTTTATTCCGAACCCCGGATGTGTGTGACGCATGTGGAACGGGAGCATATGAGCATCGATGCGGTGGGCATTCCCGAATTTTACTGTAAGAAATCGGGAGTCAAAAGGTTTTGGGAAAAATATAAGAAGAGCATATCCGATAAAAGCGCAGGAGCGGGAGGGGAAGAAAAACGGAGCAGCGAAGACCGGAAGGAATCGGAAAAAGCAGCCAATCATCAAGACCGGAAAGGATTGAAAGAGAAAACCGGCGGCGAAACCGAAAAGATCCTGAAAAAGGAAAGTGCCGCAGAAATCAACGAGGCATGGGAAGAAAAGATTTTGGAAAAAGAATTGCGCCGCTATTTGGAAAGAAGCGGGGCGGAATGGTGCTGGTACGGTGAAGATACGGCAAAGTTTTTAGGCGTGAAGCAGCCTGAGATCCCCTTCTTTTTTATGGAGGAAATGCTGGACCGTTATGGCGTCAGGGAGAGATTGATCCTGATCGGCGAGTCGAATCCGCTGTTCGATCTTATATTCCAAAATGATATGGCTAAAGTGAATTTTCTTCAAATCTCCGCACATGAGCCTGAAAAATTTGAAGATCGGGCGGAATGGCTGTATGAAACTTACGGTATCGCAACGGTTTTTCAAAGACAGAGAGTAATTCTTAGCGGAAGCGGACAAGCAGAAACCCTTGTTATTGATATGGCGGAAGACGACGGCGCGGATATAAATATCAGCGATCTGCCGGCCGGTACGGTTTATATGGACATGGGTTCAAAGGAGAAAAAGAGGAGGCAGATCCTGAAAAGAAATAAGAACATACGTTATTTATCGCCCGAAGGCTTATTAAACAAGTGGTGTCATCTTGACACTAACGTGCAAAATGGGTATAATACGAGAGTTAATTAGAAGTTTTTATGTGTATTCATTCAGCAATTTTTATAGAAAGGATAAAAATCATGGAAGAAAAGAAAAATATCTTAACCTATGAAGGCCTGCGGAAATATGAGGACGAACTCCATGAGTTAAAGGTCGTAAAAAGACAGGAAGTAGCCCAAAAGATCAAAGAAGCGAGAGAACAGGGAGATTTATCCGAGAATGCCGAGTACGACGCGGCGAAAGACGAGCAGAGAGACATTGAGGCAAGGATCGAGGAACTGGAAAAAATCTTAAAAAATGCAGAAGTCGTTGTCGAAGATGAAGTCGATCTGGATAAGATCAATATCGGCTGTAAAGTGCGTATTTTGGATTTGGAGTATAACGAAGAACTGGAATATAAGATCGTAGGTTCTACGGAGGCGAATAGTTTAAAAGGAAAAATTTCCAACGAATCACCGGTAGGGAAGGCGCTGATCGGAAGTAAAGTTGGCGAAACCGTAGAAGTAGAGACGCAGGTAGGCGTATTACAATACAAGGTACTTGAAATTCAAAGATCCAATTAGAGAAAAAGGAGTGGTGGCAGTGGCAGAAACACAGAACCAGAATACGGCGCCGGAACAGGACTTGAACCAGTTGCTCAAGGTCCGCAGAGAAAAGTTAGCCGTATTGCAGGAAAACGGAAAGGATCCTTTCAGGATAACAAAATTTGACGTAACGCATCATAGCGCGGAAATTAAAGAGAACTTTGAACAATTAGAGGGAAAACAAGTCACTGTGGCAGGGCGCGTTATGTCAAAGCGCGTTATGGGAAAAGCGTCTTTTTGCAACGTACAGGATATTCAGGGAAATATTCAGTCTTATGTGGCAAGGGACAGCATTGGGGAAGAACCTTATGCAGATTTTAAAAAATATGACGTAGGGGACATTGTAGGCATCAAAGGAGAAGTATTTAAAACAAAGACAGGGGAAATTTCCATTCATGCCTCTGAAGTGACGCTGCTGTCAAAAAGCCTGCAGATCTTACCGGAAAAATTTCATGGTCTGACCAATACGGACATTCGTTACCGCCAAAGATATACGGATCTGATCATGAATGCGGAAGTCAAAAAAACTTTTATCCTGCGTTCTAAGATCATCAGCGCGATCCGCAGGTATTTAGACGGGCAGGGATTTATGGAAGTGGAGACGCCGATGCTCGTTGCCAATGCCGGAGGCGCTGCCGCAAGGCCCTTTGAAACTCATTTTAATGCGTTAGATGAGGACGTTAAGCTCAGGATTTCTTTAGAGCTGTATTTAAAGAGACTGATCGTAGGCGGATTGGAGAGAGTTTACGAGATCGGCAGGGTATTCCGTAACGAAGGGCTGGATACGAGACATAATCCTGAGTTTACGTTGATGGAGCTGTATCAGGCATATACCGATTATCATGGTATGATGGATCTGACAGAGAACTTATACCGCTATGTGGCAAAAGAAGTGCTTGGAACGACGTCGATCACATACAACGGGATCGAAATGGATCTTGGCAAGCCTTTCGAGCGTATTACGATGGTAGATGCAGTCAAAAAGTATGCAGGCGTAGATTTTAACGGGATCAGTTCCGACGAAGAGGCAAAGAAGGCTGCTAAGGAGCATAAGATCGAATTTGAAGAAAGACATAAAAAGGGCGATATCCTGAACTTATTCTTTGAGGAGTATGTGGAGGAGCATTTAGTTCAGCCTACTTTTGTCATGGATCATCCGGTAGAAATTTCGCCGCTTACGAAGAAAAAACCGGAAAATCCGGATTATGTGGAACGGTTTGAATTTTTTATGAATGGTTGGGAGATGGCCAACGCTTATTCCGAGTTAAACGATCCCATCGATCAGAGAGAGCGTTTTGCAGCGCAGGAAGAGGCTTTTGCCGCCGGAGACGAGGAGGCGAACCATACGGACGAGGATTTCTTGAACGCGTTAGAGATCGGAATGCCGCCTACCGGAGGGATTGGCTTTGGAATCGACAGAATGGTGATGCTGCTTACGGATTCACCGGCGATACGGGATGTACTGTTGTTCCCGACGATGAAAACGCTTGGCGGAAAAGACCAGTAATATCAAGGGTTTGCGGACTTAAAGCTAGTATGGTACGACAAGAGTACGACAAAATAAACTCTCTTAAAGGGTTAAAATAAATGATTTTAAATTAAACTCGTGTCAGTTCAAGTTAATATTTTGTACGATAAGGACATTTTTCTAAAAGAAAATTTTAGGGAAGTGTCCTTTTGTTATGGTCAAAAAACAAAATAGGAAATGGAGGAAATGAACATGAGTAGTACAGCGTTAGGAGCAGAGAAAGCGATTATTTTTATCAGCGATGCACATGAAAAATTCTACTACGAAAAATTGAAAGAGGTCAGGTATCAGGACGTATACCACAAAGCGCTTGTATATTGTCTTGGTATCAGTGATGACACAAGAAGGAACATTTACAGTATCTATGATTTTAAGACAGGCTGTGTAAAAACGGAGTGCCTACATGAAGGCTGGCAGACCAGCGGGAGCGTGAAAGTAGTCAGGATGGCGTATAACCTTTACTGCAACGGTACGCCGAGTGTCCTTGATTATGATGATGCGGAGGAACAGGTGGACGAGTGCAGGCTTTATACAGTGGAGGAATTATTCTGCTGTGCCTATGCACCTTATTTTTGGCAGGCGGTACAGATCAGGTATCCGGAATATGCAACGTATAACCACAATCTGTACGCCATGTTCGGAGGACGGGATTGATGTTAAAAGTCAGGCTTATGGGAACAAAGAACGATATTAA